>Ga0209347_1004301_pt1 | contig 15032 bp, 14 predicted proteins | sample AutmiccommuBRH23_FD_187382 | JGI IMG/M metagenome (GOLD analysis project Ga0209347, IMG submission 187382) | Deep subsurface microbial communities from Mt. Terri, Switzerland - Autotrophic microbial communities BRH/23 (SPAdes) (version 2) | ecosystem: Environmental > Aquatic > Deep subsurface >... | reverse complement strand
ACAGTGTGATTGAAGGTCAGTGAGAATAAAGTGCGACTATTTTGAAGCCGCCGCCGCAACGGCAGCCAGCGGAACACGCAGATTCAATTCTGTTCCCCCGGCCGGGGCGGGGTGAATGTCCAGCCTTCCGCCGAGAGCCGTTGCGCGTTCGGCCATACCTAGCATACCAAAGCCATGGCCGGTTTTCTTCTTGTTGGCGGGCTGGAAGCCGTGGCCATTATCCTGGATGCGCACCTGAAGCTCGTTCGGGGTTAATTTCAGGTGCACGCTAACGCGGGTTGCATGTGCGTGCTTGGCCACATTGGTTAACGCTTCCTGCACAATGCGAAATACCGCGATGCCCGCATCGGGGGAAAGCGGAATCGGGATCTCAGGCGCAACGAAATCATGACTGATATCGGTGTTCTGGGTCAGGCGCTGGAGTTGCCAGTCGATGGCCGAAACAATGCCGAGTTCCAGCATGGCGGGACGCAGATCGGATGCAATGCGATGGGCGGCTTCGATGGTTTGATCCACCACGTTATCCAGATACGCCGTACGTTGAATCAGCACCACCTCGTCTGCGGGCAGCCGCTGCCTCAGCCATGACAGGCCGATCTTGATGGCGGTAAGATTCCCGCCCAGATCGTCATGCACCTCACGGGCGAGATGCAGGCGTTCGCGTTCCTTGATGGTGTCAACGTGCGCAGCCAATGCGCTCAGCTGCAATCTGGAGCGCCGGATTTCCTCTTCTGCCAGTTTGCTGTGGGTGACGTTGAGCATGATGCCATCCCAGGTTTGTCCATCCGGGGTCGCCCGCTGGGTGACGCGGATATCGACCCATTTGACATCCTTCCAGGCTGCCATCCAGATACGGCCTTCCCAGTTGAAACTCAGGTGCACGCCTTCGGCAGCCTCAAGCTGCGCAAGATAGCCGGGCTTGTCCTCTTTGAGAATCAGCTTGAAAAAACGCGCCGGATGGGCGCGCAACGCAGACGCCTTGATGCCGAGCAGCTGGGCGGATTGCTCGCTGACATAACGCAATGACGTCGTGCCATCGTGGTCGCGCAGCATCTGGTATGCCATGCCGGGGATATTGGCCACGATCGCGCGGAGGTCCGATTCGGTATGCCCGAGGGCCTGGCGCGAGGTCTCACGCTGACTGACATCGTTGGCGATGTATATGAATACCGGTCTGCCCTGATCCACCGCGCCAAATAGGCGTGCCTCCACCGGATAACGGGTGCCGTCGCGCCGGCAACACTGTGCCTTGAGCGGGGTGCGCCGGCTTTTGCCGTTTCTCAGCAGGCCGAGCAGGGTATTGAACGGTCGCCCGTCTTCCGGCGCGAGACAGGCCTGCGGCGTCATTTTTTTCAGGGTCGGGAGCGAATACTGCAGATTGCGCAGGGCGGCAGAGTTGGCCTGGATGATTTTCAGGGTTTCTGCATCAAAAACCAGGACCTCTGCGGCCGATGTCTGCAGCACTGTTTTTAATAACGTGTCCTTGTCGGCGTCCTTGAACGTAATCATGCCCTCCCTTTGCCTGTCGGTGTTGACTTGAGACTTCTCCCCCGCACCATTATGGCAATTTTTCCGCGTCCCGGGCGTTTGGCTGCCAGGACGTATACGCCCCGCGAGTCCGGTCCAGCACTTGAAATCCGGCGTGTTTCCCCCCAAATATCTTACTTGATTCAAAGGAAAGTCCATGCCGATCATCCGACCCGCTGCGGTGGCGGGGCTGTTCTATCCTGATGACCCCGAAGTCCTCCGGGAAACGCTCGTCAGCCTGCTGGGCCACCCCGGGCCGACCGCCCCGTCGCGCGCGCCCAAGGCGCTGATCGTGCCGCATGCGGGCTATGTTTACTCGGGTGCCGTTGCGGCCGCTGCCTACGCGCGCTTGGACGGAATGCGCGGCCGCATCCGGCGGGTGGTGTTGCTCGGCCCGACGCATCGCGTCGCAGTACGCGGGCTGGCGCTGCCCGAGGCGGCGCGTTTTGCCACGCCGCTCGGCGAGGTGCAACTGGATCGCGAAGCCATGCAAAGCCTGGCCGATCTGTCGCAGGTGGGCCGTAGCGCGGCTGCGCACCAGATGGAACATTCGCTCGAAGTGCAACTGCCTTTTCTGCAGCACCTGCTGGGCGATTTCCTGTTGCTGCCGTTGGCGGTAGGCGACGCCAATGCCGCCGAAGTGGCCGAAGTGCTGGAAAAAGTATGGGGCGGCGACGAGACGCTGATCGTGATCAGTTCCGACCTGTCGCATTTTTTGCCCGATGCGCTCGCCCGCAAGGCGGACGGCGCCACCGTGGACGCCATCCTCGCGCTGAATCCGCACCTCAGCCACGAGCAGGCCTGTGGCGCCACGCCGGTCAACGGTTTGCTGCTGGCCGCGCGCAGGCATGAATTGCAACCGACGCTGCTGGATGTGCGCAATTCCAGTCAAACCGCAGGCGATCCCGAACGGGTGGTGGGCTACGCGGCTTTTGCATTTCAGCGCAAGGCCGGACCCGAGCAGTTGGATGCGGACAAAGGCCGCACCTTGCTCAAGCTCGCGCGCGCCGAAATTGCCTCGAAACTGGGGCAGGGGGCGGCATCCCCGGCCGAGGCCGGGTGGCTGGCCGAGCCTGGGGCGAGTTTCGTCACCCTGACCCGGCAGGGCGAACTCCGCGGCTGTATCGGCACGCTGGAGGCGCATCGGCCGCTGGGGCGGGATGTGCGGGGAAATGCGGTGGCGGCAGCCTTCCACGATCCCCGTTTTGTGCCGCTGACGCGCGCGGAGTTTGAGGAAACGCGGGTCGAGGTGTCGCTGCTTTCGCCGAGCGAGCCGCTGCGTGTGGCGAACGAGGCGGAAGCGATGATGCGCCTGCGGCCCGGCATCGATGGCGTGGTGTTCGAGTATGGCCCCCATCGCAGCACCTTCCTGCCGCAGGTGTGGGCGCAGCTGCCCGACCCCGCCGAATTTCTGGCCCACCTCAAGCGCAAGGCCGGGCTGGCCGCAGATTTCTGGGCGGACCAGGTGCGCTTGTCGCGCTACACCGTCAGCAAGTGGGAGGAGGGAGCATGAGCATTCCCGAATCGCACACCCCCGCGCGCTGGTGGCATGCGCTGTCCGACGGCCGCATCCAGTGCGACCTGTGCCCGCGCGATTGCAAATTGCATGAGGGCCAGCGCGGCCTGTGCTTCGTGCGCAAAATGGAAGGCGGGCAGATGGTGCTCACCACCTATGGCCGTTCGTCGGGATTCTGCATCGATCCGATCGAGAAAAAACCGCTCAACCATTTTTATCCGGGTTCGTCGGTGTTTTCCTTCGGCACCGCCGGCTGCAACCTCGCCTGCAAGTTCTGCCAGAACTGGGACATTTCCAAATCGCGCGAGACCGATACCTTGATGGACCAGGCGTCGCCGGATGAAATCGCCACGGCCGCCGAACAGCGCGGCTGCAAGAGCGTGGCCTTTACCTACAACGATCCGGTGATCTTCGCCGAATACGCGATGGACGTGGCCGACGCCTGCCATGTGCGCGGGATCAAGACCGTGGCGGTTACCGCCGGCTATATTCACGAAGTGCCGCGCCGTGAGTTCTACGCCAAGATGGATGCGGCCAACATCGACCTCAAAGGCTTTACCGATGCGTTTTACGTCAAACTGACCGGCAGCCATCTGCAACCCGTGCTCGACACGCTGATCTATCTGAAGCGCGAAACCGACCTCTGGTTCGAGATCACCACGCTGCTGATACCCGACCACAACGATGCCGACGCCGAAATCGAGGCGATGAGCCAGTGGGTCCTGCGCGAACTTGGACCCGATGTGCCGCTGCATTTTTCCGCCTTCCATCCCGACTGGAAAATGCGCGACGTGCCGCCCACGCCGGTCTCCACGCTGACGCGCGCGCGCGACATCGCGCTTAAAGCCGGTCTGCACTACGTTTACACCGGAAACGTCCACGACACCACAGGCGGCACCACCGCCTGCCCGAATTGCCATGAGCCGCTGATCGTGCGCGACTGGTATCGCATCGACCGATACAACCTGACCCCGGATGGTCATTGCCCGCATTGCGGCACCGCCATCGCCGGCCAGTTCGGTGCATTCAATCACCCCTTCGGCAACCGCCGCATCCCGCTTGCCCTGCATCCTGAATGACACCTTCCCGGCCATGCCACGTGGGACTGCGCGGAAAGATGCCCAGGAAAGGGTGCTGACCGTGTCTGACAAGCCCGCACCGTCCACCGCCAGGGAGGCTGAAGTGAACCGCATAATGAGAAATCAGATGTGCCAGGCTGGAAGGAGACTAATCGCCGGCGGGGCCTATCCAAAGATGGAGAGCGTGGCGATGCCTGTATTCTGGGTAGGCGTCGATATCTCCCGAGGCGGCGGGTTTCAGTAATCCATGCGGGATGTGTGCAGTCGGCCGGAAGCCGTCATTCGGGCTTGCTCATCTTTCCGTCTGGTGTTCGGCCCTTGCTGACGGTCACCACCTCCTGATACCCGACACTCGGCAGTGACAGCTTTCGACAATGTTGAATTGGCGCTTTCGATCCACAACAGACGGTTAAGTCCTCGTCACCGAAGGTCTGCTCAGCAGCGGCGGATTCAACCGGTGGATGCAACACACTAGAGACTGCGCAAGCAGAAGGAGTGTTGCAGATGAAGCAGAGACCTCGGATTTATTACACGGAAAGCCAGAAAGCGCTGATGTGGGAGCGCTGGCGGAAAGATAACTCTCTCCAGCAGATCGCCCAGTTGTTTGATCGAAACCACTCATCGGTAGAACGCATTCTGGCGCAGACAGGCGGTATACAACCGGCTCAACGACACCGGTCGAGATTGGCGCTAACTTTGGCCGAACGAGAGGAGATATCACGTTCTGTGGTTACGGGTCAGTCGATCCGTTCAATAGCGACGTCACTCGGGCGAGCCGCACCCACAGGTACAGGCTTTTGTCCGAGACGCCCAAACGTTTGGCGACATCCACTACCCCATGGCCCCGATCGGTTACTTGCCGTACAGCCTCTGATTTGAATTCGGCTGTGTATCTCACTCTCTTCATGACTCAATCTCCAGTTCAGTTTCGACCTTAACAGGTGTCTACTAAACCGGGGGAAGTCCAGTTGCACCCGAATAAATTGGTCTGCACTCGTCCGTTCCGCTGTAACGGAACATGATGTGTGCCCCTCATCTGGTTTGTTTAAAACAGCTCGGCAACTCAGACCACGACCTTGATCTGGGTTGCCCAGATCAAGACGCGGTTGCAATGAGACACCGATTAATGGCGTGCATCAGGCGAAATTACGGATGTTAAGACGTACCTGCCTTTGTCCTGAAGGCGATAACCTTGAGCCACCTGCCCCTGTTCCTGGAAAAATAGGCTGACTGGGCTGCTGCCGGTTCCGCCCCATTAATCCGTGCAGCCTAGAGCTACCTCTATAGCGTCATTACACGTCAACGCTTATAGCGTCATTACACGTCAACGCTAATCAATCCGCGCCGATCAGCGGATAGCCGCTCTGCGCCAAACCAAGAAACGCCTGATCACTTGCCACGGCGGCATGCTTAGTTACCGCCTCGCTATCATGCTTCTTGGCAGCGTCCTGAGCCTTGGCCAAAGCATCGGCAGCCGTTGTCCACAATGCAGTCTTGTTCTTTGCCATGCCGACGATGAATTCCGCATCTGACAGCGCCCGTTCCGCATCTTCGGTCAGTGCTGTGCCGGTTGTGTTTTCGGCCGCCCGTGCGACCGATGTGATGATGCCAAGCAGAAAAATCCCACCGGCCATCATCCAGACTACATTTTGAATTACCTTCATTCCTTTTCTCCTTGAATCAAGTGGAAACGCCTGCTTTAAGGTGCCGATTATTTGCGGAATACCGAAGCCTTGAGCGACAGCCCGTTGCTCAGATAGCTGTGGTAATACTCGAGGTTGTTGTAGTCCTCACCACCGATTTCAAGCGGTGCCATACGTACCATCTGATTACACGCGGCATAACGGCGCTGCAAGGTGAATAGCGTGTAGTCGCCACCACGAAATGCCGGCCAGTGAGTAGCCTGGCCAGGCGCCATCGAGAGATATTCGGTGCGCAGGACATTACCGACATTACTAATATGGCAACCCGCGCAGGAGAAATTCAGCTGGCCGCGGCGCTGATGAAAGAATTTCTGACCCGCGTCGAATGCTGCCAGGGCCTCCTTGCTTTCCACCTTGATATTCATTTTCATACCGTCGGACAAGGTGCGGGCATAGGCCGTCAGCAGTCCCATGGTATTCATGTCGCTGTGCTTGTAGGGCTCTTCACCGTTGGCCGTTCTGCATTGGTTGAGCGCCATTTCAAACGTCACCACTTTTTTCTTTGCGGCATCGAACAATGGGTAATTGCCGGCGACATTCTTTCCTTCGCGCGGGAAGCAGTCCGCATAGCGCTTGCCGTTCTTGAACGGGGTTTCCCACAACTTGGCGCCTTTCTCGATTTCGGCGTCATAAGGCGGGAAAGCCATGATGGCGTCGTACTGGGCTTTGGCGTCGGGACTGAATGCCAGTGCGCCATGAACGTAATCCTCGAATTTGATAGCGGGGTATATTTTCTGTACCGCCTTCACGACGTTCAGACGATGGCCTTCCGGCGCAGCCTGCGCATTCGCGGCGACTGCGAGCCATCCCAGGCAGGACATGATCCAGATCAGTTGCTTCATTTTTTTCTCCGTATGGTGTCGATGGTGAATGCGCGTTATTACAGCCCGTAGATGTAATCCACTACTTTGTTGATCTCGTCATCGCTCAGAATCTTGTGCTTGCCAAAGGGGGGCATGAGGCTGTCAGCGTTGGCTTTTGATGCGTCCCAGAGTTGGGCGTAGAGCTTTGCGCGATCCGGAAAACGTTCCTTCATGCTGATCAGCGGCGGGGCGATGTTGGTGCTGGTGACGGCTTTTGAATCGCCAGGCATAGCGTGACAGGCCAGGCAATTGCCCTTGCGGTTGTCGAAGGCCAGTTCCTGCCCGGTGGGCGCCTTGGGTTCATCCGCGCGTACCGTCTGCGCAAATCCGGCAATCAGAATCAAGCATGCGCCCGCGGCGCGGATGCTTGTGGGAAATTGATACATGTTTGCTCCTTGGTGTATCCAGGTGTCGCCACCCAGGTGTTACTGAAAAACGCACGGTCCCGGGGTCAAGTCCGGGCAGGTGGTGCTGGCATCGGTCCGCATTCCGGACACCTCTGCCTCACTAAAATCGGCCGCATGCAGGTTCGCACCTGAAAAATTCGTGTCCGCCATTCCAGAAAACAGAAAACGGGCCTCGTACAAATCCGCATCCTTGAAATTTGCGCCGCGCAGATTCGCGCCTTCCATATCCGCGCGCTCCAGCAAGGCGCCACTGAAATCGACCCCTTCCAGGTTGGCCTGAGTGAAGCTCGTTCGGTTGGCATTCACCTGGGACAGATTGCTGCCCTGCATATCTGCGCCGCTCATTACCGTCCCTCCAATTACAGCCCCGCTCAGATTGATGCCAACCAACCGGGCCTTTGACAGATTTGCGCCTATAAGGAATGCACCGCGCAGATCGGCACGCGACAAGTCCGCTTCCCTCAGGTCGGCACCAAGTAGGTTTTGTCCCACCATACTGACGCCCGTCAGATCACATGCGACGCAGCTATTGGTGGCAATCAAGCGGTTCCGGTTTTCTGTCTGGGCTGCGCTCGGCTGAGCATAGACCGTGCATGCTGCAAACACGGCCATCAAGCCAAGCGTTGTGCTGACCAGTGTTGCCAGTGGCAGCAGGAGGAAATCGGCTCGGATCTTCATGAGTGCATTCACTGGTTATTCAACTCTTCAATAGCCACCCAGAAGCAATAGCCAACACCCTTTACCGGGAGCTCAATTCGTTTCGCTGGCACAACGGTACGCATCCGTGGCTACCTGGGTCGATTCGCTAGTCCAATGAAAAACGTATCTGCAGCGGCGTTTCGCCGTTCATGGTGACCGTCAGAATCATCTTCGTTCCGTTGCGTGGTTTAAGTCGCGCATCCTTGATCATCAGCTCATTGCTGTTGGTCGGTTTCAGGTATATGGAGAAAGCCTCGTTTTTATTGATGACGCGCAAAATCGCAACGGCCCCCTTAGTTGATTGCGGCTCATCACCATGGTCAGTCACCCAGACGCGTGCTTCGCCGTCTTTCATGACCAGTTCAAAGTGATACATCTCCGCCATGCGTAACATGCCGCCATGCGCACCTTTCACGGTGGCCAGATACTCGTTGCTATGCGCCCATACCGGGGGCGCAAAACTTAACAAAGCCATCAGGAATATGCCGGCCAGGCGGTGTGCCGCACATGCCAAATGGCTCTGATTCAAAATGCTGACATTCATTTGTGTCTCCTTACCTTGATCAATAACTACTCAATGAATCACCGTCGGCAGCACATGCTGCCGACGGGACCACCTAATTACACCGAGGTACTGCGTGAGACCTTCATACCTTCCCAACTTTCGGGAACCACGACGTGGTCATGCATACCACCTGGGCAGGGGAGGCGAGCCTCGATCTTGTCGGTCGCGACGTTGATCACCACGAGACCCGACTGACCCGCTTGGTGTCCGCTGTACACCGTAGTCATGTACTTGCCGTCCACGGTGCAGTCGCAGGTGTGCGGATCCGGACCGGTATCCCACTTGGCAACCACTTGCCAGGTCTTGGTATCCACCTTGCAGATGTAGCCGTTGTTGGGCTTGCGCGCCCACATGGTGAAATAGACGAAGCGGGAATCCGGCACGTTGCCCATGTGCAGCGGCAGGTACTTGGTGCCAAAGCCCTCGACAAAGGTTTCTTTCTTCCACTTGTTGGGATTTTCATCCGTTGAGCGGTAGACGGCGATGTTGTTCTGTAGCACGTTATTGCAGGCCACAAAATATTCGCCGCTCGTGATGAAACCCGCTTCGTGCAGAGGCGTCAGCACGGAAGGCACAGCAAAGGTCCAAGTAAAGCCAGTCTGCTTCACCATCGGGAAGTTGTCCGGAGAACCCTTGGCGGTCGACAGCAACGCCACGACTTCCCAGGTACGGGTATCGACGATGGCGCAGCAACCGAGGCGACGGATCAGGATGGCGCCGAACGGCAGCGTGGGGTGCCAGGTGAAAGCATCCACAAACACTGCAGTGGGGTCGGCCGGCATAAGCTCTTCGCCCAGCATCGCCTCGTGGGTCGTCTTCATGCCCTTGCGGCCCACGTAGTCGAACTTGCCCGTGGTGGCATCGGGGAAGACGTGGCTGATATTCAGCTGACGTGCGATGGGGTCGTAGTCGGCGCGGAAGGCCTTGACGATCTTCGGGTTGTCGCTAATGTCCGTGATCAGGACCATGTCCTTCTGACCATCCGCGAATGCCACGTACTTGTTGGCGTTTTCGCCCACGCCGATGGAGACGTGCACGCCCAACGACATACCGGTAGTGACACCGATGTCGTTGACCACGGAGATGGAGTTCTGCTTTCCGCTGCCGTCGTAGCGCATCTTGAACATCTTGAAGTCGCCACGGTTGCGCCACTCCGGAGAGTTTTCGTTGACATAAGGCGATGCCGGCGGCTGCATGGTCTGGTAGAAGTCGAAGCCCTTGTAGGGATCAGCCGACGGCATGGCAGCGATGTGGTGGGGAATCGGCATGTCGATGCCATGCAGGCCGTAGTTGTACCAGGCCAGGGTCTCGGGCACGGACAAGTCCATTGCCTGCACGTAGCCACCGTACTTGCTCGGCAGTAGCACGATGTTGCCCTTGAATTTTCCGAACAACTCAGCCTGCGCCTCGCCGACCGGATTGTGTACAGCCGAAAACGCCTTGCCGGCGCCGAGCATGCCCGCCGTACCGGCAACGCCGGCGGCGAAAGCGCCCTGCATGAACTGCCTTCTGTTGATACTCATTACATTCTCCTTAAATTTGTCGATCTGAACTTACTAATTCAGATGTCGCCCTTTTTCCAGTTTTGCGGGCCCACGAATACCTTCTCAATCACGCCCTTGGCATCGACCACAAACGATGTCGGCAAACCGCGAATGCCAAGACGAGTGGAGACTCCGTCCGCGCTGAGCGCGTCGTTGGGCGCAACAAAGATCGAGCTGGTCTTCAGGCTTTGTTCCTTCTTGATGGTATGCATGGTTTTCACCGAGTTGGGGATGACCGCCTTGGGCCCGCCCATCAGGGCTGAACCCACCGTGTCCGCATTGACGAAAACCACATTGATGCCGTTACCATACTTCGACGTGAAGTTTTCTATCTTGACCAGCTCGTTTACCGAAACCGGCACGGCAGAGATAAAGAACACCACCATGGAGCGCTTGCCCTGCACCACGCTCGCAAGATCGGCTTTCTCGCCATTCATGCCATAGGCCTCGAAGTCGAGCGGCAGCTTTTTGCCTACTGCCACAGGATCGATGTAAACCTGCCCACCCACCTGTTCTGCAGTGGGGAAAGTGCCGTCTTTGCTGTCGGCCAGCGCCGTACCAACGGGCAGTGCCAGCAGGCTAGCCAAAGACATAAAAGTGCATATGGACTTGATCCGCCCGCTCGCCCTGTTTTGACTTGCTCGAATTTTCATGTTCGCCTCCTTAAGTTCGCCCCATCCCTACTTATGTCGCCTGATCGGCGAATGCATCCATCACAAACGGATTGAGGTGCGACGACATGTCGCACGCTTACTTAAGCATCTAGCGTGCCATGTTTTTTTATTCAAAAAATACAATGTGTTATCAGAGCGTCAAGCACACATTGTTTCGATTTCCGTTCCATGATGAAACGTTGCGCAAGCTTGGGAAATGGGTTGCCGTCTGGCGACCAGGAAAGGGGATTGACGCTGTCAGCACGACGCAATCACCAGGTAGCAACAGTGCCGATCAATCAATACGGAATGGATGGCAAGCCAATATCCAAAAAAGAGCCGGCGGATGCCGGCTCAGGAAAGGAGAGGAGAGGACAGTGCATGCCAGAGTGTGGCAGGCACACTTTCCGGAAATAACTAAAGCACAAATGATTCCAGATAATATTAGTCATATAAAACATAATGATACGAAATCACGACACGCGATCACAACGGCGGCCTAGTGACGCATTGCTTCCAAACCAGAACAAATGTGTTCCCCTGTTCCAGGCAGCGTTTCAAAAAGACATGCATGGACCTGACTGCGAAACGTCGCACGCTCGATAGCTGGACAAAGGAGATTTCTGGCCGCAATTGAATTGAAGAGCGAACCATTGGGCCTGACCGATTTACAGAACTTTGCCCTCAGGGATGCGTCGGATCCGTCACAAAACCGATACGCACCAGCCCCGATTTCGCGGCCACCGACATCACCTGCGCCACCGTTTCATAGTAGACATGGCGGTCGGCACGGATATGCAGCTCGGGTTGCGGTTGCTTGTGGGCCTCTGCAGCAAAGCGCGGTCCCAGCGCTTCCAGGCCCACCGGCGCACCGTTCCAGTAGAGCACGCCGCCTTCGCGGATGCCGAATTCAATATGGTCTGGCTTGGTGATGTTGGGCGCGCTGCTGGCCTTGGGCAGATCGATCTTGACGGAATGGGTGAGCAGCGGTGTGGTGATGATGAAGATCACCAGCAGCACCAGCATCACGTCCACCAGCGGCACCACGTTGATTTCCGCCATCGGGCCCTGATGGCGGCGCGGAACGAGACTTCCCATGGCCATGTCGTTACCCCTGCGCAGCGATGCGCTGTTCCGGTTTCGCCGCGGGACGCAGCGGGCGCCTCTCGCCGACCGAACTGTTGGCAATCTCGCCCACGGTAATTACCGTATACAGATCATGCGCAAAGGCATCGAGCTTGGCCAGCCAGACCCGGTTGCGGCGATTGAACGCGTTGTAGGCGAGCACGGCGGGAATGGCCACGGCCAGACCCAGCGCGGTCATGATGAGCGCCTCGCCCACCGGACCCGACACCTTGTCCAGCGTGCCCTGGCCCGACAGGCCGATATTGACCAGCGCGTGATAAATCCCCCAGACGGTGCCGAACAAGCCGATGTAGGGGGCGGCGGAGCCAGCCGAGGCCATCACGGTAAGACCGCGCTCCACGCGCATCGCTTCCTGGTCGATGCCGTTGCGCAGCAGGCGGGTGAGAAACTCGCCCAGCCCGCCGGCTGCTGCCAGTTTCTGTATACCGTGCTGGTGGTTGTCGTGGGCGGCTTCAAGCGCTTGGATCGCAAGCTCGGCAAATGCGTTGTCCACCGGCTGCTGGCGCAGCGTAGTACTTACGTCCTGCAGCGATTCGGCCGCCCAGAATTGTTTGAGGAACACCTCTACGCGTCGTCCAGCCAGATAATTCGCCAGCGCCTTGGTCACAATCAGATACCAGCTCGCCACCGAGAGTGCGAGCAACAGCACCAGCACGATGCGTCCGAGCGTATCGGTCTGCGAGAGGAAGTGGGCAAAGCCCAGGCTGTTTTCCATGATCAACGTCCTTCGAGGGTGAAATTGAATGGCTGTGTCGCCAGCGAGCGGACGGCCTGGCCGTCGCGTTGCGCAGGATGACACCGCCAGGTTCTGACTGCCGCGAGCGCAGCTTCGTCGAGGCGATTGGAGCCACTGCTGGTCACGACCTTTGCCGTACTCACGCGCCCCGTTTCGTCCAGCTCCACCCGCAGCACGACCTTGCCGGTATCGCCCAGTCGACGCGCCAAGGGTGGATAGACGGGCGGCGTACGTTCTGGGCAGGCCACCGCCAGTTCTGAAGACAACGTCACCGGCCCGGCTGGCTTGGGCGGCACAGGCGACGGTTCCGGCGGCTCGACTGGGGGCAAGGCAATTACAGTCGAAGGAGAAGGCAAGGGTTCCACCGCATCGGTCGGTGACACTACCGGCGCTTCTGCCGCCAAATGGTAGTGCGACAGTTTCGCCGGCGGCATTTCCCGCTTGACCGGCTTGAGTGGCACCTGTGGGATGACGCGTGGCACGGGCTGCGGGGGCGTCGGGTTGATGAAGTTCACGAACAGGGTCATCGCCTCGGCCGGAGGCGGAATCACGCGTGCGCTCCACAATCCGTAGAGCACGCCGCCATGCAAGGCCAGCACCACCAGCAAGCCAGCCGCACGATTCCAGTCCATCCGCCCCAGGATTCCGTTCATGACATCCGCTCGCCCCTCGCCCGGCTTACCACTTCGCCTGCAGCCCCAGGATGGCCGAGCGCGGCAGGGCGGAAGTGAAGGTCGGCGCAGCGCCGGTGCCGTCGGCGGTTTCGGCGTAGTGTTTGTCGAACAGGTTGCTGATGCTGCCGAAGAGCTCCATCCCCTTGCCGAAGGGATAGTTGGCACGCAGGTTGACCAGGTTGTGGCCACCGTATTTCCCGGTATTGGCGGCATCCAGCCAGTAGCTGCCCAGCCTGAACCATTCGAGCTGGATTCGGCCGCCGTTCATATAGCCGGGGGAATAGCTGAGGCGGGTATTGGCGATCACGCGCGGAGCGGTTTCCATTTCCTTGCCGCTATAGTCGGCGGTTCCGGAAACGGTCCAGGTCTCGTAAGTGTGCTTGGCGTACGACAGGCTTGCATCGGCTTGCCAGTCCCGCGCCAGCGTCAAGCCCAGGCCCAGCTCAACGCCGCGGTGCAGGGTCTTGCCCGCGTTGACCACGGTTCGCTGTGTGGTGACAGGATCGGTATAGCTGACGATGTCGTCCTTCTTGGTCATGTGATAGACCGATGCCTCGTAGCGCACCGCCCCGGATTTGCCGCGCAGGCCAAGCTCCAGGTTGTCGACGATCACCGGCTTGAGGTCCAGCAGGGATTCGGCGGCCGCCTGCGCCTTGACCGCCGTGGACTCGCGGCTGCCACGGAACACCTGGCCTTCGGAAGGCGTGCGGAATGAATTGCTGTAGACCGCAAAGCCGTTCAGCTTGTCATTGAAGGCGTAGGTAGCCCCCAGCTTGGGGCCCCAGTGGCTGTAGCCGACCTGGGTGCTGGCGACGTGGCCGTACCATCCATTGGCCGGGAAGGCGCCTGCCACCCCCTGGGTCGCGCCCGCCACCCCGTTGTTGAACTTGTTCTCGTAGTCGTATTGCATGTCGTCATAACGCAGGCCGGCGTTCAGGCGCAGCTTGTCGGTGAGCGATGCCTCGCCGTGGATGTAAGGCGAAACACCCCGGAAAGTCACATCGTAATAGTAGATCCGGACCGGCGCGGCAGCGTTGAGACTATAGGTGGTCCCACCATAGGCGTTCGTCAGTTTGTCGAGACGGATCGAATCCTCGTCGCGCGACCCCGGGCTGTAGTCGATATCCAGGCCGACGATGACACGCGCCCGCATCGGCTCGAAGTCACGGCGGTATTTGCTGAGGAAGCCGAAAGACTGGTTCTTCGTGACGTATTGGCTTGGGTCGTAGCCAACGCTCCAGTTGGGGAGGATCTCCATGCTGTTGTCGCGGAAGTAAGGGGTGATGGACAGCAGCGAATTGGCGGTTTCCTTTTCGTAGGCCGTCGATAAACGGAAGGCGTCGACCTGTCGAGATGAGAACGGCACGTTGTTGGCGCGCGGTGTGGCATTCAATTCGCCCGCGCTCAGCTTGCCGACGTTCTGCTGGTCGACCTTGGAAAATGACAGCACCGTTTTCAGCAGCGCGTCGTCGCCGAGCGCGCGGTCCCAGCGCGCGGTGCCGGTCTGGCGATCGTAGCCGGCATTGTCTTGCCAGCCGTCGGTGCGAGTCAGGTTAAGGCTGACGCGCCAGGCGTCGTCGCCGTGGGCATTGCCGCCGCCCACCAGGATGCGGCCCCAACCGTATGATCCCGCTTCCCCGCTCAGTTCGAATTCGGCCTGCCTTGGCGGCGTGCGGGTCAGCACGTTGATCGTGCCACCGATTGCGTCCGAACCGTACAGGGCACTGCCCGGACCTTTCATGACTTCCATTCCGCCCGACTGCGGCACGTTGATTTCGTACAGCGCGTTGTGATTGAAGAAGCCGGTGGAGCGGGTCGGGATGCCGTCTTCGAGATAGAGATAAACCGCGCTGGTCGTTAGCGGCTGGCGGATCGAGGTGGAATGGCCCTCGCCCGACAGATTGCTGACCCAGACGCCAG
>Ga0209347_1004299_pt1 | contig 15035 bp, 11 predicted proteins | sample AutmiccommuBRH23_FD_187382 | JGI IMG/M metagenome (GOLD analysis project Ga0209347, IMG submission 187382) | Deep subsurface microbial communities from Mt. Terri, Switzerland - Autotrophic microbial communities BRH/23 (SPAdes) (version 2) | ecosystem: Environmental > Aquatic > Deep subsurface >... | reverse complement strand
GGCGCGGCCCGGCCGGATCGTCGCCGCTGAGGGCACCGTCACGCTCCCGGAGAGCGGGACGCACGTCGTGGACGGCCTGCTGCTGCGGGTCAGTGGCGGGCCGACGGGGGCCACCGTCAGGCTGACGGTCGCGGTGAGCGCCGATGGGATGCCGCTGCGGCCAGGAGCATCGTGGACCTCGGACGTCGCGGTGCCGGAGACCTTCGCCGGGCCGTACCGGCGGCTGATGGCCGAGACCCCGGTGGAGGTCGGCCTCACCGAGACCGTCTCCGACGGCGGGCTGGCGGGCGTCGCCGTCGCCACCAACCGACCCGATGTGCCGCCCCTCCTCACATCCGCAGCGGGCGGCTGGCAGGTGGTGGGCGAGCCGTGGGCGCTGTCCACGGTGCGCATGGGGCCCCAGATCGCGTTCACCGGCCGCGATCCGGCCGCCGCCGTGACCCCGGCCGGCGCCGTGGCGGTGCCGGTGGCCGTCACGCCGGCCACGGCGGAGGCCGCGGCCCTGGAGGTCGGCGACACGTTCGACGTCGACGCGTTCCAACGGCGCATGCCCGCCGTGGTCGCCGCCGTGACGTCGGCGGTGCCCGGCACCACCGACGCGCACGCGGTCCTGGCTGACTCCCGGGCGGTGGCGAGAGCGCTGGCCGCGACGCTGGATCCGATGCCGTGGCCTCGGGAGGTGTGGGTCCGCACCGACGACGTCGCCGCCAACGCGGGCCGCATCGCCGCCCTGCCCGGCGTCGAGACCGTCGTCGTGGCGCCGCCGGGATCTCCCGTCGCGGAGCTCGCCCGCCGCACCTTCTGGGCCGGAGCGGCCGGTGGTCTGATCCTGGCGATCGCGGGCATCCTGGCCACGCTCGTGGCGCAGGCCGACGCCCGGCGCGGCGAGGTGGAGATCCTCGTCAGACTGGGACTGGCGGGGGCCGCCCAGGGGCGCAGCCGGGCGCTGGAGCACGGCGCCGTGCTGGTGGTGGCGGCGCTGCTCGGCGTGCTGGCCGGCACCGCGGCCGGACGGGTCGGGGTACCACCTCTCGTGCGGACCGCGGTGGGCGCTGACCCGGCGTGGCCCGTGCCGCTGAGCCTCGACACCGGGCCCTTCGGCGTGCTGCTGGCTCTCTTCGCCGCCGGGGTGGGCCTCGGGCTGGCGATGGTCGTGCGAACGGTCTCGCGCCAGGCGGCGCGGGTGGGGCGGGGGCACGGATGACTCCGCTGAGCTGGATCGTCAGTCGGCTCCGCGCCGGTCTGGCGCCCGTCGTCGCCGTCGCGGTCGCCGTCGCGGTGACCGTGGCGCTGATCGCCGCCCTACCCAGGGTCGTCGCGGACCTGGCGGGCCGAGCCACGTCCGGGGCGTTCGCCACCCTGAGCGCGCGGGAGGGCGATCTCATGGCGCGCTGGCGGGGCGCCCCGGCGGCGACCGCGACAACGACCGACCCCGGCGCCGCCTACCTCGAGGCGGCGGAGGACCTCAGACAGGCCCAGCCGCGGCCGTTGCGCGACGTTCTCGTGCCGCCGCAGCTCCTGGGCGAGCTGGGATTCCCCCTCTCCGTGACGCCTCCCGCGTCCTCCGGGTACCACCGCCTCACCTTCGCGGTCCTCGTGGACGCGACGCTGGAGGAACACACCCGCCTGGTGTCCGGGGCATGGCCCCGCCCACCGGACGCCGCGGATCCCGTGACGGAGGCCGTCGTGCTCCACGACGCCGCCGAGCGCCTCGGGTGGGTTCTGGGCAGCGAGCCCCTCCCCGGCATCCGCCTCGCGGGGACGTTCCGCCCGACGGATCCGCACGACCGCAGGTGGGAACAGGTCCCGCGGGGCGTGCGCTACGCGGAGCTGGTCGATCCCAACCTCGGCACCGAGCTGGTGTCGGCCGTGTTCGTGGACCGGCGGGCCCTGGCCGTCGGAGTATCGGGGAAGCGACCCCAGATCATCCACACCCTCTGGTACGGGATCAGTGCGGACACAGAGAGCGCCGGGCTGGACGCCGAGGTGCTGGCGGGGCAGCTGACTGCCACGCTCGCGCGCACGCACGACCTCACGACGGACGGGCGGCTCTCGATCCGGCTGTTCTCCGAGCTCGGCGACGTGCTCGACGCCGTGTCGGTGCAGCAGCGGACCCTGACGGCGCTCGTCCTCGCGATGGCCGCCGGACCCGTGGGGCTGAGCATCCTGCTGGTGTGGCTGGCGGCGGTCGGAGTCCGGGCGAGGCGGGCCACGGTGACCGCGCTGGTGCGGGCCCGCGGCGCCTCCCCCGGACAGCTGCGGGCCTGGGCGCTGACGGAGGGGGTCGCGTTGCTGCTCGTCGGCGGGCTCGCGGGGTACGCGGTGGTCGATGCGGCCCTCCCCGGCCCCGGACGGGGCGCCGGCGTCGGCTCCCTGTCGGGAACGGACGCGCTGGCCGCCGTGGCACCCACCCTGCTCACGGTGGCCGGCGGCATCCTCGTGTGGCGGCTGCGGCAGGGGGTGCTGCGTCTCCTCGTCGGTCCGCTGCGGACCCGCCGGTCGCTGCCCGGGCTGCTCGGAGTCCTGCGCGCCCTGCGGGGCTCCGGCGGAGCCCTGCCGCTGATCGCGGTGCTGCTGGGCGTCTCCGTGGCCGTCGTCGGCGGCACGGTGTCGGCGAGCCTCGACGCGACGGCGCGCGACGCCGCCTGGGGCCTCAACGGGGCGCCGGTGCGGATCGCGGGACCCCGGATGACCGACGACGTCGTCGCCCGCATCGAGTCGGTCGACGGCGTGGCATCCGTCGCGCGGGTGGCCCGGGTCGCCGACGCCGTGCCCCTCCAGCTGCCGGAGCAGACGATCCACGTCGGCGTGTGGGCGGCGGACGACCATCTACTCGACGCCTACCGGGGGAGTCCCGTGGACCCGGGTCTCCCGCCGGCGCTGTTCGGCTCCGCGGACGGCGTCGCGGCCGTGGTCGGCGGCCTGGTACCGGAGGGGGCGACCGGCGGGAGGCTCGGCTCCGTCGGACAGGTGCGTCTGCTCGGGCACCGCGACCTGCTGCCCGGGATCGCCACCCCGGACGCCTGGGCCCTGGTGTCCTCGGAGGCGTGGGCATCGGCAGGCGGCGAGGCGCCCACGGCGACCATCGCTCTGGTGGCGGTGGCGGACGGCGCCCGGGCCGACGAGGTGGCGTCCGCTCTGCGGGTCCAGCTGGACACTGCGGTGGTGAGCACGGCCGAGGAACAGCTGCGCGGGCGACACGTCCCCGCGTCCCTCGCGTTCGCGCGCCTGGCCACGGCCACCGGGCTGGCGACACTTGTGCTCATGACGGGCGCAATCCTCGCGGCCGACGCGGTCGGTGCGGCGACGAGACGGGACGCGACCGCCCGGCTACGCGCACTGGGGGCGCCCGACCGCGACATCCGGCTCAGCGTCGTCTGGGAGACGGCTCCGGGCCTCCTCCTCGCGGTCGCGAGCGGCATCGGGCTCGGCATCGGCGCCGCGGCGCTCCTGCTGGGATGGCTCGACTACGGATTCATCACCGGAGCCCGGCGCGCCCGGCTCGCCCTGGACCCGGCATGGCTCGCGGCCGTGCTGGGTCTCGTCCTGGTCGCGCTCGCGGCCGTCATCACCACCGCCGCCCGACGGGCGGCCCGAGAAGGGGAGGCGCCATGACCCCCACGTCCACCCGCCCGCCGAGCCGGGACCACGCGGGGCCCGACATCTGGTGCGAGGACCTGGTGCGCATCTTCACCACCGAGGGCGCCGAGGTCCAGGCGCTGCAGGGACTCAACCTGGTGGTCGAACCGGGGGAGGTGGTGGCCCTGGTCGGCGCCTCCGGATCCGGCAAGTCGACGCTGCTGGGCATCCTGTCGGGACTGGATCGGCCCACGGGGGGCCGTGCCCGCGTCGCGGGCCATGACCTGACGGCGATGCGTCCCCGTCAGCGGATCTCGTTCCGGAGGCACAGCGTGGGGTTCATCTGGCAGCAGACGAGCCAGAACCTCGTCCCACACCTGTCCGCGGCGGACAACGTGATGCTGCCCATGATGATCGCGGGCCGACGCGACCGGGCCGCGCGTGCGCACGATCTGTTGGACATGCTGGGCCTCGCGGACCAGTCCCGCCGGCTGCCGCCGGAGCTGTCGGGCGGCCAACAGCAGCGGGTGGCGATCGCGACGGCCCTCGCCAACGCGCCCGACGTGCTCCTGGCCGACGAGCCGACCGGCGAACTCGACGACGAGAACTCCGCCGCGGTCCTGGAGGCGCTGCGGGGCGTCGCCCAGCTGACCGGCACGACGGTGCTGATCGTCACACACGACCCGACTGTCAGCGATCACGTCGAGCGGACCGTCCAGATCCGCGACGGCCGAACGTCCACGGAGGTCGTCCGGAGATTCGACGCCGCCGGACGTACGGAGGCGTGGGAGGAGTACACGGTCATCGACCGCGCAGGCCGGATCCAGCTCCCCAAGGCGCACGTCGAGGAGCTCGGCCTGCGCGACCGCGTCCGCCTCCGCCACGGAGACGGGCACGTCGAGGTGTGGCCGGCCACCCGGGATCCGCGACATGGTGCGGAGGAGGGGTCATGACCGACGGCGGGTCGCTGCGGGGTGTGTCGCTGCGCCGTGGCTTCGGGACGGGAGTCGGCCGGGTCGACGTGCTGACAGGGCTGGACATCGCCGTCGAGCCGGGCGCCCTCACCGTCGTCACGGGGCGCTCCGGGGCCGGCAAGACGACACTGGTCAACATCCTCGGGGGCCTGGACCGGCCAGACTCCGGCCGCGTCCTGCTGGGCGACGAGGTCCTCAGCGAAGCCTCGCGCGAGCGTCTGTTGGAACTCCGGCGGACCCGGATCGGGATGGTCTTCCAGGACTTCGGCCTCATCCCGGTGCTGACCGCCGCGGAGAACATCGAGGTGCCGCTGCGCCTGGCCCGTGAGGAGCCGCGGCGTCGCGACGCTCGGGTCGCCGAACTGCTGGAACGGATGGGTCTCTCCCGGCACGCGCGCCACCTGCCGTCCCAACTGTCGGGGGGCCAGCAGCAGCGCGTCGGCATCGCCCGTGCGCTGGCCGCGGCTCCCACCGTGGTCCTGGCGGACGAGCCGACCGCGCAACTCGACCAGGAGACGGCCGCCTCAGTGCTCGACTTCCTGGTCGACCTCACCCGGGAACGGGGGTTGGCGACGCTGGTGACGACCCACGACCCGCTGGTGGTCGCACGGGCAGACCAGGTGATCCACCTGCACCATTAACCCGGGACGGGCAGCGCGTTGAGCGCCACCGCTCCCGACGGCGTCGACAGCACGATCGTGGAGTCGGCCTGCGGCATGGGGAAGACGACGTCGGCCTCGTACGGCGTCCCGGCGCGGACCGTGAAGGGGGCGGGGTTCAGCGCATCGAAGGCCTCGCGCGTCTCGTTGGTGAAGGCGAACAGCCCGAACTGGTACTCGCCGCGTTCGATCTCGACCCGGACGCGGATCAGCAGGCCCTCGGCGGTCCACTCGTGGCGCACGATCTCGAAGATGCCGTCGCCGTTGCCCTCGAACGGGATGTAGTTACCGGTCCGCGACGGCGAGGCTCCGGAGGTGGGGGCCGCCGAGCCCGACGACTGAGGCTCCTGTGATCCACCGCCCACGAACTGCATGCCGAGGACGAGTGCGGCGATCACGACGATGATGCCGACGACCGCCCACACCACCGGACCGGTGGGGCGGGGCGGGCGGAGTTGTTCGGGCGGGGGCGGGGGTGGGGGAGCCTCGCCGAACGGCCGCCGCGGATCGCGGCCCTGCGCGTCGTGGAACTGTGGCGCCCGATGCCCAGGGTCCTGGTGGGCCCAGGGCGAATCCTGCCCGCCGCCGGGGGGCGGCCACTGCTGCGAGTTCATAGTCCCGCCAGCCTAGCCGCGCGAGTTGTCCACATCCTCGGCATCCGTGTGGCATAACGCCCGATCGAGTGCCCCACCACGGGGCCATGAGCACTCCAGTGATCCGCGGCTCGAGCCGAGCCGACCTTCTCGCCATGCCCGCCGTCCTCCTGGGCTTCCATCCGACCGACTCGTGCGTCGTCCTGGGCTTCGAGGGGTCCATGGTGGCCTTCTGCGCCCGCCTGGACCTCGACTGGTTCGTCACGCACTTCGACCAGGTCGCCGACCAGATCGTCAGCGCCTCCAGCCAGGTGCCGGGGTGCCGGTTCGCGCTCATCGGCTTCGGGGACCCCGATCTCGCCAGCCTGTCGGTGGTGGAGATGGCCGGCGTGGTGGGGGAGTCGCGGACCGTCGATCTCCTCGTCACGGACGGTCGGACGTACTGGTCGCTGGTGGACGGCCTCGAACCCCAGGAGTTCACGTTCGGCACCAGTTCGGTCGCCGCACAGGCGGTGTACGAAGGGGTGTGCATCTCGGCGGACCGGGCCGGGGCGGTCGCGCCGGTCGAGACCTCCGATCCCGCCCCCGAGGACCTGGTCACCAGCTCTCGCGCCATGGTGACCTCGATGAGCGACCAGGAGACCATGGAGCTGCTGGCGGACCTCGTGTCCTCCGTAGAGGCGCTTCCCGCGGCGCGGGCGCTGCTGCTCGCGGTGCTCGTCGAGGACGAGGACCGGATGGCCGCGGTGCTGACCCAACTCACCCGGGCCACGTCCGAGGTGGCCTGGATCAACCTCGCGGCGGCCCGACGCGTGGCGCCCCCCGAGTCGGAGGCCAACGTGCTGGCGCTGCTCGGGATGGCCTCGTGGCTGAGCGGGCACGGCGCGGCCCACACGTCGTGCCTGGAGCAGCTGCAGCGCATCGCCCCGGGTCACGCCGTCGGCTCCCTGGTCGAGATGGTCCACCGCGACGGCATTCCTCCGCGCCGGTGGGACGAATGACCGGGCGAGTGCGCAGCGTCGGGGGCGTGCCCTAGGGTGCTGCCATGCGTTTCGTCGTGTGCGGGGAAGCCCTGATCGATCTGATGCCGGAGGAGATGATCTCCCCGGCCGAGAGCCGCTGGATCGCCAGATCCGGCGGCGGCCCCTTCAACACAGCCACCGCGCTGGCCAAGCTCGGCCTCGACACGCGGTTCCTCGGGCGCCTCAGCACCGACACCTTCGGCCGGCAGCTCCGCAGCCACCTGGAGGGCGCCGGCGTCGACCTCTCGATCGCCGTCCCCACGGAGGATCCGACGTCGCTGGCCGTCGTCTCCCTCGACACCCAGGGGCGGGCGAGCTACCACTTCCACTTCGCCGGGACCTCCGCGTTCAACTGGGCGCCGGGTGAGCTGCCGGACCTCGACGCCGACGACTGGCTGCACTTCGGGTCCATCGGGGCGATCATTGCCCCCGGCGCCCGGCAGGTCCTGGACTTCGTGCGACGCACGGACGCCGGGGTCAGCTTCGACCTCAACGTCCGGCCGTCGACGCTGCCGGACCGGGCGGAGTACTTCGGCCTCATCTCGGACCTGCTGACGGCGGTCGGGAAGAACGGCGGGATCGCCAAGGCATCCGACGAGGACATCGCCTGGCTGGTGGACGACGACAGCGACCCGCTCGGCTACGCGGAGGGCTGGGCGGCCGAGTACGGACTCAGCATGTTCATCGTCACGCTGGGCCCCGACGGCGTCGTCGCGGTGAGGCCCGACGGCCGCCGGATCCAGGTCCCGGGGCGCCGGGTCGACGTCGTCGACACGGTCGGCGCGGGTGACACGTTCATGGCCGGGTTCCTGTCGGCCTACGCCGAGGACCCCACGGACGTCGAGGCCGCGCTCGCCCGTGGTGTCGCCGCCGCCGCCATCGTCTGCACCCGCAAGGGAGCCCAGCCGCCCACCGCCGCGGAGGTCGACGCCCTGCTCGCCTGAGCGCGTGCGAGGCGCCGTCCGCGGGCCGGTATATTGAGGCACCGCGCCGCTGGCGCACGTGTGACGCCCGAAAGCAGGAGATGGTCGTGAGCCAAGAGGCTGGTCAGTACGACAAGGTCCAGGCCCAGGAGAAGTGGCAGGCCTTCTGGGAGGAGGACGAGACCTTCCGCCCCCGCGACGACGGCAGTCGCGAGCGCCGCTACGTGCTCGACATGTTCCCGTACCCGTCCGGTGACCTGCACATGGGGCATGCCGAGGCGTACGCCATGGCGGACGTCATCGCGCGCTACTGGCGGCTCAAGGGCTACGACGTCATGCATCCCATCGGGTGGGACTCCTTCGGGCTCCCCGCCGAGAACGCGGCCATCAAGGCGGACACCCACCCCGCCACGTGGACCTACAACAACATCGAGACGCAGGCGCGCTCCTTCAAGCGCTACGGCCTGAGCTTCGACTGGAGCCGTCGGCTGCACACCTCCGACGAGGAGTACTACAAGTGGACCCAGTGGCTGTTCACGCGGTTCTACGAGCGCGGACTGGCCTACCGCAAGGACTCCTTCGTCAACTGGTGCCCCACGGACCAGACGGTGCTGGCGAACGAGCAGGTCGTCGACGGCCGGTGCGAGCGGTGCAAGACCGAGGTGACCAAGCGCAAGCTCAACCAGTGGTACTTCAAGATCACCGAGTACGCCGAGCAGCTCCTCGACGACATGACTCAGCTCGAGGGAGGCTGGCCCGACCACGTCCTCGCGATGCAGCGCAACTGGATCGGCCGCTCCGAGGGCGCCCACGTCGATTTCCGGGTGGAGGGGCGAGAGGAGCCCATCACGGTCTTCACCACCCGCCCCGACACCCTGTTCGGTGCGACCTTCATGGTCGTGGCCCCGGACGCGCCCCTGGCGGCGGAGCTCGTCACCGACGAGCAGCGGCCGGCCTTCGAGACCTACCTCGAGCAGGTCAAGAAGGAGACCGAGATCGAGCGCCAGTCCACCGAGCGGGTGAAGACCGGCGTGTGGCTGGGCCGCAGCGCGATCAACCCGGTCAACGGGGAGGAGATCCCGATCTGGGCCGCCGACTACGTGCTCGCCGACTACGGCACCGGCGCGATCATGGCGGTCCCCGCGCACGATCAGCGCGACCTCGACTTCGCCCGGCAGTACGGGCTGCCCGTCCGGACCGTCATCGACGTGGACGGGACCGATCCGGCCGACACCGGCATCGCCACCAGCGGTGACGGCGCCTACGTCAACTCCGGTCCGCTCACCGGACTGGCCGACAAGGCCTCCGGGGTCGCCCGCATCATCGCCCAGCTCGAATCGGATGGTCTGGGCACCGGCACCATCCAGTACCGGCTGCGGGACTGGCTGCTGTCGCGCCAGCGGTTCTGGGGCTGCCCCATCCCTGTCGTGCACTGCGACACGTGCGGCGAGGTCCCGGTCCCGGACGACCAGCTGCCCGTGCGCCTCCCCGACCTGCGCGGGGCGGCCCTCGCGCCGAAGGGGACCTCGCCGCTGGCCGCCGCCACCGACTGGGTCGCGACGACCTGTCCGACCTGCCACGGACCGGCCAAGCGCGACACCGACACGATGGACACGTTCGTCGACTCGTCGTGGTACTTCTTCCGCTACTGCTCGCCGGGCTACGACAAGGGCCCCTTCGACCCCGAGGATGTCCGGCGCTGGATGCCGGTGGCGCAGTACGTCGGCGGCGTCGAGCACGCGATCCTGCACCTGCTCTACATGCGCTTCTTCTCCAAGGTGCTCCGCGACATGGGCCTGGTCGATTTCGACGAGCCCATGCTGCGGCTCCTCAACCAGGGCCAGGTGATCAACCAGGGCAAGGCGATGAGCAAGTCGCTCGGCAACGGCGTGGACCTCGGCAAGCAGATCGACGAGTACGGTGTCGACGCCGTCCGGCTGACCATGGTGTTCGCCGGACCTCCGGAGGACGACATCGACTGGGCGGACCTGTCGCCGGCGTCGAGCCTGAAGTTCCTGCAGCGCGCCTACCGCATCGCTTCGGACGTCGCCTCTCCGGTGAACGCCGATGTGACCGCCGGTGACGCCGCGCTGCGGAAGGTGACGCACAAGTCCATCGCCGACGTGTCGATGCTCATCGAGTCCGGCCGGTTCAACGTGGCGGTGGCCCGCATCATGGAGCTCGTCAACGCGACGCGCAAGGCCATCGACGGCGCCGCGGGGCCGGCCGATCCCGCCGTCCGCGAGGCCGCCACCTTCGTGGCTCAGGCGTTGAGCGTCGTGGCGCCCTACGTGGCTGAGGAGATGTGGGAGGTGCTCGGCCATGCACCGTCGGTGGCCAGCAGCGCCTGGCCCGTCGCCGATCCCGCGCTGACCGCCGACGACACCGTGACGATGGTGGTCCAGATCCAGGGCAAGATCCGCGCCAAGATCGACGTGCCGGCCGCCATCGCCGAGGACGAGGCCCTGGCGCTGGCCCTGGCGGACGCGGGCGTCCAGCGGTCCCTGGACGGGCGCGAGGTGGCCAAGGTCATCGCGCGGCTGCCCAAGATGCTGAGCCTCGTGCCCCGCTGAGGTTCTCCACAGCTCGCTGATCGCCCGGCAAACGGGCGCGGTCACCGCCTAACACGGTGGCATGGACCCCCAGCAGGCCGACGAGGTGGCCCGCGCCCGGCTCGCCTACGTGAGCGCGGGGCGGCCGCCGCTGGGCGCGCCCCGCCGGGCCGCCGCGGAGCCGCCGCCAGACTCCCAGGCGCCGCCGCGCGCGCCGACGCCCCCGCCCGACGCTCTGGGGCCTCCGCGGCGCCTCACGCGCCAGCACGTCCTCGTCGTGGCGGTGCTCCTGCTGTGTGCTGTGGGGGTCGCCGTCGCCGCGCTCAGCAGGTCAGAGGCGACCGAGATCCCCGTCCCCTCCGCCACACCCGCGGTGTCGGTCGCCGCGGCGACCCCGTCGCCACCGCCTCAGATGCGGATCCACGTCGCGGGGCAGGTGGCGACCCCCGGGGTCGTGACGCTGCCCCCGGGGTCCATCGTGCTGGACGCCATCGAGGCCGCCGGGGGACTGGCGCCATCGGCTGACCCGGACCAGCTGAACCTGGCCGCCCCGGTGTCGGACGGCATGCAGATCCTCATCGGCTCGGAGGACCAGCCACGCGGCGACGTCCGCGCCCCCGCGACGGGCTCCGAGGCGGGGGACGCCGCGGGTCCCGGAGTGGACCTGAACCGCGCCACGGCCGACGACCTCGAACAGCTGCCCGGGATCGGCCCCGTTACCGCGGACGCGATCATCGCCTGGCGTGAGGAGAACGGCCCCTTCACCGTCGTGGAGGAACTGCAGGAGGTCAGCGGCATCGGGCCCAAGACCTTCGAGAAGCTTCAGCCCCTGGTGCGGGTGGGGTGATGCGCGACCAGGACTGGCGGCTGGTGCCGGTGGCGGCAGCCGCCTGGGGTGCGGCGTGGCTCGGGACCACGGGCTGGCGCCCCGATGCGGCCACCCTGACTGCCCTCACCGTGGGGATGGGCCTCATCGCGCTCGCCGCGGCCCGCCTCCGCCGGACATGGACCTGCGTGGTGGTCGTCGTCTTCACCGTGACGGGTCTCTTGACGGGGACGCGGGCGGCGCAGCGGCACGACTCGCCGGTCTCGCACCTTGCCGCCGCCCGCGCCACGGCCACCGCCGAGGTGTCGATCCGCGCCGAGGCGCGCAGGTGGGACCAGACCGTCGTGGCGGACGGGACGCTGCTCCGCCTCGACGCCCGGGGCCGCGGGCTCCGGACGGCGATGCCGGTGACTGTGCTGGCGACAGGGGACGCAGCCACCGGCTTGCGTTCCGCCGTCCCCGGTGCCCGGTACCGCATGGTGGTCAGACTCGCCCCGCCCACGCCGGGGGACGCCGACGTGGCCGTGCTCAGGCTGCGCTCGGAGCCCGAGCTGGTGACCGGTCCGGGGGTGTTCGACGCGACGGCCACCGCGATGCGATCGGGGCTCCGGGGCGCGGTGGCCCACTCGCCGCCCCGCCAGGCCGCGCTCGTGCCGTCGCTCGTGGTGGGCGATACGTCGGGGGTCGATGACGACATGCGGGCGCAGTTCCAGGTGACCGCCCTCACCCATCTCATGGCCGTCTCCGGCGCCAACCTGACGCTGATGCTGAGCGTCATCCTGGCGGCGGTCCGCGGTCTCGGGGTCCGCGGGTGGTGGGTGCGGGCCGCGGCCGTGGCGGGCGTGCTGGGCTTCGTGGTGGTGTGCGGCCAGGAGCCGTCCGTGCTGCGCGCCGCGGCGATGGGGCTGGTGGGGCTGGCCGCCGTCGGGGCGGCCTCGGGCCGGCGCAGCCTCAGGGCGCTCAGCGTGGCCGCGCTCGGCCTGCTGTGGCTCGACCCCTGGCTGGCGAGGTCCGCGGGGTTCGGGCTGTCAGTGGCGGCCTGCAGCGGGATCGTCCTGCTGGGCCCCGCCCTGGTGACCGCACTCACGTACTGGGCGCCGAGGTGGGTGTCCGAGGCCGTGGCGATCCCCCTGGCCGCTCAGCTCGCCACCCAGCCGATCGTGACGGGACTCAGCGGTGAGGTCTCCCTCGTGGGCATCGTCACCAACGCCCTCGCCGGACCGTTCGTCGGCCCGACGACGGTCCTGGGATTCGCCGCGGCGCTCCTGTGGTGGGCGCCGTGGCTCGCGGCGGGGCCGGGGTGGCTCGCGGGGTGGTGTGCCCAGCCGATCATCTGGCTCGCGGAAGGCGGTGCGGCGCTTCCCGGCGCCTCGCTGCGCTGGCCTCCCACCGCACTCGGCGTCACGGGCGTCGCGATCGCCGCCGGTGCGCTCGCCGTCGTGCTTCCGGTGCTGCTGGCGAAGCGGCTGGCAGCGCTCGGTATGGCCGCGGTCCTGGTGACCGTCACCCTCATGCGCCCGGTGACCCCCGGGTGGCCCGGCCCGTGGTCGGCGGTCTTCTGCGACGTCGGGCAGGGCGACGCGACGGTGCTCACCACGGGCGGGGGCGGAGCCGCCCTCGTCGACACCGGCCCGGAGCCGGGCCCCACGCTGGCCTGCCTCGAGGACCTGAGGGTCCGCCGCGTGCCGCTCCTCGTCCTCACCCACTGGCACGCCGACCACACCGGGGGCGCGGCCGCGGTCGTCGAGCGATACCGGCCGGAACTGATCCTCACCCGAGCGGGGCCGGCACCCGAGTGGCTGCGGCATGCGGCCGGCGCCGCCGGGAGCCAGGTGAGGGCGGCGCAGTCCGGTGACGTCGTCCGTGTGGGGGACCTCGTCTGGACCGTGGTCTCCGCCTGGCAGCCGCCAGGGGATCCCTCCGTCGAGACGGAGGGGGAGGGATCAACCGAGAACGACGCCTCCGTCGTGGCGGTGGCCCAGACGGGGGACGGGCTGCGGCTGATGCTGGCCGGGGACGCGGAACCGGCCGGGCAGGCCGTGGCTCTGCGTGCGGCCGCCCGGGCGGGCGTGGACCTGCGCGCGCATGTGCTCAAACTGCCGCACCACGGATCGTCCCGGCAGGAGCCGCGGCTGTTCGACGCGACCGACGCGGTGGTCGCGGTGGCGAGCGCGGGCGTCGACAACGACTACGGGCACCCGTCCGCCGCGGCCCTGCGGTTGGCGGCGGACCACGGCATGGCGACGGCGAGAACCGACACCCAGGGGGCGGTGGCGGTCCACCGTCGGGAGGGCGCCGTGGTCGTGACGACACAGCGGCGCGGACAGGAGTGAGGAGACAGTCCGCAGAGCCTGGCAAGCTTGGGTCCGTGACGTCATCGCCCTTCGGAACCTCGCTCCTCATCACCGGGCCGGAGGCCCTCCTCGCCCAGCGCATCGTGGCGCAGACCAAGGCCGCGGCGCTGGCGGCGCACCCGGAGGCCGACGTCAACGAGATCTCGGCCGATCAGCTCGAGGACGCCATGCTCGCCGAGGTGATCGGGGGCTCGCTGTTCACCGAGTACATCATCGCCGTCATCGACGACGTCGGCGCCTGCCCGCCCGCGGCGGTGGATCAGCTTCTGGCCGCCGCGCTCGCACCGCCGCCCGAGCTGTGCCTGATCCTCGTGCACCCCGGCGGCATGAAGGGCAAGGGGCTGATCGACAAGCTGAAGAAGGGCAAAGTCCGCACCGAGACCGTCACGGCACCGAAGGCGTGGGAACTGCCGAAGTTCGTCGCGGAGGAGGCCAGGCGCCACCACGTGCGCATCGGCCAAGACGCCACCGGCGAGCTCGTCTCCGCGGTGGGCCATGATCTGCGGAGCCTCGCGTCGGCCGTGAGCCAGCTCGCCTCCGACGCCGACTCAGGCGAGATCGACGCCGCGATGGTGAAACGCTACTTCGCCGGCCGGGCCGAGGTCACGAGCTTCGCCGTCGCCGACGCGGTCATGGGCGGCAATCCCAGCCTCGCCCTCGAGCGGCTGCGCTGGGCGCTCGGGACGGGCGCGGCTCCGGTACTCGTGACCAGCGCCATGGCGTCGGCGTTCCGCGGCATGGGCAGGTATCTGGAGGCGCAGGGCCTGCGGATGAGCGACGCGGACCTGGCGAGGCAGCTGGGCATCCCGCCGTGGAAGATCAAGGACTACGCGAAGTCGTCGCGCATCTGGCAGTCGGGTGCGGTGGCCGAGGCCATGCAGCTCATCGCCACGGCCGACGCCGCCGTGAAGGGGGCCGCGACGGACGCGGACTACGCCCTCGAGCACATGGTGTTGGGCGTCCTGCGGTTGCGGCGCCGCTGACCCGTCGCCGGGGACGCGAAACAGCGCCTTGACGACCGAGGGTCAAGGCGCTGTCTGCGAGCGCTACGGCTGGTGGTTCAGAGAGCCGCGACGGCCGTGGAGATGGCCGACTTGCGGTTCGCGGCCTGGTTCTTGTGGATGACGCCCTTGCTCACAGCCTTGTCGAGGGCGCGGTTCGCGGCCTTCGCGAGCTCGGCGGCCTTGTCGGACTCGCCGGCGGCGACCGCGGTGCGGACGTTGCGGACGTGCGTGCGCAGGGCCGACTTCACGGCCTTGTTGCGCTGCCGCGCGATCTCGTTGGTCTTGATGCGCTTCTTCTGGGACTTGATGTTCGCCACTGGGCAAGCCTCTTTACGGGTGGAAACTTGAAAAGATTCGGTCATGCGTGCGTGTGAACACGCGACGCTCTAGGTTACCCGAGCGCGTCCGAAGCCGCAAAATCCCGCGTTGACTCATCGAAGATGCCCGCGTAGCTGGAGTCGTTGACTCATCTGAAGATGCCCGCGTGGGTCAGACTCGGGGATGGAGTTGACGATGGCGACACGCAGGGCTGTCACGCAGGCTCAGCTG
>Ga0209347_1004298_pt1 | contig 15036 bp, 15 predicted proteins | sample AutmiccommuBRH23_FD_187382 | JGI IMG/M metagenome (GOLD analysis project Ga0209347, IMG submission 187382) | Deep subsurface microbial communities from Mt. Terri, Switzerland - Autotrophic microbial communities BRH/23 (SPAdes) (version 2) | ecosystem: Environmental > Aquatic > Deep subsurface >... | reverse complement strand
CATTCCGCCCTGTTCTGTGACCGGGGGACATTTATTCCCGGAGATGCCATTACGGTCACCCCGGTATTCTCAAGTATCTCATAGGCTCCCTCACGATACCAGGAAGGATGGGACTCTGCCTGCGGCTCCATAAAGCGCTTTTCCAGCTCATCAAAGACCTGTTTCAGATTTAGCCTGCCTTCGCTCAGGGAATACACCGATTCGTCAACGATTGAGAAGCCTATCATGGACCTGCTGCCTGCATCGAAATCTACGGTCACGTTCTCCCCCGGCTCCGCTGATCCATTGTCAAAGGAAGTTTTCAGGTCCGCCTGTGAGGAGAACTGCACGTCAAAGGGCAGCACATCCACGGAAACCTCGCTATCGGGATTGATCATGTAGGCCACGACCTTTGCCTGCGGGCTCATCTGCAGTGTCACAGGGATATTAATATCCTGCTTTCTGCTGGTTCCCGAATAGACTGTCCTGCCGTTGGCGAACACATCATAGAACACAGTTCCGGGGTTGGTGGAATATACCCTGAAAGTGACGACATCCCCTACTTCCGGAATACCATCGCTGAGCTGGCTGATGTGGATGAAACTTGCACTTGGAGAGTAGACTGCGCTCATCTCCTTATATGCATATGCATTATCTGCATTTGCAGTGATGGAGCATTGCAGGGCAGATCCGGGTACATCATATGTAAGGAGTGCGCCACCGTTTTTGGTGGATATGGTTTGCTGGTCTGCAGTATCCTGGTAGGACTCGTCCCTGAAGGTCACATCAACAGTTACCTGAGTGTCCACAGGCTTTCCTCCGGGGTCCTTGGTCACCACAAGCACCTGAAGCGGCATGCCTGGCTTGATGTAGCCCGATTCCGGGATGATCTGGAGCAACAGGGGCGATTCAGCAATGGTCAGCAGCTTGTTGCTGGTCTCGCTGTGGTTACCCGTATCCGTGACAGTGACATTGAGCATCAGGCTTGCCTGCCCGCCCGCACCATAGGTGCCCGCAGCATATCCAACAGCAGGCAGTTCGAAATCAACAGAGCCGTTGTCAAGCTTTGCATCGTAGGTGGCATACTGCTCCCACTCACCCACATATCGGGAAGCTTCAATAAGCACCTCACCTTCCACATCCTTTCCAAAGAAATATGATGATGAGACTGTGCCTGTTATCCTGTCCGACACAAGGAACCAGTCCTGGGGCGTGCTTACCGTGACATCGAATTTCGGGAGCACGTACTTATCCAACTGGATATCCACATTTGAGACAGAATCCCCGGCTATTGCCTTTATTTTCCAGGTGCCCAGGTTAAGCTCGGATGCAAGGGGCAGGTCGAAAGAAGCAACACCATATTCATTCGAGCTCATTTCCTCCTTGAATACTTTGATTCCTTTTGCATCCGTTATCTCGACCAGTATATCCTGCTCCACAGGCACCAGGTTGTTATTCAATGAGAGTATCCTGCCATGGATGGTCTGGCCTGGCTTGTAGATGGGCTTGTCAGTTTCGATGAAGAGCGGATTGTTAAGCACTACTTCCACAGTTGCAGTGAAATTACGTTCGTAGCCTGCCGGCCTTGCAGTGAGCACATAGCGGCCCTCCTTCACATCAGGCACTTCAAAGGAAGCTACGGAATTGCCTGCACCGGCGGTAGAGGCCGTGATTAGAGATACTTCCGTATTATTCTCGTCGGTGAGAGTGTATTCAATGCACCGGCTGACCGGCTGGCCGTCCTCAAAGGCTGCCATGGTTATCGAACTCTCGCCGCCTGAGAAAAGCACCCTGGGAGCGAGTATGAAGAACTCATCCCCTGCATCTGCAAGCTGCCCGGTACACGGACCAGCTACACTGGAAGAGAGTTCACTTTTGTTATCGATACACCCTGAGAAAAGGGAGAATAATATCAGTATGCAAAGTAACTGGGACTTAAGTCTGGTCCCTTTCATTTTTAGTAGCATTTTTCTATCACACCCGACAGAATATCAGGAATACTGTTTATGATAGAAAGTATGGAACAGGACTGTATATACTTTGCTTAAACTTCAAGGATGTTTGAAGTTATAAAGGAAGTTACACTTTTAATCCTAAATTCAAAAGCCTTCCGGTCGGGTTTCGACAACTGGGGGTCTTTAGGACTGCAGCTCCCCCACCAGCCTCTTCGTAATCTCCGCCACGTGCCTGCCCTGGAACCTTGCGATCCCCAGTTCGTTCTCGCTTGGGAGCCTTGTGTCCGGGCCGCTCCCTGCGATGGTTGAGGACCCGTAAGGGCTGCCACCTGTGATCTCAGTAAGTATGGATTGCCTTTTCTCAGAGTAGGGCACACCAACTATTATCATTCCGTGATGCAGGAGGGTAGTGTGAAAACTCAGGATCGTGGATTCCTGGCCCCCGTGCTGGGTAGCGCTGGCTGTGAAAACGCTTCCGACCTTGCCGATCAGTGCACCCTCGGACCACAAACTGCCAGTCATGTCTAGGAAAGCGCGCATCTGCGCTACCATCATCCCGAACCTTGTAGGTGTGCCGAATATGATTGCGTCCGCCTCGGCCAGATTATCGGGAGTTGCCTCCGGAATGTGACCGAACATCTCTCTGTACTCAGTAGCCCCTAGTTTTTCCAGGACCTCTGGAGTGTATGTCTCAGGGACCTGATATAAACGCACATCAGCTCCTTCTACTTCCCTGGCCCCCTCGGCAATTGCTTCGGCCATCCTGTATGTGTGCCCGTACAGGCTGTAGAAAATGACATTTATTTTCACACTACCCCTCTTACTTTAGCTCCCTGCTGAATATCCATTGATGACACCCCTCTCCCTACCTGCAAGTCCAGGTTGAGACTCTCATCAGGATATGTATGATAAACTCTGTGATGACACTGAATAAATAACTTCCCGGGCAGAAGCCGGTATCCGTAAGTATAGATAGAAGAAACAGATTGATAGATATAGTTATCATTAATATTGAAATATCTAACATTTAGATAGTAATTTAGCTCATAATGTTAGAAATCGATATAAGAGGGTAATAATGGATAAACGCGAAAGATACACAAAAACAATGTACTCCATAGCTGTCTTAATCATAACTGCAGGAGTGGCAATGGTTGCATTCCTTGAGGATCATCAGGAAATGGCTATCAGCCTTATCAATATCGGCGGAGTGATGATCTTTGTGACGTTCATCAGGGCAAAGAGATCAGGAGACGGCCCGGTAAAGGATGAAAGAACTGTCAGGATAGGTTCCTACGGACTTTCTTACTCCTGGTTCGTCACCCTTATTCTTCTTGCTGTCCTGTTCTGGATAGACTACTTCGAACTAATGCAATTCACAGTTGACCAGATACTGGGACTGCTGATCCTCGTAATGGCGGTCACTGCAAAAGGGTTCCAGTGGTACCTGTTCAGAAAGGGTGATGTAGAATGATCAGGAGACTAAAATGAAGACCAGGATAAAGGAACTGAGGGCAAGATATGACATGACCCAGGAGGACCTAGCCACCAGTGTAGGAGTCCGGAGGGAAACTATCGGATTCCTGGAAAAAGGCAAGTATAATCCCTCACTGAAGCTTGCCTATAAAGTTGCAAGGTGCCTGCAGACCAGCATAGACGAACTATTTATATTTGAGGAAGAAGACCTCTGATAAGATATACTGCAGTATGAGGTATACATGGAAACGAAAACAAAGGTCTGGCTTGCATCAGAAGGGAAACCTGTCATTGGTGCCGGGAAAGTAGCTCTTCTGAAAGCCATTGATGAGGAGCGGTCCCTCAGAAAAGCCTGCAAGAAGCTGGATATCTCCTACAAGCACGCATGGAACGTGCTCAACACAATGAGCGAAAGGCTGGGAAAGGACGTTGTGACAACCGTGCGGGGAGGAAAGGACCAGGGTACTTTTCTGACAGATGACGGTCGCCGTCTTATCCTGGAGTATGAGCATAACAGGGAGTTCATTGAGAACACTATGAAAGATGAAGGTTCCTGGGAGAATATCGGACTGAAGATATCTGCACGTAACAGGATACCGGGAAAAGTGACCCGGGTGGAGCGTGAAGGACTGGTCGCAAAGATAACAATGGAGATCGAGCCTTCTGTCCTGACATCCATCATTACCAGCGAAGCTGTTGAAAGGCTTGATATCCGGCCGGGCGACGAGGTCTTTGCAATAGTCAAATCCACCGAGGTCCTTATCGGGAAAAAGTAAAGCCGATATGCGGTTTTACCTGCAGCTTTACTGCCTGCAATGTTTTTTAGACAGACCATACACAATGAAAGGGATCAGTACCAGTGCGAATATGAGCTTCACCGGCTCCGGCAATATCTCGCTTGCACTGCCGACCACGGAACTTGCCTCGACACCGATCCTGAAATAGATCAGGTCAAGCAGCAGACCAAAGCCCAGAGAGCAGACGGCTATCGTACCAATGTAAAGTGCAGCGCTCCTTTTGCCAAGGAACTTCGCAACCATTGTAATTGTCGCAGCGTTGGTCGCAGGTCCGGCAAGCAGGAAAACGAATGCTGTTCCCGGGCTCATTCCTTTTGCTATGAGTGCTGCTGCCAGAGGCGTGGAGGATGTGGCGCAGATGTAAAGAGGGATTCCCACTATAAGCATGAAGAGCATGGAAGCAATGCCCCCTCCAAGGTAAGAGCTCACGAGTTCATATGGCACTGCATACGAAATGATACCCGCAAGGACGATGCCAACAACCAGCCATTTGGAGATGTCTCCCAGAAGCTCGACAAAGGCATATCTTATGCCCGCCATGAAGCTGGCCTTCCCTGAAGTGTCCGTTCCATTCATCAGAGCAGGCTGACAGGAACAGGATGCATCGCTGCATGCAGCCAGGGGCTGCATCAGTAGTATGTTCTTTTTGTCAGCAGCTTTTTTCTCAGGGACATGTGGTTCTTCATGATTGAGGAAGTTCTCTGCTACCCCTGCCGAGAGAGCTGTTATAAGAGTTGCCAGCGGGCGGAACACTGTCATTATAGGGTCAAGCAGAGCATAGGTTATAGCTATTGAATCCACACCGGTTTCAGGGGTGGATATAAGGAAGGATAATGTGGCACCCTTTGTGGCACCCTTCTTCTGCAGGGACAGTGCCGTGGGCACCACGCCGCATGAACAGAGAGGTATAGGAATACCCAGCAATGTTGCATGCAATGCCGACCTGACCTTTCCGGCTGAACTGCCAAGATACTTCAGGATCTGCCTCTCAGGAATGTATACATGCAGAAGACCTGCCATCAGAAATCCCAGAAAGAGATAGGGAGCCATTTCCACAAAGAGGCGCCAGGACTCCAGCGCAATGCCTGTAAATGCAGCGAATATAGTGCCTATCATGATCATTCACACTCAGAAACGTGTTTTCTGCACATCTCAATAAAAGTATGTACATGTTCATCAGCAATATGATAGACTGCAAACCTGCCTTCTTTCTTCACGCGTACCAGGTCAAGCTGGCGAAGTGTGCGCAGGCTGTGGGAAATAGCCGGCTGCGAGATATTGAGTGCCTGCTCCAGTTCCCTGACACAAAGACCACCCCCGCATAGGAGAAAGAGGATCTTAAGCCGCGTCTCGGACTGGAGGGCACTAAAGATGTTGCACATTCTGCACAGTTCCTCTTCGGAAGGAAGGCTTTGCGATAGCCCGGATAATGATGCATCGTCGGCGCAGACATGCTCAGGGTTAATAGTCATAGATATATGAACATATGTGCATACATTTATGCTTGTTGGATCATCAGCAGTGAACAAATCTAAATTAATTACATAAAGTGATCTTTCAAACAAGCGCAAGCACCATAATGCTGAAAGATATAAGGGCAGCCATGTCCTTCTTTTGCAGGAGAAGGATATGAAGAGAGCTGCGATGCTCTCCTTGATAACAGCGACTTTCCATGGCAACAGCCACTTCTTCTGCAGATGTGATAGCAATGCGTACCATCGGGACAGAGAGAGAATACACAGCTCCGAGGGGGTTTCGCCTCATATCCAGACCGCGTGAGATCTGGGCATCCCGCAGGTGGCTGAAGCTTCCGTAAAGAAATGGTACAAAATGCAGGGAGAGGAATACCATGGTTGCAAGATCGAAGGATGAAATGCCAAGCTTTCTAAGAGGCAGGGGGCGCAGCATTCGCTCCATCCCTGCGGTTATCAGCGACGGGGTCGTAGTAGCTGTAAGAAGTGAGGCGAACATCAATAAAAAAAGAAAGCGCAGTATCAGCAGAACTCCATGCCGTAGCCCTTCGTATGTGGCATCATGCCCCATGATGTAGAATACAGGCTCCCCATCCATCAGGAAGAACTGGAGTATGAAGATCACCGCCAGGAACAGCAACATTGGCCTGACAGCATCGAAGATTATCTTAGGAGATATAGAGGAAAAAAGAAGCAACAGAAAGAATAGCAGAGCTACGGAGGCCAGTTGCCTTAACGATGAAGACATGAAGATGCTGATGCTTACAATCATCATGCCGGTTATTTTGACACGCGGGTCAAGCCTGTGGAGAAAAGAGTTTCCCGGAACATACCTGAAGAAAAGGGTATTCATTCTTCTACTGCCTCCTTTAAGCCCAGCACCCGGGTTATCTCACTGAAGGCATCATCTATACCAAAGACATCGTCCCTTACATCAAAGCCCCTGCTGCGCAATTCTTTCATAAGGAAGTTTATCTCGGGCATAGAAGGTGGCGAATGTTTAGCATACTCTGCAGGGGTCCCGCTGAAAACAAGGCTGCCACGATCAAGTAAAAAGATCTTCTGTGCAACAGACAGCAGGTCAGATACCTGGTGGGATACCACGACAACGGAAGTGCCTTTTGAGGAGAGGAGCTGCAGTGCAGATAGGAGGCTTTTTTTGTGCTCGGCATCAAGACCTGAAAGGGGTTCATCCAGCACAATATAATCCGGCCTGGATGCCAGGACACCTGCTATAGCAACCAATCTCTTCTGGCCTCCGCTCAGACTGAAAGGGGATGTCGGGCATATCCCCTGACCCAGGCCCAGCATTTCCAGAGCATCATGCACCTGCCTTTTCAGTTCAGGGTTTCGGAGGCCGAAATTCCTAGGGCCGAATGCCACATCCTCAAATATGGTCCTTCCGAAGAGCTGCTGATGTGGGAACTGGAAAAGCACACCTACCTTTGCTTTCACTTTTTTCCCGTAGGCAGCTATCCCGTCAACTGTGACCTGCCCTGAAGAAGGTCTGAGCAATCCGTTGAGATGCCGGATAAGTGTGGATTTACCGGAGCCAATTGCACCGCTGATGAGAACGAAATCACCTTTATTGATAGAAAGGCTGATGCCTTCAAGAGCGGTCGTTTCCAGGGGAGTGCCGGGAGCGTAGCGGAAAGTCACATCTTTTACCTCAATTGACATATATCCTCCAGTAGTTCCTCTTTTGTAAGAGCAAGTCGCCTGCCGGAAAAACCAGCGCTTGCAAGCATCTTTGAAAGTTTCACCATGACAGGCATCTCAATACCATATCCTTCAAGATCATATTCCATGAAGACATTGCGCGGAAGGCCATCTGCCACTATCCTCCCGGAATCCATGATTATCAGCCTGTCCGCATCCACAGCTTCTTCAAGCCTGTGGGTCACGTGGATGACAGTAGTGCCTCCTGAATGGATGTGCCTGATGGCGCCAAGGATTTCCTGCCTTGAGAGAGGGTCGAGCATAGAAGTGATCTCGTCAAAAATAATGCATTGAGGTTCCATTGCAAGCACACCTGCGGCGGCAACCTTCTGTTTCTGCCCGCCGCTCAATGACCGGGGAGAAAGGTATCGGAGACCGGAAATCCCGAGTGTTGTCACAGATATATCCACAAGGTTTCTTATCCTTGAAGAGGGCAGACCGAGGTTCTCCGGGCCAAAGGCGATATCCTCCTCGACTGTCATCCCAATGAACTGAGAATCAGGTTCCTGGAAGACCATGCCGACTGCCCTGCGAATGTCCGGATGGTGCTTCTTCTGTGATGTGCACAGCCCGTTAACAGATACAGAACCCCCGGATGGCAGGAGCAGCGCATTCATGTGGCGTACAAGGGAAGATTTACCGCTGCCGTTCCTCCCTGCAATGACAATGAGTTCCCCCCTGGCAATGTGCAGGTCTACGGAGTCCAGAGCAAGTGTCCCATCCGGGTAATTATATCTGAGCTTGCGGATATCTATCATGGTCATCGTGCAGGCATAAGGATCAGTCAAGCGAATACTTTGCAACTATGATCGAAGAAAGTGCCAGCTTCAGCAGATCCCCCGGCAGGAAGGGGGCAACACCCAGCAGAATAGCACTCTCCATCGACAGGTCTGCAACATACATCAGGTAACCGGCACCCAGCAGATATATCGTGAATAAACCTGCGGACATGCATACAGCGTTCCTGAACACACTGGAAGTACCCCATTTTACAGAAAGTGAACCAATTATAAAGGCAGCAACTGCAAAGCCTGCCAGATATCCTCCCGTAGGCCCAAGCAGCACGCCAATGCCTGAAGAACCACCCGAGAACACGGGCAGCCCCACAATACCAAGCAACAGGTAGACAACGACACTTATGAGGCCCCAGCGTGCACCAAGCAAGGCACCTGCAAGGAAAATGAAAAGCACCTGCAGAGTTATCGGGACTGGGCCGAGGGGAAGAGGTATCCTGATGAATGCCCCCACGGCTATCAGCGCAGCGAAAAGCGATGCCATTGACATTTTCCGGACATCACTCTCATAGTGACTTTCGTAACAGTAACTTTTGTTCACAATTTTTCTCCAATATGAAAGAGGTTTACGATAAAGAGGAAATGAAGTTGCACAATAGGCAGTGCCGTATCAAGTGAGGGACAATACCGTGTTATGCAAGTCATGTCAACCGTTTTTTTCACATGGTTTACATACTATAAAAAACTTATCTTAAAAGAAACAAGCAGGTTTACAATAGGAACAAAGTCTTCAAAGCAGCAGGAAAAGGGAAGTACTTTAAAAAGATGGAACAGTGCCGGGAAATCCGGCACCTTTTAAAATATGTAGGTGAAATTCACATGCCCATATCAGGCTGGGGCATTCCAGGAGGCATTGCGGATTTCCTGGAGCTTGCTGCAACCACATCATCGATCCGGAGTATCATTACGGTTGCTTCTGTAGCCGCGTTGATAGCCTGGGTCTTGATCCTCAGAGGTTCAAGAACGTTATGATCATACATATTCACTACCTTGCCGGTATAAACATCAAGGCCTGCGTTCTTGTTACCCTGCTCGTGCTGGGAGCGCAGTTCGATAAGCATGTCAATGGCGTCAAGGCCTGCATTCTCCGCAAGGGTCTGCGGGATGATCTCGAATGCTTCTGCGAACTTGCTGACAGCAAGCTGTTCCCTGCCCTTGAGAGTTGCTGCGTATTCCCTGAGCCGGAGTGCAAGCTCGATCTCAGGAGAGCCGCCACCTGCAACTATCTTTTTATCTTCCAGTGCCACGCCCACGACACATAATGCGTCATTGAGTGCGCGCTTGAGTGAATCGACGATGTGTGTCGTACCGCCGTGGAGGATAAGTGAGACGGTCTTCTCTTCCCTGCATCCGGTAAGGACTGTCATCTTGGCGCCGTTGATGTCCCTCTCTTCAACCATTTCGGCAAATCCAAGATCTGTGGGCCTGATGTCTGTGACATCCTGGAAGAGTGTTGCTCCGGTTGCTTTTGCCAGTTTCTGGAGATCGCTCTTCTTGATCCTTCTGCATGCATAGATACCGGCCTTTTCAAGATAATACTGTGCAAGGTCGTCAATGGCCTTCTGAGAGAACACCACATTTGCACCGCTTGCAATGATCTTGTCAACCATCTCCTTGATCATTCTCTCTTCCTGATCTACAAAGAGCTGCATCTGGTCCGGGGAAGTGATCTTGATCTCAGCATCTTTTTCGATCTTATGGAACTCTATACCGAAGCTTGCCAGCAGGATCTTCGCATCCTTGACTTTCTTTGGCATGTTTGGCCTGACACGCTCTTTGTCAAGAATAAGACCTGCAACCATCTCGGTATCAAGGATACTTCCGCCTTCCTTCTTTTCGATGGTTATGTCGCCTACGTCGACCTTGATACCATCATCTGTCTCCTCAGCTACGGAGAGAACAGCATCGAGCACGATGTCTGCAAGGAAATCTTTATACTCGCCCGCACCTTTTCCCGTAAGAGAGGTCTTGGCAAGTTTCTTCAATGTTTCCCTGTCGTCTTTGGAAACATCTATAGTGATAGTTTCAAGGATCTCAGCAGCTTTTCTTGCAGCATGCCTGTATCCAGAAGCTATAATTGTGGGGTGAATGCCTTTTTCAAGAAGCTCTTCGGCTTTTGCGAGAAGCTCTCCTGTGAGCACGGCTGCTGTGGTAGTGCCGTCGCCGACCTCGTCATCCTGGGTCTTTGCGACCTCGACCACCATTTTTGCTGCCGGGTGCTCGATGTCCATTTCCCTGAGAATGGTCGCACCGTCATTAGTAATTACAATATCACCTAGTGAATCCACAAGCATCTTGTCCATACCCTTGGGGCCAAGTGTGCTCCTTACTGCCTTTGCCACGGCTTTACCTGCAAGGATGTTGATGCTCTGCGCATCTCTTCCACGGGATCTCTTGCTGCTGCTTCCTAAAACGTACCTGGGATGTCCTGCCAAATTATAGCCTCCTTATAATCACGAATCATTCTATACAATGTAGAAAGTTAGAGTTAGTTGCAATCGAGTATCTGGGATACTCATGCTGTTCAATCTAAATGCAAGCAGTTCTATATAAAGATAACTAATAGATACTACCAGATAAAATAAGGACAAAAATATAAATGCCGGTCAGGGTCTGGCGTATAACTTATCCAGATGTGCATCTATGAGGCAGTATACATGTTGCCTGTAGCGCGCCGGAGAAGGAATGTTAAAAAAGGACATACCCGGGTTAGGAGCGTTAAAAAGAGAATTGCCCCCGGCAGTCCATCCCACATCAGTAACTACTTGTGCACGCTCCATTTCATCCACCATGCCCTTAACTTTACCGAAATCCTTAATAGTGCCTCCCCAATCACTTTCATTGAAGTTCGGTGACCTTGGACCGGAAGTAAGCTCCAGTTGCTGCAGCGCGAAACTATAAGTTCGGAACCATTGGATGTCATCTTCGCTTAGGTCAATAATACCCTGCCTCGCATCCTGGTGCAGGCTCTTCATCAGCAAGGGAATGTCATATGATCTAAAAGAATTATTTTTTAACTTTTCAAGGAAAATATCCGGCTTACCCATAATCATACCCCTTTACAAGAATTCTGTTATAATTAAAGGATAGTAGGCAATGCAAATAAGCATTTTGTCCGAGTGTTCCCTCAGGGCCCAGTTGTACGATAGTATGTATCGAAGGGCAGCAGGAGCTATATGTTCATGCGGGAGAACAGTTGCATATCCCGGAAGAACCTATCCGGACCGATAATCGTCCGAAGGAAGTGTCTAGCAGATCACAAGACTCCTTATGCACGCGTTCTTGATGAACAGGATTATGTCATCCCGAAGAAGGAACTCCTGATCAGAAAGACCCTCTGAATCAAGATATCGATGGAATATTTCTTTAAATTCATTGAACGTGGCTTCATCTTTTTTGTTCATGTAAGACTCCATAAAAGGAACAATCCTTAATATCTAATTAGAAAAATAAATATAAATACTTATCTATTATACTGGCTGTGTACACCAGAGTATGAAAATGACTGGGCCGAAAAAGTTAGAAAAGAGAGTGACAGGGTTGTGACCCTGTCTTATTGCTGATCACCGGTGGTAATGCTGTACTCAAAGTTATCTGTATCTAATGGAAGTATGCTCAGTGTCCACTTGCCGGGGGCACCTGAGACCTCATAGACCTCTGTATAGATCGCTCCTGTACTCTGATAATCGTAAGAGGCAGAGGATATTAGCGGCTGTACATTGTTTGAGCCATAGCTGACAGAACCACTTGTAGTACTGCTGACAAGCTTCATATTTACCTTCCGACCTTCCTGGTTCATTGAAACTTCAAAGGAAGGGGTCAGGCTGTCTGACGTGCTGCTACCGTAAAAGCCATAATCGTAGACATTCGTTGATATCTCGATCCGCATGGTCCCATTAGTTTGTGTGGTAAACTCCTTTACGAAAGGCTCAGAAGGCTGCTCCCATACGGTGAAGTACAATTGTACCTGGCCTTCCCAGTCACGCAGGGCAGGATCATCGATGTCAAGGTCGATAGTGCCACTGAAAGACCCTGTAGCATTCTCCGGCACATCCAGATGTACTTTGACAGTTACGGTCTCACCTGCTTTTATTATTGAAGGAGCGTCTACAGTGATGGCACTCTCGTCGATCATGACATTATAAGCAGCCGCATCATACCTGATAGAGGATACAGCTTCAGCATAATAGATCCCATTCACGAGTACTTCGGGGTCCATTGCCAGGTCTTCCTTGCCAACATTGGTGATATTTACCTGATAGTCATAACTGCTGCCTGCTTCTACACGATCGTTGAGATATGTGGTCTCTATCTGGACGCTTGGAGTGGTCCAGACATCTACCGACATCTCGAGGGAGCCACCGTACACGGGATACGTAGTATAGTTCTGCGCATCGAATTCTCCAAAGACCATGGACGCATAGTAGTATCCCAAATCCGCATCCTCGGGAATGCTTATCTTGACTACGAACTGCTGTTTTGAATCCGGCGCAAGTTCAAAGTTCTGCGGTGTTACTGTTACCCATTCGTCCTTCAGATAGTTCTCTGTATAGGGTTGAATGACCATTGTCGGATCAATGGAAGCGTTTTCCTCGCCCCTGTTGCTGACGGTGACCTTTATCTCCCTGCTCTCGCCGGGCTGAAGCCTTATGTTAGAATAACCGGGTTTCACAATGATCTTGCTCATTTCCCCATAGGGATAGATAGCTGCATCTCCGGCATATGCAGGCTCGGAAGAGATACCATAGCCGGAGGAAACCATCTTTGTCTCAGGGATGAGTGGTTGAATTAAAGGGGCTATGTTGTCTGCCATTGCACCCGAAACTAAGAGTGAACTGACAACCAACAACCCTATTGAAATATATAGTAGAGATTTTTTCACGTATCACACCTCTTATTGTTCTCAGTACATCATAGTCAATACACTTATTAAATAATTGTGTAAACTTCAACGCAATCCGCAGTTATGAGTGACAACTACTTATGATATCATTAATATTTTGAAGTCCGCTGGTATTGATTCACATATGAAGAAAAAGAGGAAAATAAAGAGTGCATTAATTATGCACTCCTTAGAACAGAACCAGGCCTTCAAACTGGAGCCGCATAGCCGTCGGTCAGTGTTTTCATAAAAGCTACAAGTGCTGTGACCTCAGTTTCATTTAATCCAAGATCCCCAAGTTCTTCTATGTTGACGTTCTCAGCAACTTCCGGAGCAGGCCAGCTCGCGCTTACATTATCTCTTGTATTGTAGAAGTCCACAACCTGGGTGAGACTGCCGAATACGCCGTTGTGCATGTATGGAGAAGTGACCGCGATGTTCCTCAGGGTAGGTACTTTCATTTTGCCTGCTTCATTTTCCCAGCCCATTATGCCACTTGACTTAAGGAAGCCTCCAAGGCCATAATCTATGAAGCCGGCACCTTCCGGATTGAACTTCCGGGGAAGGTCATAGAAAGGATTATCCATGTTCTTTGGAGTACCAAGATTGTCATAAGTGTAGTCGGTAAACAGAGCCTGCTCTGCATAGGGTCCGGGTTCACTCGGGTGACATTGTGAACAGAGAGCCTTTCCCTCAAAGAGTTCAAGTCCCAGTGTCTCTTCATCAGTAAGTTGAACCTCTCCGGCAACATACAGATCGTACTTTGATGAGAACTGGTTCACTTCGGATGTACGCTCATAAGCTGCTATTGCTTCTGCGACCTTGTTGTAAGCCAGCTCCACATTGCTGTCAGAAAGGTCTTTCAGGTTCACTCCGGTCACTTCTTGGAAAAAGTCAGCATACTCAGAATTCTTGATCTTCACTATCACAGTTCGCTTGTTAGGATTGTTCATCTCAAGTGGGTTGAGGAAAGGTCCTTTTGCCTGCTCTACCAGGTCTTTTGCACGCCCGTCCCAGAATTGACCCCCTGCGTACAGAGTCTCGCCATCTTCTGTAATGATGCCAAAATCAGGGCTATATGCAGCATAAGCCGCTGTGGGACTGTTCCTGTTGCCGAACCTGTTCTGAGGAAGCACTCCCTGAGAGACAGGCAACCCGTTATTCGAACCTGCAAAGCCTGCTGCGGGTTCGTGGCAACTGGCGCACGACTGCCCTGCAGGTGTTGACAGGCTCGTGTCGAAGTACAACATTTTTCCAAGCTCTTCCTCATCTGAGAGAGCCGCACAGGTTCCGGAAGTTGCCAGCAAGGCAACTGCAAGTAAAATTAATGATATCTTATTCATAAAGTACCCCCGCTATCAGAACCAGTTCCTGAGAATGGTTACCTTCCAGAGGCATGATCAAGTGAAGGAGTTTGACTGATCTTTCTTTTTGCTGGCAAGGCCCCAATTGCACAGAGCTCATTCCAATGCTTAAATGATTTAAGTGGAACTCAGAAAGATATATACTTATCCGGGTTCCTGTTATGAAAGCATCTGATAGTTTGTATAGTATTTACTAGACTTTAGAAGCAACAGTATTGATGTATTTTTCAAGCTCCTTTTTAAGAATTGAGGATAAGTTGTTGTGGAAGGCTACAATTCAGCCGCATGTATCCTGCCTAGTATGTACGCATGAACCTCAACGGTTTTGTATCCGCCTCTTTAAGGGAAAATAGTGATGCGATATATTCTCATGCAGGAAATGAAAAAGCCGATTGCTAGCCTGCCGCCTTGAGCGTGCGTGCTTTCAGGATAAGCTCGTATATAGCATGCACAAGAACCTGAAAAAGCCCATCCCGTATCAGTGCGGGGAAAGAACAGGATGTTAAAAGGTCCATAGGAACAGAGATCGAAAAAAAAGACGATACGACCAGGACATTCTGTCAGGGTCATTACAATTGAGAGAGAAAGAGAAGGGTTA
>Ga0209347_1004296_pt1 | contig 15041 bp, 14 predicted proteins | sample AutmiccommuBRH23_FD_187382 | JGI IMG/M metagenome (GOLD analysis project Ga0209347, IMG submission 187382) | Deep subsurface microbial communities from Mt. Terri, Switzerland - Autotrophic microbial communities BRH/23 (SPAdes) (version 2) | ecosystem: Environmental > Aquatic > Deep subsurface >... | reverse complement strand
CTTCATCGAGTCCGGCGGCCGCATCGGCATCTGCCCGCCCTGCGGCAAGACCCACGGGGTCACCGACGAGAACAAGCTGCCAACGTCCGAGTGGATGGGCGCGGTGGCGATGCTGGAGCAATCCACCCATCGCCAGACGTTCTCCTTTTGACGAGGGCGACCAGGCCGCAGGCCCGCCGTCACGGGACAGGGGGACCGGTAAAGGGGACGGATGGATGTTGGCCTTTCCGTCCCCTGTTCGTATTGCGTCGAGGCCCGCCTGCGCGCCTCCTTTATTCTTCTGCAGCGCGGGCTTTGTGCTGCACGTGATCAGGTCGGCGCGCCCGACAGGCATATGGTTCGGTTTCAGTCGCACGCCCGGTCTTGTTTCAGTTCGACAACGAAACGGGTACAGCTGCGACATCGCTCAGAGACACTGGCAGTTCATGGTATACCCGTGGCCCGGCGGGGCATGGGCGTCTGGGAGGGCGTTTCAGGATGTGCGGAGATGTTTCCCTAACGTCCATGCTTCAGTCGGTCCTCGATAGTTGCGTCGCCACCGGGGCGCCGGGGGCGATTCTCGCCGTCGAGGCGCCCGAACTTGGTGTGTCGTTCTCCGGCGCCAGCGGCGTCTTCGCGCGAGCGACCCGTCGTCCCCTGCGGCCGACCGATCCGTTTCGGGCAGCCAGCGTCACGAAGGCCGTGACTGCGACGAGTGCGGTATGCCTCGCGGCGCAGGGATACTGGCGGCTGGACGACCCCTTTCATCGTATTTGCCGCCGGGTGTCGCGGGCGCGCTGCGTCGGCTCGAGGGCGTTGGTGACGAGCGCGCGCTGACCGTTCGCCGGCTTCTGAACCACACCAGCGGACTCCCCGACTACTTCTTCGACCCGGATTTCCAGCGCCGGGTACGGGCGCAACCCGCTCGGTCCTGGCGGCCCGAGGAGCTCGTACAGGCTGCCGTCGAACGAGGGCGGCTGAGGTTTTCACCGGGGACGGAGTTCTCCTACGGCGATACCGGTTACGTGCTAGTCGGGATGGCAATAGAGCAAATGTTGAACTGCCGGCTCGGCGACGCTTACCGTTCGTTGGTCTTCGCGCCCCTCTCGATGGAGGCGACTTACCTGGAGTGGCACGAATCGGCCCGCGGCGGCGAAGTGTCCCATCACTACGACGGCGACGAGGATCTGCAGCGGACGAATACGTCCTACGATTGGGCCGGCGGCGGATTGGTAACAACGGGACAGGACCTCGTCCGGTTTCTACAGGGTCTCTTCCGCGGCGTGCTCCTGGACCGGCGTTGGCTGGAGGAACTGCTGCGTTGGCGCGCGGGCCTCAAGTTTCGGAGCGGCAGTTCCGCCCGCTATCGCCGTTACGGGCTCGGTGTGGGTACGAACGTCGCCTGCGGGCACGAGATCATCGGCGCGACCGGCGTGTGGGGTGCCTTCGGCTACTACTGGCCCGCCGGTGAGGCGGCAATTGCCGGGACGGTCAATCTGCGGGGCATGGATCGACAACCGTTGCTCGCTGAAGTCCTCTGCGCACTGAGCCGGAGAAAACGGGGACAGACCACAACTCTCGAGCAGGCTCGGCGGGCTTCGCCGCCGGCGCGCGCGTAACGCGCCGGCCGCGCCCCCGCGTCCCTCTTCCGTGGTTCGGTGGCGATCGTCCGCGTCAAACCCCTCAACGATCCCCTCCCCACATTCTTGGGTCGTGCCGGCCGGGACCGTTCCCCTCCCTTTTTGCTTCTCTGGCCAACTCGGCTCCGTCCCACCCTCTTTCCCAGTTTCCAATTGGTCAGCCAGGTTTCAGCGCGACCGCCTCGCTCAAGCTGACGCGGTCCTCATCGAGATTGCGGTGCAGATTGTAGGCCTCGGTCAGAATATCGTTCCCGACCAGCAGATGCACACCCAGTTCGGGCAGCTCCGGCTCGCCCCGAGGCTCCGTCATATGCGCAAAGGCCTTCCGTGCCAGATCGGTTATGTTGTTCCAAATCTCGATATTAGCACCTTAACCATAGTATCTGTGCTACATTTTGACCCGCAGTGGCTGACCCGGGGTGGACGTCAACGCCCGCAGGCACGCCAAACGTCGATTCCAAAACGAGGGGGTATGCCATGAAGGGCGCCAACAGCAGATCCACCGCCGGCTGGCTCCGACTCGCCGGCCTGGGCGCCGTACTGCTCCTGAGCGGCTGCGCCCACAACATTGCTTTCCAGGATGCGCACTACGCGGTCGGGGGTGAGCGAACCGAGCGAGGGGTGGTTGCCGTGATCGATAACACGACCCTGCAGCACGAGATCGCGATTCGGTCGTTCATGACCGGCATTGCGCATAGCTGGGAGGCACAGCCAGGATTGATGCTGTCACAGGTTGCGGATATCGAATTCCCGCAAATGTTCGCCAGCTACCAGTCCGTCCGAACAATTGCCGATGCTGACCTGAATGACGACCCGCTGGTGATCGAGTTGTACGTGCCGGCATATCGGTTTTCCGATTTTCACGCGACGATCACGGTAAGGGCAGTCGCGCGGACCGCCGACAGGGACCCGCTCTTCGACCAGACCTACACCGCGCAGGGCATCCGGCAGGGAGGCAAGATGTTCTGGGGCGGTGCGTTCGCGATGAAATCCGCGGTTCGGCAATCGTCCTTTGATGCCTTTCAGAAGATCTTTGCGCGCCTGAGGGCCGACCTAAACCGTGCACTGCCCAGAATCGGTACGAAGGAACATCGCGCTGGGCGCGAGCCCCTCGGTTGATCTGACAAGGACCGGCAAGCAGGCGGAGATGGGCGCGGCTAGAAAAAGGAACAAAAAAGCAACAAAACGGGGTGCCTCAGCCTGTCCTCAATTACACAAGCTCGACTCCGTACCCCCGTTCGATCTGCCCTCGGAACCGGTCATCACCTCCCGGGGGTAGTCATGGGCGGCCTTGCGAATCAGATGAAGGTCACCTCGGCCTTGCAGTTCCTTCGTCGTTGTTGGGGCGACCTGTTGCTGCACCATCCAGAGCCGCCGCGAACCGGACCGAAGTCAGTCCTCCGTCCGCTCCCACTCTGGGGATTGGGGCATGGTCACATGAATGCAGGCGCCCCGGTCGGTACTGGTCGCGGCGATGTGACCGCCATGGGCTTCGACGATCCCCTTGCAAATCGCCAGACCCAGTCCGGCGCCCGAGCGGGACGCGTGGGATGCCTGCCAGAAGCGATCGAAGATGTGCGGGAGATTCGCTGGTGGAATCCCGCTCCCGGAGTCCGATACGGTAATGCGCACGCCCTCGGCAACCGGCACGGCCGAGACCTCGATGCGGCCGCCTTCTGGGGTGAACTTCAAGGCATTGGCGAGCAGGTTGGATAGCACCTGGATCACACGCACCCGATCCACATGCACCGCGGGTATCTCGGATGGGATGTCGGCCGCGAGTGCGATACGGCCGGCCCTCGCCTGCTCGGCAAACAGCTCCAGCGCATCCGTTACCAGGCCATTCACGTCGACGCGCTCCTGCTTGATCGACAGCGACCCGGCCTCCAGCCGCGACACGTCGAGGAGGTCCGAAATCAAACGTTCCATCTCGTCTACCGCTCGCTCGATGACGGCTGCGGTGCGCCGGCATTGCGCGTCTTCATGGGTGGCAAGGACGTCAGCGGCCATGGCGATACTCTGCAGGGGATTGCGCAGGTCATGCGCGACGAATGCAACCACGTCGTCGCGGGCGCGAACCGCGCGTACTGCGTCGGCACGCGCGGCCTGTTCCAGGGACAGCAGACGTTCTCTTTCCAACTCTCCTTCGATGCGCTCGGTGATATCGGTATCCGTGCCGACCCAGCGCAGGATTTCCCCTGCATCGTCCCGGACGGGCATGCCGCGGGAAAGAAACCAGCGGTACTCCCCGTCCCGGCGACGCAAGCGCACCGTCTCCTCCCACATTTGCCCTTGCTCCAGCTTTGCCTGTTGCGTCGCAAGGACGGTGGCGCGCTCTTGCGGGTGGAGCGCGAGGTGCCACCCGAGACCGACGCTCTCGTCAGGCCGCAAACCGGTGAATTCCTGCCATCGCTGATTGCACCAGTACCGCCGCCCCTTGGTATCTCCCATCCAGGCAAGCTGCGAAATCCCATTGGCAAGGGTGCGAAACTCCGCCTCCCGCTCGCGAAGGGCATTCTCGGCTTCGCGACGCGCGGCCGCGTTCTGCGCCACCTCCAGGGCGTAACGAAAGCTTGTCGCAAGGCGCTCCGGACTCAGCGAGGCCTTCGGGAGGTAGTCGGCTGCCCCGGCCTTCATGAACTCGACGGCGACATCCTCGTCACCATAGCCGGTCAATATCACCACTGGTGTATCCCTTGCCGTCGTGCCGAACAACTGCGTGAGCGCGATGGTGTCCGCGCCCGGCAGCACGTAATCCAGCAGCACGCAGTCATACGCATCCGGCCGCACGAGGGCGAGCGCCTCGGAGCCGGAGGCCACTTCGTCAACGGTTGCGGCGATGCCGGCTTGCTGCAAACAACGCCGCACGGCGAGACGATCCAACTCATCGTCGTCCACAAGCAGAATGCGCATGGGCAGGTTACCTAGGGGAGCTCGACCAGCGCCCAGTATTTGTTGAGCGTAGCCATCAGTTCACAGAACTCACCGAAGGTGACCGGCTTGACCAGGTATCCGGCGATATTCAGGTTGTACGCGTCGAACTTGTCGCGTTCCATGGTGGAGGTGGTCAGGACGACGACCGGTGTCGGCGCCAGCGCCGGGTCCTTGCGGAGCTCCCGGAGAAACTCGATGCCGTTCATGCGCGGCATATTCAGATCCAGGAGAACGAGCCGGCGCCGCTTGGGGATTTCTCCGCTTCGCAGCATCTCCAGCGCCTCGACTCCATTGCCCGCCACGAACAGCGGGTTGGTGACATGCGCATGTGCGAATGCACGCTTGACGGTCATGACATCCACCTCATCGTCCTCGACGAGCAGGATGTTGAGCAGGTTCTCTCGCATCAGGTTGGTCCTTCCGCGCGCGCCTTCGGAACTGTGAACCGAAAGGTTGCCCCTTGGCCGAGTTTTGACTCCAGCGACACGTGACCGCCTCGTGATTCGACAATTTTACGCACAAGCGTCAAGCCGATCCCGGTGCCTTCCACCTTGTCGCGCGGCTCCAAGGTCTGGAAAATACCCCAAATCCGCTCATGGTACTCTGCAGGCACGCCGGGCCCGTTGTCGCTGACTGCGAATTCGACCGCATCGCCCAGCTCGCGCCAAGTCACTGCGATCTTTACGTCTGGGCGCGCCGCGCAGCCGTATTTCACGGCGTTGCCGAGCAGGTTCATGAACACCTGCTGCAGCGGAATGCGTTCCGCGCGCACCATCGGCATATCGGGTGCGACCTCGATGGTCACCTCCTTGGGAGATCCCTGCAGTTCGATCGCCTCCTGCACGAGGGAGCCGGTATCGAGGTCTTCCGGAGCCGTAAACTGCCGCCCGGCGCGGGAGTAAGCGAGAATCCCCTCGATCAGAGCCTGCATGCGTTGGACCCGGCCCTGCAGAAGATGCATGTGCTTCGCGGACTCGGCGCTGAGATGCTCGCCGATGTCGTCCTCGATCCATTGGGCCAGGCTGGCGATACCGCGGAGGGGCGCCTTGAGGTCGTGCGATGCCACGTAGGCGAACTGGTCCAGTTCCCGGTACGCTTCCTCGGTTGCTGCTGCCGACCGCTCCGCGGCGACGCGTGCCGCATTGGCCTCTTCCAGCGCCGCTTCGAGCCGCTCGTTCGCGTGCTGAAGTTCTTCGGCCCGCCGCGCGGATTCCGCATTGGCCGCGCGCTCTGCCGCCAGCCGCTGCGCATTCTCCTCTGCTTCGCGACGGGCCGTCAGGTCGCGGGTGAGCTTCGCGAAGCCCACCAGCTGTCTGTGAACGTCATACAAAGGGGTGATGACGACGTTCGCCCAGAAGCGTGAGCCGTCCTTTCGGATACGCCAGTTTTCGTCCTCGAACCGCCCGGTGCGTACGGCCTCTTCCAGTTCGTAGCGCGGGAATCCCGAGGCGACCGCATCTTCGGGATAGAAAGCCTCGAATGAGCGCCCGAGGATCTCTTCGGCGCGATAGCCCTTGATCCGCTGGGCGCCGGCGTTCCAGCTGGCGACGCGGCCGTCAGTGTGTAGAAGGAGGATGGCGTAGTCCTCGACGCTTTGGACCAGGAGCCGATAATGGGCTTCCATCTGGCCCAGCTCGATCTCCATTCCCGTTGGCGGTATGGAAGTGGTTCCTGATCCCATGTCCCGATCGAACCTCCATGATCCGTGAGACAAATTGTAGGTATCTGTATACGGTATCAATGAACCCGTCAAGAAGACGCCCGATCCCCTTGCCACTGCAACTATGGTCTCGAGCGAAAAAAACCCGAGTCTTCGTGTGCTGCAGCGCGCCTGCTCGCCGGAGGGCGATTGGCGCGAAATAGGCGCGAACCGATCGCCGGCACGTCACTTGCCCTGTGCTGTTCTTCGCCGGCGCGTACGCCGAGCGGAACGGCAGCCTGCAACGCGCGATCAGCTTCGCGGAGCGCTGACCGCGCTTGCCGCGATAGCGCCAATACGTTCCTGAAAGGCCCGCCGCGATCGAGGTCGGAGCAATGCGCTTAGGCCATCCACCGTCACATCTACTTGCGTGCCGCAGCCACTGGTCTAACTCTGGTCGAAAGGTCCCGAAGGGGCGCGGAGGATCAACCCGCTGGCGCCCCTCGGCTTCAATGTGTAAGGGCTCCGATCTGGCCCCGCAACAGCATTTGACAGTTTGCCCCCAACGATGACCAGAGGAGACGGAGATGAAATTGAAATTCCCCCGAGCAGGCAAGCATCTTCCCTTCGTGTTCGGAATTTTGGCATTCACGGCATCCGCTGCATGGGCGGTCGGGCCGGGCAGTCCTGCAGCAGGCACCGTTGGTGGAGAAGCGGGAGTGAAAGGAATTCCCAGTGGCTACCAACAGTTCGACCTCAACGAGGACGGGTATCTGAGCAAGGATGAGTTGGAGAAGCACCGCGAGGCTCTCTCCGCAGCCGCAGACGATTTTGACACCTACGACAAGGATTCGGACGGGCGCCTGGATCGGGAAGAGTTTGCAGCGTTCGAAGAGGAACACGGGATCGGATCAGATGTTTCCGGTCAAGCCGCTGACTCACCCGCGCAAGAGGTCCCCCAATAAGACCATACGAGCGAAAGCGCCAAGATTCCTTAGCCCCGCTCAGGGGCTTTTTTCTGGACTTGTTTCGCAACCCGCGGGGCTGAGTTGACCCCGCGTGGCACTCACGCGTGATCCTCAAAACGGCCGCAAGGGCCGACAGATGAAAGGCGGTCGGTGACCTGAGGGTGCGAACGATTCGCGTTTGTCACCTACCCCTCTCTGGCGGTCATGGCGCCAAAAAGACCAGAAGAGCAGAGAGCGTGAATACGGAGATCCCCGTCGAGATGACGATGACGGCGTTCGAGCGTCTTTCGAACTGGCGATACTCTTGTGCCAAGACGAACACCGGAACGCCAGTCGGGAGTGCCGCTTGGATCACGACGATCGCCGCCAATGTGCTATCGAGCATGAAAACATGATACGCGAGCCACCAGGTGATCAAAGGATGGAGAGCAAGCTTGGCGAACACCAACCAACCAATCTCTCCCGTACTCGTCCGTCCGATGCCACCTGAAATAAACAGACCGGCTGCGAACAACGAACACGGCACAAACGCGGCGCCGAGTACTTCGCCCAGGCTGATCACAGGAGGCGGGACGTTCACGTGGAACGCCGATGCGAGCAGCCCGGCGGCAGTCGCGATCAGAACGGGATTGCGAAAAACGCGCAGAAGCGGCCGGAAAGAGAATTTGCCGGTCTGACGGGTCCGATCGAACTCTGCCAGAATGATGACGACCGGCAGAAACACTGCTGCCGTGACCACAACCCCGATGATCCCGGGCACCAGACCTCTATCGCCGAAGGCAACGAGAATGAGCGGCAGACCAATATAGCCCGTGCTGGAGTACATGCCTGTCAAGGCATGCAGGCCCTGCGATGTAATCCCATGCGAGTAGACAAAGCGGGCGACTGCCAGGCCGATCCCCAGAGTGACAATCATCCCTCCCCCGAGCGCGCCTAAAAACGGCCAGTCGAAGAATTCTTCGAGAGGCACGTCCTGCAACTTGACGAAAATCAATGCGGGGAGGGCCACCACGAACACGAAACGCGAGAGAAACGCGCTTCCCTCCCGTTCCAGAATTCTGAAGAAACCGAAGAGCGAACCGAGGGCCATGACGCCGAACAGCGGTATTATTATGTTAGTGACCGTGGGGCCCACGTGCGTCTCCAGCGTCGTTGAGGTAGCGCTCACAGTCCGCGTCCGTCGCTAATACCACCTGCCGATTTCTACTGCGCTGGACCGCATGATGCGGATACCCCGGCAGTACGGCGCCTGCCAACCTTGCCACCGGATCGCCCTCCCTGTCGATGGTTTTCTTGGATTCCGGGCGCCCTCTACGCAGGGCGAGGAAGATAACTCGGCCCCCTTCTTCCGGTCGCTATCGTAGGAGGTGGAAAGTAAATCTGTCCCGTTCAAGTTCGCCGCACTGTCCCACCCCTAGCTGCTGAACATGAAGGCTGACTGCAGGCTGCCGAGCACCCGGTCCTGGAACACGCGCCGGCCTGCATCCTCGCCGGCGGCGCCTACCACCACATGCAGGGGCAGCAGGTGCTCTTCGCGCGGATGCGCGGCGCGACCGCTGGGTGCAGCAGCCCACTCTTTCAGGCGCTGCTCCCGCAGGGGCGCCGGTAACGCAACGGTCTCAGCCAACCAATCATCGAAGCGCACCGAGTCCGGGTTCAGGGCCGAGTCGTCGAAACGGAACCGCCGCATGTTGTGGTAGCTCATGCCGCTTCCGATGATGAGCACGCCCTCATGCCGCAGCGGCGCAAGCGCCTGCCCCGCCGCCAGGTGCTCCTCCGGATCCAGCCCGCGCCGGAGCGAAAGTTGCACGATCGGCAGGTCCGCCTGCGGGTAGATCATTTTCAGAGGAATGAAGACCCCGTGATCCAGGCCGCGGGTATGCTCGGCTTCGGTGGCGAAGCCCGCCCCATCGAGGAGCTTCTGTACCCGCGCCGCCAGCTCCGGCGCCCCCGGTGCCGGGTACGCCAGTTCGTAGGTGTGCGGCGGGAAGCCGGTGTAGTCGTACAAGAGCGGTGGTTCCGCCTGGACGTTCACCGTAAATGCCGGCGCCTCCCAGTGCCCGGAGATCACCAGAATGGCCTCGGGCTGTGCGCCCAGCCTATCAGGCACGGCGCGCAGCCAATTTCCCATACGCAACCACGTGTCGGCGGGCTCCCAGTCCATGAAGAAGCACGGACCGGCGCCATGGGGTACGAAGAGCGTCGGTAAAGATTGCGTCGTCATCAGAAGAGTCCTCCTGCACGTGGTGGATGGCGGTGAATCAGAACCGCAAGCCCAGGCGCCGATCGAGCGAATACTCGCCGCCGCCGCGCAGCAGGATCGCCACCGCGAGCAGCAACCACATCAGCGGATACTCGATCCCGCCGTTGCTCCAGAACAGGCCGTTCGGCACATGCACACTCAAGGCGACGGCCAGCAGGACCGCGACCGCAGCGGCCGCCGGGCGCGTCAACAGCCCGAGCACCAGCGCCAGGCCGCCGAAGAACTCCACCGACCCCGCCAAGAGCGCGAAGAGAATGCCGGGCTGCATGCCAAGCGTATCGCCGAAATAGGCGCCCGTGCCCGCGAGGCCATGGCCGTCGAACCAGCCAAAGAGCTTCTGTGCGCCGTGGGGAATGAGCAGGAGACCGGTCGTCACCCGGACCAGCGGATAGGCCAGGGTGCCGAGTTCATCTGAAGACATCGTTTTGGCCGCAGCGCGGTTCATGGTTGTGGTATTCATCCTTTAGCTCCCTTAGCAGCAGTGGTTTTTTGGAGGTTCTGTTGGAACACCTGTGCAGGATGAGATAGTTTCGCTTTGTATGTAAGACAGCTGGATTGGAACTCATGGTTGACGAATCGGAAACGATTGGAGGTGCCCTCGAAGACGTGCGCGCCTTTTGCGCGGTCGCGGAGTTCGGCACCGTCACGGCGGCGGCGCGGCAGCTCGGTGAGACCAAGGGCAGCATCAGCCGGCGGCTCTCCCGACTGGAGCGCCGCCTCGGGGTCAAGCTGCTTGCGCGCACGCCGCGCGCGGTCTCGCCGACCGAGGAAGGAGTGGCGTTCTTCACCAAGGCCAGAGAGGCGCTGAGCTGGCTGGACGATGCCGTGGAGGGCGCGCGGCAGTCCCAGGAGGTGCCGCGCGGCCACCTGCGCATCACGGCACCCGTGGATCTTGGAATGGATGTTCTACCGTGTCTGGTGGTGCGGTTTCGCGCGCAGCATCCGCAGATCACCGTCGAGCTATTGCTCACCGACGCCCTACTCGATCTCGCTGCCAACCGCGTCGACCTCGCGCTCAGAGCCAGCGTCGGCGACCTGCCGAACATGGGCTACCGGGCATCAGTGCTGACCCAGCTGCGGATCGGTCTGTATGCCGCGCCGGCCTATCTTGCGGCTCGCGGGAGCCCCGACACGCCTGCGGCACTTGCCGAGCACGACCTGGTGGTGTCGCGGGAATTCGCAGGCGCGGCACAACTGCGGCTGACGGACCGCCGGGGGCGCGCGCACGAGGTGCTCGCACGTCCCGTCATCCGGACCAGCGATTACGCCAGCGTGCTGCGTCTGACCGTCGCCGGTGGCGGGATCGGACCGGTCCCGCATCTGGTGGCGGCAGCCTCTGTGACGTCGGGCGCGTTGGCGCCCGTGCTCCCGGAGTGGAGCATCCCCACAGGCACGCTCTATGCGATTAGCCTGAGTGGGCGCGATGCGCCCGCCCGCGTGCGAGCGTTTCGGGAGTTTGTGCGCTCGGCGCTGGAGAGTTTGTAGAGCAGCTTGTCCCGCGCGGCAACAATCACCGCAGGCGGGCGGAAAAATCGTCGTCTGTTCCCGTTTTCCCGTGCGCGACGATTATCTTGCCGACGAGGCCGAGCGGATCGAACAGCGCATGGACCTCGCGCCGTGGCAGACAAGAGACTTGATCACGGAAATGGTGCAGAGCCGGTACACTTTGGCGGGGTAAGTCGGTAACAGCCGCGACCCTCTCTTCCCCCCCTTGCTCCCGTCGCTTCCTGCGGCCCAAGCCTGCGAACGCCATTGCGCCGGCAGCGAGCATCCACAACGTACCGGGCTCCGGCACGGAATGCGCCGATGCCTCGATCACCGCGACGGCGTCGGCCCAGGGGGCGTACGAGGCGGTAGGAACGCCGACCAGATTCGCCACCACGGTCAAGTCGGCGTCGATGAACACGAAGGTGGGGAAGGCGTAGAGGCTTGGGTCCGGCGAGGTGAGGCCGAGCATATAATCGCCGATCAGATCCACGGCGAGATCCTCGTCTCCGTCCAGGTGCGCCACCCTGTCCACCCCGAACGCGTCCTTCCAGGCATTCGCCCAGAATTGGGTGCTGGCCGACGCATCGTTGCCCTGCACGAGGACGGGCAGCACCAACTCTCTCCCTGGAAGGGCCGGGAAGACGTTCTCGTAGAAGTCCCGACAAGGTGCACACCAGGTGGCACAGAAGTCGAGGATGACGCCCCTCCCGGCATAGTCGGACAGACGGATCACATCGTTGTGCTCATCGAGAATTTCGAAACCCGGCGCCGCGCCTCCGATCGGAACCGCCTGCACCGGCGGCGCGTACAGCCCACTCACCACGACGGTGCACAGCCACACTCCGGCGGCGACCACTGGATGCAGCCGCCATCGGCGGGGATGCGAAGCTACAGATCGATTTCTCACGAGCGTCCCCTGAGGCGAAATTCCTGATAAATCGAGCAGGAATTGTGCCTTTTCGGCAAACCACGGATAAGCAAAGGGAAACGTCAGCGCCCCGGAAGAACTCGTAAAGTTTCTTGACGCCTAGGGGAACCGGGCCGGCATCGGGCGGAAACTGGGACAAGCCACATTTCCGGCCCGCCGCGCGGCTCCCCGGCATTGCCGGATGCACAGAAATCGTGGTTTGTCCCAATTGTCCTATTGTTCGTGCAAGGACATCCTGGTCTTTGCCGTCTTGTGTCTCACACGGCCTGATCCAGGTTGTACACCGGCAGGAGGTTGTGGCTCCGTGACAATGCCCGAATTTATCAGGGCGAATCTCGAACGGATTCTCAGCGACTGGGAGGCCTTCGCGTCCACACAACTGCCCGCAGCTGAGGGATTCTCCCCCAAGGAGCTCCGCAACTTCGCCGAGGAGATGCTTCAGGCGATCGCCAGCGACATGGAGGCCAGCCAGTCGTCAGATCAGAGAAGCCAGAAATCACAGGGCCTCCTGAGCGACCCCGCCTCGAGGATGGAAGCCTCTGCGAGACGCCATGCTGCAGACCGGTGGGCTCAGACATTCTCGCTCAACCAGGTGGTCGCCGAGTATCGGGCACTGCGTGCCAGCGTCATCCGTCACTGGACGGAGCAGATTTCCAACGGCACTGACGTTGAGATCGAGGAACTGACTCGGTTCAACGAGGCGATCGATGAATCCTTGACGATCTCGGTTGCCTGGTATCACGCCGAACTGGAAGCCAACGCGACGCGCTATCGAACCCTGTTCGAGTCCATCGACGAGGGCTTCTGTATCATCGAAATGCTCTTCGATGACCAGGATCGGCCCAACGACTACCGCTTCTTGGAGACCAACCCGGCATTCGGCCGCCAAACCGGCCTCCACAGTGCCACGGGTAAGCGAATGCGAGCGCTCGAACCGCGCCACGAGAATCACTGGTTCGAGACATACGGCCGGATCTCCCTTACCCGACGACCCGAGCGATTTATCCATAAAGCCGAACATCTGGACGGGCGTTGGTTCGATGTCTACGCCTTCCCTGTCGGCACCGAAGAGCAGCGCAGGGTCGGGATTCTCTTCAGAGACGTCAGCGAACAGAAGCGCATGGAGGAAGCGCTGCGCCAATCCGATCGCGCCAAAGATGAGTTTCTGGCCGTGCTGGGACATGAGCTTCGCAATCCTCTGGCTCCGCCCCAAACCGGGTTAAACCTTCTCGAGCAGCCGTCGGGTGGTGCGCAAATGCTAGACCGTATCGTTCCGATGATGCGCCGGCAGCTCTCGCACCTCGTGCGCCTGGTGGACGACTTACTCGACATCTCTCGCGTGTCCCGCGGGAAAATCGAATTGCAATGCCGTGTCATCGACGTCAACGCCCCCGCTAGCGCGGCAGTCGAGCAGATGCGGTCTCTGGTCTCGAGTCGCAAGCATCAGCTGCGCCTGAGACTTTCCGAGGAGGACTTACCAGTCCATGGAGACTTTGAGCGGCTGACGCAGGTCGTGGCGAATCTACTGAGCAACGCCGCAAAGTACACGGAGCCTGCTGGCACCATTACGGTCACGACCGGGCAGGATCGCGGGCAAGCCTTCGTGAGCGTGCGCGACACGGGCCTCGGTCTCTCTCCGACTGACAGAGGACGCTTGTTCAAGCTGTTCAGCCAGATCGCTGACCATCAGGGACACCAAAGCGGTGGTGGTTTGGGAGTGGGCTTGGCGCTGTCGCGCCAGCTCGTCGAACTGCATGGCGGATCGATCGAGGTCCAGAGCAAGGGCCGCGGACTGGGAAGCGAGTTCGTGATTCGGCTGCCGATGGTCGAAGGCGATCCTGAGCGCCCGAGCAGCGTTTCCACCGACACCCCCCCGGGCCTCACACTCAGGATTCTCGTTGTCGACGACAACAGGGATGCTGCGGAGAGCCTGCGGATGCTCCTGGAGGCGGGGGGTCACTCTGTGAAAACTGCTTATGACGGACCTTCTGCGCTGAAGCGGGTGGAGGCATTCCGTCCTGATGTGGTACTCCTCGATCTCGGACTCCCGGGGATGGACGGCGTCGAGGTGGCCAGACGAACGCGTGGGACGCCACATGGCCGGCATGTTCATATCGTGGCGGTGACCGGTTGGGGACAGGACGAGGACAAGGCCAGAACCAGCGAGGCGGGCTTCGATGGCCATCTAACCAAGCCGATCGATGCGCAGGATCTCGCTTCCTTGTTTTCCCGTTTTGCTCGACTTGTATAAGTATACAGGTGGAGGTCGACTTGCAAAATGTACCAATGGGTACATACTGTACCGCCAGGTACACACTGAGGGAAAACCAATGGCCGAAGAGCGACCGCCGCTTCCACCATTTACGCAGGAGACCGCCGCGCAGAAGGCTCGCATGGCGGAGAATGCCTGGAACACCTGTCGACCCCGTGAAGATTTCGCTCGCCTACAGTGAGGACAGCTGGTGGCGAAATCGCGCAGAGTTCCTTCAGGGCCGGGAGGCGATCGTCGCATTCCTGAAGCGCAAGTGGGCCCGGGAGCTCGACTACCGGTTGATCAAGGAACTGTGGGCATTCGCTGAAAACCGCATCGCGGTGCGCTTTCAATATGAGTGGCACGACGATTCCGGCAACTGGTTCCGTGCACACGGCAACGAGAACTGGGAATTCGACGAACGCGGTCTTATGCGCCGTCGTGAAGCGAGCATCAACGACGTGCCCATTCGCGAATCCGATCGTATGTTTCACTGGCCGCAAGGTCCGCGGCCAGACGACCACCCAGGTCTGACCGAACTGGGGCTCTGAGTCCGTGGTGCGTGCGATCGCCGAGCGCGACGACCTCATCCCGCTGCTGGGCGAGATTTTTCGCGAGCATGGCTACTCGGGAACTTCCCTTTCGCGGATCACGGAGCGTACGGGTCTGGGAAAAGGCAGCCTGTACCATTTCTTCCCGAGAGGAAAGCAAGAGATGGCCGAGGCCGTGTTGGACGACGTGCAGGCGTGGTTCGAGGCCAACGTGTTCGAACCGTTGCGCGGGGTGGAGGATCCGCGCGCCGGGATCGGGCGCATGTTTTCCGCGGTGCAGCGCTATTTCGACCACGGCCGGCGCATCTGCCTGGTCGGCGCGTTCGCGCTGGACCACACCCGGGATCAGTTCGGAGCTCAGATAAACGGGTACTTCACCTCCTGGACCCGCGCGCTCGCG
>Ga0209347_1004295_pt1 | contig 15044 bp, 5 predicted proteins | sample AutmiccommuBRH23_FD_187382 | JGI IMG/M metagenome (GOLD analysis project Ga0209347, IMG submission 187382) | Deep subsurface microbial communities from Mt. Terri, Switzerland - Autotrophic microbial communities BRH/23 (SPAdes) (version 2) | ecosystem: Environmental > Aquatic > Deep subsurface >... | reverse complement strand
TGGCGGAAGTTGAACGCATGCGGGCAGAAGAGCGTACACTTGCCCAGCGCCGCCGCCTCCATCATGTCCGAGCCGCCCATCGGGACCAGCGTGCGGCCCACGAAGATGATCTCGGCCAGCGAGTAGAACTTCCGCAGATCGCCCATGGTGTCGCCGAGGATCACGGCGTTGCCGTTGTCGGCGGCCCGCGCGGCCGTCCCTTTGAGCCGGCTGTAGCGGACCAGCGGGAACCCCGCCTGCTCGATCAGTTGCGCCACTTCGTCGAATCGCTCGGGCTTGCGAGGCACGATGGCCAGGCGCAGGCCGTCATGTCCCGCGTCTCGCAGGAGTGACTTGTAGACGTCGAGAACGATCTTCTCCTCGTCGTTGCCCGTGCCCCCGGCGACCCAGAGCCGTGCGGCGCCAAGATTCAACTGCGCAGCCAGAGCCTCCGCGCCGCCCACGCGGTCGGCCACCTGGGCCGTGTCGTATTTCAGGGAACTCGTGACGAGCACGTGCTCGGCCGGGCAGCCCAACTCCCGGAACCGCTCCGCATACCCCGGCGTCTGCGCCAGGACCCGGTCGATCTTTCCGAAGAAGGTCCGGGTCATGCGTTTGATCCTGCGGTATCGCGAGAAGCTCCTGTCGCTGATCCGGCCGTTCAGGACGACAACGGGAATGCGCCGCTCGTGGGCGGTGAAAAGGAAATTGGGCCAGACTTCGAGCTCCATGAGCAGACAGAGGGACGGCTGGAGACGGTCGAACGCCCGCCGGACGATCCAGGAGACGTCGAACGGGAAGTAGAAGACCTGCCACTTGTGGCCGAAGAGCCTGTCCGCCTGGGCGTAGCCCGTGTCGGTTGTCGTGCTGATGACAATCTCGCAATCGGGGAATTGCCTCTCGATCTCGGCGACGAGCGTCTTGGCGGCGTTCACTTCGCCCATGCTGACCGCGTGCAGCCAGATGCACCTCTTGAGGGGGTTCCTGCGGCTGACCTTGCCGAACCGCTGGCCCCAGCCCGTGCGATAGCGGTCGTGCCGGATCATCCGGTACACCAAAATTGGACTGACGGCAATCGCCGTCAGGAAATACACCATATCCGCCAACAGTCTCATCAAGAGCCCTTCAGTGCTGCATTATGCCATTCGATCCCCCCACATGATATGCTCGCGCCAACGCGTTGTCAAATGCGCGGGCGAGGGGACCTCACTCGGAGCGCATGACCGTCCGTGCGACGGTACGCTGACCTGTTCGGAGTCCCGCCTTCAGGCGGGTTTACCGATCTTCCGGCGCAGCCGGCTCCTCTCCTATAACCTCGGGATTTCAAAGGCCGGCCGGACTGTTGTGACCCGCGTAAACGCGGAACTCCAAACGCGCTGGCCTGCGCACAGCGACAAGGCGCGTGTTCGCGAGTCTTCGTTCGGAGTCCCGCCTTTAGGCGGTTCAAAACAGCCCGAACGACCTTTGAGGTTCCGAGACGACAGAAGAGGAGCCGGCTGCGCCGCAAGACTCTCAGACCCGCCTGAAGGCGGGACTCCAAACGAGTTCTCCGGTCGATTCCGGCTGGTGGAAATCACGAGAACGGTCATGCACCCTTCATTTGGCTTCGAGCGCGGCGCCGGCGGTGATCACGCGGGCGACGTAGTCTTTCGATTCTCTGACCACGATCCCGTTAAGGCCCAGCAGGGCGATGAGATTCGGCACCGCCATGAGCGCGTTGAGGTTGTCGGCGATGGTCCAGACCAGGTCGAGCCCGCCGACGGCGCCGAGGACCACGATGACACAAAAGAGATATCGATACGGCCTGATCGCCCGCGGCCCGAGCAGGTATTCGAAACAGCGGTCGCCATAATACGACCAGGCGATCATCGTCGTGTAGGCGAAGAAAACCAAGCCGAAAGCGACGATCACCCGCCCGACCCGAGGCAGACTGTGCTCGAAGGCGGCGATCGTCAGCGGTGAGCCGGTGGGCAGCCGGTAGGGTTGGCCGGCCTCATCGAGAAATGGCACGGGCTGGTCCCCGAGGGTGCCGATCACCTGGATCGATTTGCCTTCGATCGTCGTGGTGATGGGGACCCCTTTGCCGCCGGGGCCGTAGAGGACCTCGCCGGAGGCGCTTTTGACCTGCCAGACGCCGGAGATAACGATGACCAGCGCCGTCATCGTGCAGATGACGATCGTGTCGATGAACGGGCCCAGCATGGCCACGAACCCTTCGCGGATCATCTCTTTGGTCTTTGCTGCGGCGTGCGCGATCGGGGCCGAACCCAGGCCGGCCTCGTTGCTGAAGATGCCTCGGGCCACGCCCTTTTCGATGGTGCGGGCTACAACGACGCCCAGGAATCCGCCGCCTGCGGCGACCGGCGAGAAGGCGTATCGGAAGATCTGTGCGAACGCCGTGGGGATCTCGCGGAAGTTCATGAACAGGACCACCATTGCGGCCAGAGTATAGGCGATGCACATGACGGGGACCACTCGCTCGGCGACGACGGCAATCCGCCGAATGCCGCCGATGATGACGATGCCCACGAGAAACGCCAGCACCACGCCGAGGGCCAGCTTGATGACGGGTTTGCCGCCCAGGAAGGGGACTCCGGCCGTGAACGCGGCATCCTGCCATCCGGCGGGGACAATGGTCAGGAGGCCATCGACGACGGAGTTGGACTGGACCGCACAGCCGATGCCCAGAGAGGCCACGCCGGCGAACAGGGCGAACGTGACGCCCAGCCAGCGTTGCTTGAGACCCCGCTCCAGGTAGTACATCGGGCCGCCGGAGGCGCTGCCGTCGCGGTGGATCACGCGGTATCGCAGGGCCAGCGAGCAGCAGGTGAATTTCGTGGCCATGCCGACGAGGGCCGTCACCCACATCCAGAAGACCGCCCCGGGACCGCCGAGCGCGATCGCGGTGGCCACGCCCGCGATGTTGCCCGTGCCGATCGTGGCCGACAGGGCCGCACAGAGGGCCTGGAAATGCGAAACGTCCCCTTGCTCGTCGGGGTTGTCATACTTGCCGGAAATGCACCCGACGGCGTGTTTGAACCCCCGCAGTTGGATGCCCCGCAGGCGGATCGTGAGGAACAGACCCGTTCCAATGAGCAGCAGGATCATGGGCGGACCCCAGACGATGCCATTCATGACCTGCATCCAGTGCGAGAACGTCTCCAGCACGTCGAGCCTCCTTGCGTGGCGATTGCGGGGAGTCATCACGGCGAATGTCGTCGTCTGACTCGGACTCTGTTTCCACTTGCCTGATGAGGGCGCCCAAACCGTAACTGCCGGCATGATACGCGTTCCACGAACGCACTTCAACAGGTATTCGGCAAGATGGGACTCCGGGGGTGCATGACCGCAGTCGCACGCGCATCGTGGGCCGGTCGCGTTCGAGCGGTGCGTTTATCGCTTTGCGGGATACCAGCGGAGAGACAGGACACCCAGCTCGGGCAAGTCTCTGATAGCTCCGCCGGCACGCCATCATGCGTCAAACGCACTCTTTCGTCCGATCACAAGGCTCTGACAGCGAATGACTCATGGTGCGGCCGGAATCCAGTGGCGGCACCCCCTGGATAAGTGGGGGCCGCGGGGCGCGAGATACCAAGAACAGTCCTCCTTCGACCTTCGACTCCGGGTGGCAGCGGCAAACGAAGTTTGCCGATGGTCTTGCCGATTCGAGGAAGCCATCGGCAAGCTTCGAAGACTGCGCTTGCCGCTGCCACCCGGACACGGACCGGCCCAATCCGCCACCGTATTCCGGCCGCACCCCACTTGGCGTCGGCCCGGGCCGGTCTCTTTCCGCGGACCCCGGTCGTCGGTATACTCCATGCGTCGCGGCGCTTTGGAACCCGCTGTGCCGGCAAGCAACCCGAGCGCCGCCACGGTCCAGGGACATGGGCGACGTTGCCTTTGTGGGACGTCGCCTTCCCCTCAGCCATGTTTCTGGCATAAAGCGACAAATCCCAGGGGTTTGGGGACGGTGTCCCCAAGGGCCACGGAAGTATGCGAAAGCCGGATGAGCCATGTATCTTGTGCTCAGCAGCCTCGGATGGCCGCCAGAAGCTGTTCGGATGATGCCGTCTTGAGCACGTAGCCCTCGGCCCCGGCCTCGTACATCTTCTCTATCATCTCGGGTTCGTTGTAGGTCGAAAGCGCAATCACACGGGTCTTCGGCAGATGCGACTTGATTCCACGTGTGGCTGCATCCCCGTCGATCAAGGGCATGGAGACGTCCATAACGACCACGTCCGGTTGCAGTTGCAGGGCCAAGTCCACCGCCTCGCGGCCGTGGGCCGCCTCGCCCACGATTTCGATGTCGGGCTCTTCGCTCAGCAGCGACCGCAGGCCCTCCCGCACGATCTTGTGATCGTCCGCCAGGAGCACGCGCAGACGAGGCTTGGACAACGGAGGACGGAGGACGGAGGGCAGATCCGGGAGGACGCCGGTGTCTTCTGCCCTCTGTCTTCCGTCCTCCGGCTTGGGGCCATCCGGCACCACGACGAAAAGCGTGCTGCCCTTGCCCTTGGCGCTCTTGATCTTCATGCGACCGCCGAGCAGCTCGATTCGCTCGCGGATACTGAGCAATCCAAACCCGGCGGCCCCCCGGAGTTTCTGCGGATCGAAGCCGCGACCCAAATCCGAAACCGATAGGCAGACGTATTGGCCGCACGGTCGAAACCGAATTCCGGCCTCATTCACCCGGGCGTGTTTGACCACGTTGAACAGCAACTCCTGGGCCGTTTTGTACAGGAAGGCTTTGGTCGCATCGGATTGCAGATGCGCTTGGCCGCTGGCATGCACGTGAACGATAAGGCCATGCTTGGCCTGCATTTGCGCGGCCAGCCAGCCGAGGGTTTCCATAAAATCCCCGTGGTGCAGCACGATCGGGCTCAGCTCATGGGACAGGCTGCGAGACTTCTCGATTGCGTCCCTGAGCATGTCGTCAATCTTGCAGGCGAGGGCCCCCAATGACGCATCGTGCTTGACCCGGTTTCTCATCAGGCTGAGGTGAAATTTCGCTCCCGCAATGATCTGCTGCAGGTCATCGTGGAGGATCTCGGCCATGCGTTTGCGCTCGCGGTCCTCCGCCTGGGACACCTCCAGCGTCATCCTCTGGAGTTGCCGGGCCCGATGCTCCAACTGGGCCGTCCGCTGGGCCACCTTGCTCTCCAGCGTGGCGTTCCACTCCCGCAACGCCTCCTCGACCTTCTTGCGCTCGGAGACGTCGACGGAGATGCCGGCTACCGCGTAGATCCTCCCCCGCGCGTCGCGAAGGGGGAACTTCGTCGTAAGCCAGGTAATCGAGCGGCCCGGGAGTTGGCTGCGCTCCTCGAACTCGATCGCTTTGCCAGCCTCAATTGCCCGGCGATCGTTTGCCTCGTGCCAGTCTGCGTCCTCCTGGGGCATGAACTCGTGCCGTCGCCTGCCGATCATCTGCTCCGGCGTGGAGTTGAACAACGCAGCAAGGGCGGTATTCACCAGCAGAAAACGCTCTTCCAAATCGAAGGCATAAACAATGGACGTGGTGTTGTCGATGATGCTCTGGACCTGCCTGTGAGCTGCGGCCGCCGCCTCTTCCGCCTGCTTGCGGTCGGTGATGTCAAAGTTCACGCCCAGGAATCGCATGGGCGATCTCTTCCCGCCCGCGCCGGCTGCGTCGGCGGTTTCCGCGAACATGAACTGCCCCTTCCCGGCCAGCCAGCGTTCCTGCCCGTCGGCCGGTACGACGCGGAACTCCGCGTCAAGATTCCCGATCCGCGTGGCTTCCTCCCACCGTGCTCTCAGTTCTGCAACGTCCTGGGGATGCACGTAGCGGAAAAACGACTCCGGGCCGGCTGGCACATCTCCCGGCTTGAGCCCGAGCAATTCATACTCGACCGCGCTCCATCGGCCCACTCCCGTGGTGAGGTCAACCTCAAACGTCCCCACCGCACTGGCTTGGAGTGTCCGTTGCAGCCGCTCCTCACTCTCGCGCAGCGCCTCCTCGGCCTTCTTTCGCTCGACGATTTCCAGACGCAGCCTTTCGTTGGCCTCTTCCGCCTGCTGACGGGTCTCGACGGCGTCCTTCATGAGGTTCAGGGCCGCGATGCGGGAGTCGCGCAAGGCCTCCTGCTGGCGGCGCAACTGCTGGATCAGATCGGTGGAGTTCTCCAGTTCCGTCAGGTCCGAGGCGACGACGCAGATGCTCGGCCCATCGGGCTGATTCAGGGGATTGGCCGAAATGTGGACCGGCACCCGTTGCTCCTGGGAATTCCACAGAACCAGCCGCTGTTTCACGGGTTGTTTCCCACTGAGGTTCAGCAACGAGTCGGCGGAAGCGATGTTGTCCGGGGCGACGAATTCGTGCAGCCGGCGGCCGACAATCTGTTCCATCGGCCGCTTGACGAACTGGCCGAACTGGGAGTTGCAGAACAGGATCGTACCGTCGAACGTGACGGTAAAGGCCGCCTCCTTCATCGTCTCGACAATCAGACGGTAGATGGACTCTGCCCCGACGAGCGAAAAGACCTGTTCGCCTTTGGGACCGGAAACGACCACCGCGTCCACATCCCCGCAGCGGATCGCGCCGAGGGTCTGCTCGGCCTCGTCCAGACGGGCGCGCAAATCGGCGTTCTCGGCAAGCAATTGCTCCGGATTGGGTGTCTTCATAGTGACTACCGACTTTCTTTCTCCTCGTCGAAGTTCAGGTCATATCGTTCGGGCAGTCCCGCCTTTGCGTACAGATCATTTACCTGCTTCTTCAGTTCGACCATGCGCAGCTCGCGACCGACCGCCACCTGGTTGAAGATCGCCAGTTCCTCGTTTGCGACCCGCAATTCCTCGGCGTGCCGGCGAATCTCATCCTCGGCGCGCCTCCGCTCCGTAATGTCCAGACCGTAGATGCGGACCACGCCATCCGGGGCGAAGAGATAGAAGGACTGCTGGTAGACGCGGCCGACGACAGTGACGTCCCGCACGGCGGATTCGGCCTGTCCTTCGCGGAGGGGGCGCACGGCCTGGGCACAATCCGCCAGCCACGGGTGCCTCGGCCCCCGCTCGGCGAGGTCGGGGAAAAGACGCAACGCCGCAGGGTTCGCATAGCGGACGTTCCCTTCCGGATCCACCTCCACAACGGGGTTGGGATCGTACTCCGGGAAGGACGCGAGGTACGCGAGCCGGACTTCCGCCTCCTTCCTCGCGGTGATCTCGCGCATGTAGACCTCCAGCCGCCCCTCGCGGGGGTAAGCGTGGATTTCCCACCACTTGTCGAGGATCCGGGACTTGGCCTCGAAATGGACCGGTTGGCCGCTCGCGACAGCCGCCTGGTACTGCGTGTACACCTCGCCGCCCACGGCTTGCGGGAAAACGTCCCAGATGATCTTGCCCAGCAGCTCACAGGCCGGGCGAGCGAAGGCTTCCGTCTCGGCCACGGGATTGATTTCCACGAATCGCCAGTCGCTGTCCAGGACGAGATAGGCGTCGGTGATGCTGGCCAGAACGGTTTCCAGGCGATCCTTGGCCACGGCAACCTCGACGACCGTACACTCCAACTGCGCCTGCGCCTCTTTCAGATCGTTCACATCCACGAACGTGATGACCACACCTTCGATGTGATCGTCGCGTGTCCGATACGGCGTGATGCGCCGGATGAACCAGCAGCCGTTCTCGGCCGGCACCTCCGCGGACCGCGGCGTCAGCGTGGCCAGCACTGTGCCGGCATCGGAGATCAGCGCGTCGTCCTTGAACTTGCGGACCACGTCGCTGATGGGCCGGCCGATATCGGTCTCGATGAGGCTCAGCAGAGCCGTGACGGCGGGCGTGTACCGTCGGACCTTGAGATCGCGGTCCAGGAACACGGTGCCGATGTTCGAGCTGGTCTGGAAGTTCACCAGGTCGTTGTTGCTGCGCTCCAGCTCGTCCGCCCGCTCCTGCAGACGGTTGTTGACGGTGTTGAGCTCCTCGTTGAGCGATTGCAGTTCTTCCTTGGAGGTTTCCAGCTCCTCGTTGGCGGATTGCAGTTCCTCGTTGGCGGCGGTCGTTTCCTCGTTGCTGGCTTTCAGTTCCTCGTTGGCGCCTTCCATTTGCTCGATGGTGCTCTGGAGTTCCTCGCGGGTGACCCTCAGCTCGTCCTCCAACTGACGGGCGCCGGCGTCGCCCGCGGCGCGCTCGGCCGGTGCGGCGGCCGCAAGTTTGACGTCTTCAAAGGTCGCCAGCAGCAGTTCGTCCGTCTCGCGGGGAAGGTGCAGGGGACTGATGGTCACCCGAACCGGCACGGACGATTCGCCTCGCTTGACGCGCGCGGTGAACGTCACGGAGCGGCGCCTCTCCACGGCCTTCGTCACGGCGGCGCGCAGCCGGGTGCGCAGGCCCTCGCGGGCGAGCTCGATGAGGTCCAGCGAGCCCTCGCCTGGAGCCACTGCGAGATACCGGTCCACCGGCCCGTGGCTATAGAGCAGTTGCCGTCGCCGGTCGATGATGGCCGCGGCCGGCGCGAACCGTTCCAGGAGCGACTGCTGGATCAGGTACGCCAGGCTCTGGCGCCAGGCGGCGGGACCGCCGGGCATGGGCAGCCGGCCCGCGACGCCCGCTTCATGGCCCGCGTACAGCGGCAACTCCACCGCAGCGCGGCGTCCGGAGCCGATCCGGCGATAGATGCGCCACTTGCGGGACACCGGATCGAAGAGGTCCTCATGTCCCGCGATGGTCTCGGCGTTGCCCAGGAACAGATAGCCGCCCTCGCGGAGGGCGAAGTGGAACAGGGCGATGATCTTCTTCTGCACCGATGGGTCGAGGTAGATCAGCAGGTTGCGGCAACTGATGAGGTCCAGCTTGGAGAACGGCGGGTCGCTCGTGAGGTTCTGCTGCGCGAAGACCACGAGGTCCCGGATTTCCTTGCTCACGTGGCAGCGTCCGGCCTTGCGCGTGAAGAACCGTTGCAGCCGCTCGGGCGGGATGCTCTTGACCTCGGCCTCGGGGTAGATCCCGGCCCGGGCAATGTCCAGAGAGGATTCGTCGGTGTCGGTGGCGAAAATCTGGATGCCGATCTTCGCGCCGGCCGCGTCGATCGCCTCCACGAACAGCATCGCCAGCGTGTAGGCCTCCTTGCCCGTGGCGCAGCCGGGGACCCAAATGCGGAGCGTGCGCGCCGTGTCATTCGCCGCTGTGGCGGCGGGCGGTTCGATCATCGGTAGGGGCGACGCATGCGTCGCCCGTACTTCGAAGGAGTCCCGGGCCTCCGAAGGCCCCGTTCCCGGAGTTGAAGGGCCGATGGCCGATGGCTGCTGACCGCTTCCCTCCGCCATGGCCGCGGCGATCAGCGGCCCAATGACTTTCTCCTCGATCACCCGCCACGCCTCGGGCTGGCGAAAGAAATCCGTGACGCCGATCAGGAGATCCTTGCGAAGCTGCGCGATCTCGTCGTCGTGCGCCCGGAGCCGTTGGAGATAGGCCCCAAGGCTCGCCGACTTCGTCAGTTCCGCCCGCCGTCGGATGCGGCGGACCAGGGTTCCCCGCTTGTAGCAGCGGAAGTCGTGGCCGGAGCGGGTCTTGAGCGTGGCGAGGATGCCTCGCAAGGCGGCCTCGTCGTCTTGGGGAAGCTCCTGGTTTGCCACCTTCTCGGCGTAGGCCAGGATGGCGGCCGGCATTTCAGCCACCTTGATCGCGAGGTCCACCACGCCAGCGGCCATGGCGTGTTGCGGCATCTCCGGCGTCTGGGCCTCCGCAGAATCCTGCGCGATGGTCAGGCCGCCGTACGCCTTGATCTCGGAAAGCCCCAGCACCCCGTCGGACCCGCCGCCCGAGAGCAGCACGCCGCAGCAGCGGTGGGCCTGCTGCGCGGCCAGGGTGCAGAGGAAGTGGTCGATCGGCATGCGCAGATGGTCGCAGTGAGCGATTTCCCGCACGGTGAAGTAGCCGCCCGCCACATCCAGGTGGCGGCCCGGCGGCGTGACGTACAGGGTGTCGGCCTCGACGGCCATGCCGTCTTCCGCTTCCACAACGCGCAGCGGGCACGCGCCGGCGAGCACGTCGACGGTTGGATTGCGCGGCGCCGCGGCTTCCAGGTGCTGGATCACCACGACGGCGAGTCCGCGGCCGGCGGGCAGGTGTTCGACGAGCCCGCGCAGGGGTTCGAGCCCCCCCGACGAAGCCCCGATTCCGACGATCAATATGGGCGTTGGCATGGACTAACTCCAGTTGTGACCTATCCTCGCACAATACAATAGGGTAGTGTCCCGAGCCGCCTGTGTCAAGCGACCTCGCGAGGTGACAGAATTCACGCGTGCATGACCGTTCTTGCCAAGACATGTGGCAAGGAGCCCCGTGGCGGATTTGTGATAAGCCATAGAGGGCCACAGAGAGACACAGGGGTTCGCAATGACAGGGGAGACACAGGAGAGGAAAGCGTCGCATGCCGGAAGAATGAGTCACACCCTCAGGAGGGGTCGCGACAACATGCTGTGATCGGTTCAGACAAGGAGAGAAAGCCGAATCCATCCGCAAGGCGGAGCAGATCCTGAAGGGATTGTCGCGAGATACAACGATTCCATCATTCCGTCCCTCCTCCTCCGGTTGCGATCTCGCTGACATCCTTGAGAATATGGTGCGGCCTGTAGGGGTAGCGGTCGAGATCGGATTCCTTGGTGATCCCGCTCAGGACGAGCACCGTATCGATCCCTGATTCGACCCCGGCGACAATGTCGGTGTCCATTCGATCGCCGATGATGACCGTCTCGTCCCGCTGACAGCCGAGCATCTCCCTGGCGTGACGCATGATCAGCGGGTTGGGCTTGCCGATGAAGTAGGCCTGGCGGCCGGTGGCCATCTCGATGGGGGCGATCAACGCCCGACAGGCCGGTCCGATGCCCCGCTCCGTCGGACCCGTCAGGTCGGGATTGGTCCCGAGCAGCTTGGCCCCGGCCAGCACCAGAAGAATCGCGGTCTCGATCTTCTCGTAGCTGTAGCTGCGGGTCTCGCCGACGACCACGTAATCGGGCTGGCTCTCATCGATGGACAGCCCCGCCTCGTAGAGCGCCTGATACAAACCGGAGTCACCGATGGCAAAGACCCGTCCGCCGGGGCATTGGGACGCAATGAAATGGGCGGTCGCCATGCCCGAGGTGATGAAGTGGCTCTCGCCGACCTCGATGCCCATGTGCATCAGCTTCTGGTGCAGTTCCCGCGGCGAACGGGCGGAGCTGTTGGTCAGGAACAGGAACTGCTTGTCCTCGGATTTCAGCCAGTCGACGAATCCCTTGGAGCCCTCAAGCAGACGCGACCCGTGATAGATCACGCCGTCCATATCGCAGATGAACCCACGTTTGTTCTTCAGTGCGTCCATGGGCAGATCAACTCACCTCAGGAGCCGGGGCTGGGACCGGCGCCGACACTTCACTTTCCTCTTCGCGATCCATGCCCAGTCTCGCCCGCACCCGCATGGACGCGTGGGTGAGCATCACGTACAGCGAGGGAACGACCACGAGCGTCAGGATCGTTGCGAAGCCCAGGCCGAACATGACCACGACCGCCATGTTCTGCCACCATTGCGTCGATTCGCTCTTCAGGGCCCAGGAGAACGTGTGAAAGTCGTAGGAGATGCCGATGGCCATCGGGATCAGGCCGATGATCGTGGTGGCAGCCGTCAGCAGCACGGGCCGAAGCCGGGTCGCGCCGGCCTCGGCGGCCGCAGAGAGCAGGTCCATGCCCCGGGCCTGCAACTGCCGCGTGTAATCGAGCAGCACGATGGCGTTGTTGACCACGACGCCCGCGAGACTGATCACGCCGATGCCGCTCATGATGATGCCGAAAGGCAGGCCGACGACAATCAGCCCGAACAGGGCGCCGATGAGCGAGAGAATCACCGTGGTCATGATGATGATGGGCACCAGCATGGAATTGAACTGGATGACCAGGACCAGCGTGATCGACAGGGTGGCGATCACGAACGCCTTGAGCAGGAAGGCCTGGGCCTTGTCCTGTTCCTCCTTCTCTCCGGCGTAACGAATCTCGTATCCTGCGGGCAGCTTGAACTCGGCCAAACGCTGCTGGACATCGGCCAGCACTTCCGAGCTGAGGCGTCCTTCGGTATCGGCCGTCAGTGTGACGACGCGTTTCTGGTCGACGCGGTTGATGGTGCCGAATCCGCCCTGGTACTCGAACCGGCCCAGCGAGCGAAGCGGGATGGCCTGGCCGGCGGCGTTCGGGACTTGCAGCCGGTAGAGATCGTCGATGTTGACGCGGTCCTCCAGCGGCAGGCGGACGGTGATATCGTACTCGTCATTGAATTGCCGATAGGTTCCCACCTTGGTCCCGAAAATGGCCATCTTCAGGAAGTTGCCCACGGTGAAGGTATCGACACCCAGCAGCGCCGCCACGCGGCGATCCACCGTGAAGGCCAGTTCCGGGCGCGTCGCCTCCAGGTCGCTTCGCAAGTTCACGAGGTTGGGCACATCCGCAATCATCCGCTTGGCCTGTTCGCTGAGCCGCTCGAGCGTCGTGAAGTCTTCACCGACGATGCGAACCGTCACGGGCGCTCCGGTGGGGGGGCCACCCTCTTCCTGTGCGACTTCGATTTCGGCCCCGGGGATGTCCGCAATTGCCTGGCGGATCTCGGCGAGAATTTCATTCGAGGGCCGCTGCCGCTCCACGAAATCGTAGAACACCAGGGTGATGTTGCCCAGATGGGAACCGCCGGCGCTGGCTACGAGGCTCCCACCGGCGCCGGCCGATCCGACATTCGTGATGACATCGTCGAGCCAGGGTTCGTACGGCTTGATTCGCTCCTCAATGATCTGCATCAGGCGGTCCGTCTCGTGGATGTTCGTGCCCTGCGGGGCGCGGACATTGATGAACGCCCGCTCCGGATCGCCCTCCGGGAAGAACTCGGTGCCTTTGCCGAATTTGCCATACAGCATGATCATGCCGATCAGCATGCAGATCGACAGGAACAGGGCCATGCCCGGATTCTCAAGACCCACACGCTGAAGCCGGCGGTATCCTCGCATAAACCAATGGTCGTGATCCTGCTTCGCCGGGGCGCGGCCGCCCCAAATCGAGGTGATAACCGGGTTGAAGACAAGGGCCACGAACAACGAGGCCAGCAGGCCGAGCGTCAGCGTGATCGGCAGGTACTTCATGAAATCGCCCATGATCCCGGGCCAGAACATCATCGGGAAGAACGCGCAGACCGTGGTGAACGTCGAGGTGATCACGGGCCAGGCCACTTCGCGGGCCCCGAGGCGGGCGGCCTCGAGCCGGCTGTAGCCGAGTTGCATGTGCCGATAGATGTTCTCCACGATCACGATGGCATTGTCCACCAGCATGCCGAGCAGCAGGATCAGGCTGAACAGCACGATCATGTTCAGCGTGTAGCCCAGGAGCTGGATCAGGACGAACGTGATGAGCATGCTCAGGGGGATGATCATCGCCACAATCGTGCTGGGCCGCCAGCCCATGAACAGCACCAGGATGATCGTGACCAGGATCAGTGCGGCCGCGATGTTGTTCTCCAGGTCCGCCACGGTGTTGCGGATCATCTTCGACATGTCATAGACGACGTCGAAGGTGACGGCGCCGGGAACCTCCTGCTGAGCTCTGTCTACCACCGCCCGCACATAATCCGAAACGTGTACGACGTTGGCGCCGATCCGCTTCTGGACCTCGAGCGTTACATTCTCGACGCCATTGAGACGCGAGATTGTCTCACGGTCCTTGAAGGTGTCCCGCACCGTGGCGACGTCGGACAGATAGATCGGCTTGCCGTCCCGGACCGCCAGCAGCAGATGGTCCACCTCCTCGGGAGAGACGAATTCCGCCGGGATGCGGACATTGAACTTGGTCCCGGACGTCTCCAGACCGCCGGCGGAGATGTTCACGTTCTCCGAAGGGATCAGGGCCAGAATCTCCGGGATCGTCAGGTTGTACTGGGCGACCCGGTCGGGGTCCATTTCCAGGCGGATCTCGCGTTCCAGGGCCCCGCGCACCTCCACTTTCAGAACGCCGGGAACCATCTCGAGCCGGTCTTCCATCTCGTCGGCGATCTCCTTGAGCTGGAAGGGGGAGACATCCCCGGAAATGCCGATATTCATGATCGGCATCTCCGAGATGTTGATTTCCCGGAGGATCGGCTCTTCCACCTCCTGGGGCAGTTCGCCCCGGGCCAGATCGACGCGGTCGCGCACCCGCTGGAGGGCGACCTCGCTGGGCACGTCCGGCGTGAACTCCACGCTGATCAGGGACATGCCCTCGGCGCTGCTGGAGATGACCTCCTCGACGTCGCGGATGCCGCTGAGCTCCTTCTCGATCTTCATCGTGATGGCGGTTTCCACGTCCTGGGGCGACACTCCCTCGTAGATCGTGGTGATCGTGATGAATGGAATCGGGATGTCCGGGAACGCCTCGCGCGGCAGCGTGACGTAGCTGTAGACGCCGAGCAGGATGATGATCACGCCCAGCACGGCGACGGTGGTGCGATTTCGAATGGATAGATCGGTGAGAAGCATAGCCCTACTTGCCTTCTTCTGGTGCCGGAGATACGACGTTCACGTCCTGGCCGGGTGCGACGAAGCGGTGGCCGGCGACGATCAACCGGTCGCCTGCCTGTACGCCTTCGAGCACCTGGATGCGATCGCCCTTGATGATGCCGAGCCGGACCTGGCGCCGCTGGGCCTTCGAGTCCTCGACCACATAGACGGCATATCCCTCTTCCATGGGGATGACGGCCCGCAACGGGATCAGGACGGCGTTTTCGAGGATCTGCCGGGTCAGGCGAGCGCGAACGATCTGTCCGCTGCGCAGAAGCCCGTCCTGGTTCGCAAGGGTGATTTCCATCCGCGTGGACCGGGTCCGCTCGTCGGCGACGCTGCTGATGAACGTGATCGTCCCATCGAAACACTGTTGACGCCGCTTGATGTCCGCGACGATCTCCACGGTCTGGCCCGGAGAAAAGTAGGTGACATCCTGCTCCGGAATGTTGACGGCCACCTTGACGATGTCCGTCTGAACGATCTCGGCCACAGTGGTGCCCGCCTGAACGTACTCACCCTGTTCCACGGGCAGATTGTTGAGGGTCCCGGCCGCAGGGGCATGAATCCGCGTGC
>Ga0209347_1004294_pt1 | contig 15044 bp, 13 predicted proteins | sample AutmiccommuBRH23_FD_187382 | JGI IMG/M metagenome (GOLD analysis project Ga0209347, IMG submission 187382) | Deep subsurface microbial communities from Mt. Terri, Switzerland - Autotrophic microbial communities BRH/23 (SPAdes) (version 2) | ecosystem: Environmental > Aquatic > Deep subsurface >... | reverse complement strand
GATGACGCCCAGCAGCGGCAGGATCACCAGGAAGTAAGCGAACCAATAAGCCGATGCGATCAGAGAGATCGTGGCATAGGGCTCTTCCGCAGGCATCGCGCCAACCCATGCAAGGACCACGAAGTCCACGCAGAGAAGGGCGAACCACCACTTGAACATCGGACGATAGCGACCCGAGCGCACACGGCTGGTGTCCAGCCAAGGTGCAAGCGCCATCACGGCAATCGCGCCGAACATCGCCAGAACGCCGAAGAACTTGGCGTCGATCAGGCCACCGGTGATCCAGTTCGCGAACATCACGACCCAGACATCAGCGGTGAAGGCGCGCAGGATCGCGTAGAAGGGCAGGAAGTACCATTCCGGCACGATATGCGACGGCGTCACCAGCGGGTTTGCCTCGATGTAGTTGTCCGGGTGGCCCAGATAGTTGGGCATGAAGCCGACAATCGCGAAGAAGATCACCAGAATCAGCGACAGTGCGAACAGGTCCTTCATCACGAAGTAGGGCCAGAAGGGCAGGGTGTCCTTCTGCGCGTCTTCCTTGGAGGTGCGGCGCACCTCAACCCCGGTCGGGTTGTTGTTGCCGGTCGTGTGGAAAGCCCAGATATGCACGGCTACCAGCGCCGCGATCACAAAGGGCAGCAGGTAGTGCAGCGAGAAGAAGCGGTTCAGCGTGGCATTGTCCACGGCCGGTCCGCCCAGCAGCCAAGTCTGAAGCGCGTCGCCGATGAAGGGAATGGCACCGAACAGACCGGTAATCACCGTTGCACCCCAGAAGGACATCTGACCCCATGGCAGAACATAGCCCATGAAGGCTGTCGCCATCATCAGCAGATAGATGAGCATGCCGATGATCCAGGTGATCTCGCGCGGTGCCTTGTAGCTGCCGTAGTAGAGCCCCCGGAAAATGTGCAGGTAGACGGCAACAAAGAACAGCGATGCACCATTCTGGTGCAGATACCGCAGCATATGGCCGCCGTTCACGTTTCGCATGATATGTTCAACCGAGGCGAAGGCAAAATCCACATGCGGGGTATAGTGCATCACCAGAATGATGCCGGTCACGATCTGCATCGCCAGACAGAAGGTCAGCACGATGCCCCAGATCCACATCCAGTTCAGGTTCTTGGGCGTGGGGATCATGATCGTGTCATAGATCAGACCGAGGATGGGCAGGCGCGAATGCAGCCACTTCTCTCCACCGGATTTTGGTTCGTAATGGTCGTGAGGAATTCCAGCCATGGTGCGTTTCCTTTAACCCAGCTTGATCGTGGTTTCGTCTTCGAAGGCGGCGACGGGGATCCACAGGTTTTCAGGTGCGGGTCCGCGGCGGATACGGCCTGCACTGTCGTAGTGGGAACCGTGGCAGGGGCAGAACCACCCGCCAAAATCGCCAGCACCATCACCCATGGGAACGCAGCCCAGGTGCGTGCAGACGCCGATCATGACCAGCCATTCGCCCGCCTCGTCCAGTGCGCGGTTCTGGTCCGACGCGTCCAGCGTCATATCGTTGCGGTTCTGCGCGTTCTGATCCGGAAGCTGGCTCAGTTCCACGGCGCGCGCTTCTTCGATCTCGGTTTCGGTCCGACGACGGATGAACACGGGCTTGCCCAGCCACTTCACCGTCAATTGAGTCCCGGGTTCGACACCCGAAACATCGACGCGAATCGAAGCAAGCGCCTGAACATCGGCCGAAGGGTTCATCTGGTTCACAAGCGGCCAGATGGCGGCACCTGCGGTCACGGCACCAGCGCCTGCGGTGGCGTAATAAAGGAAATCTCTGCGGGTGCCTTCGTGATCTTCTGCGTGGGACACGAGGTTTTCTCCATTCCTGGGCCGAAGCTGGCCAAATACGGGTCTCGGCCGCGACAAGCGCAACCATTCCGAGGGGGTATGTAGCGGGGCAACCCCGACTCGTCCAGCGGACAATGCCCCTCAGATGCAAACTGCGACCTTTGGTACATCACCGCTGATATTGTCGTCCACCGGCGGCTGGACTATGGTCGGGTGTGTGTAGTGTCGCCAAAATGTTTGACACGCCATGAACCAGCTTCTTTGCGAGCTGGGCCACATTTCGAAAGGCAAGCTTCATGCTGACCCGCACCCTCGCCGCTTGTGCAGTATTGACGATGTCGGCTCTGCCGGCCCTGGCTGAAACAGAGATCAGCGTCTATGGTGGGTGGCAGACCGGACCACACAGCAGTGTCAGCGGAACACGGGCCGATGGCTCAAGCTTTGACGAGAATATCGGGTGGGACGGCAAGTCATTCGATATGCCCCCCTACTACGGTGTGCGCGCGATGTGGTGGCAGCCCAACAACATCGGTTACGGGATCGAAGTGACCCATGCCAAGTTCTATGCCCCCTTGGGCGACATGCCGGCAGGGTTTTCGCGTCTGGAGTTTACAGACGGGCATAACATCGTCACGGCCAATGTGGCCAAGCGGTGGCCAGGGCTTTGGGCAGACCGTTTTTCACCCTATGTCGGCGCGGGTCTTGGTATCGCGGTTCCTCATGTTGATGTGACCGAAGGCGGGAACCGCACGTATGGATACCAATATACTGGCCCAGCTTTGCGCCTGACGGCTGGCGCATCCTATGAGTTGAACGCGCGCTGGTCGGCTTTTGGCGAGTATCAGTTCACGGTCTCTGACAATGAAGCCGATCTCGAGGGTGGCGGCACCCTGAATACCAGACTGATCAGCAACGCGCTGAATGTGGGTCTGTCCTTCCGCTTCTGACCATTCATCCCGAGATCGCAAGGGCCCTGCGCATGTTACGCAGGGCCTTTTCGTATCTGGCTGGATTGCAGCTACTTGCTCAATCAGTGGGCGCGGTCGCAACCATCGAGGGACGCTGCGAGAATGCGGCATACCAGTCATCCAGCGTGCCCCGATCCTTGCGCCATTGGCGAGCGTCATGACGGAAATCCAGATAGCCCAGAGCACATCCCACGGCGAGCTGTCCCATACAGAGCGGCCCTTCCAGATGGCTCATCCAGCGGTCGTTCAGGGTGTCGAGCGCGCGCGACACCTTGGCCCACTGTGCCTCGATCCAGGGCTCGAAGACCATTTCGGGCGGCCTTATGCGCCGCTCGTAGGTCATGAGAACGGCAGCCTCCATGATCCCGTCCGCCGTGGCCTCCAGCGTCAGAACATCCCAGATCCGCGCTTCGGGATATAGCTTGCCGCCGGCGCGGGCATCCAGAAACCGGGTGATGACCCGGCTGTCATAAATCGCAGGTGCATCGTCGCGCAGAAGCGCCGGGATCTTGCCCAGCGGGTTCGCCGCCGCCACTTCTGCCGCCGTGGCCACAGGCGACGTCTTGACACCGAGAACCTCGACGTCGGCAATCTGCCCGGTTTCGTGCAGGACCACATGAACCTTGCGCACGAAAGGCGAGGCCGCGGATGAGATGAGTTGCATGATTGTCCTCCCTGACATTCCGGCGCGACACTAGGGGCGCGGCACGGGGCTGTAAACGGGCATCAGGGGGGCTGTCTGCCCCCGTCGTCGAACTTTGTTCGACGACTCCCCCGAGGATATTTGCCGCAAGAAGAATTGGCAGATCAGGTTTGCGCGGTCAGTTGCGTGCCTTTGGTGCCAGTGATCTCAGCCGTGACGATCCGGCCCTCTGGCTGAGGCATGACAAAGGTGACCTCGGTGAACTGTTCTGTCCGGCCCATATGCGGGTTTTCCATCAGAACATGATGGCTGCGGCCGATCTGTTCAGCGAGATGCGCTTCAACACGCGCCTCCCCTGCCGCACGCAGCCGGGCTGCGCGGGACTTGATCGCATCCCCCTTGACCTGCGGCATGCGTGCGGCTGGCGTGCCCGGCCGTGGCGAATAGGGGAAGACATGCAGCCAAGTCAGACTGCATTCCGAAACCAGCTTCAGCGAGTTCTGGAAATGAGCCTCGGTTTCGGTTGGGAAGCCCGCGATGATATCCGCCCCGAAGGTCATGTCGGGCCGCAGGCGACGCGCCTCTTCGGTGAAGCGGATTGCATCGTCGCGCAGGTGCCGCCGCTTCATCCGCTTGAGGATCAGATCGTCGCCATGTTGCAGCGACAGATGCAGATGCGGCATCAGGCGGGGTTCGGTCGCGATGGCCTGCATCAGGTTGTCGTCCACCTCGATCGAATCGATGGAACTGATCCGCAGACGCGGCAGATCCGGCACCAGACGCAGGATGCGCATGACCAGATCGCCAAGCTTGGGGGCTGCAGGCAGGTCGGCGCCCCAACTGGTCAGGTCCACCCCTGTCAGAACCACCTCGTTATAGCCTGCATCCACCAATCGCTTGATCTGATCAATCACCACGCCTGCGGGGACCGAACGGGAATTGCCGCGTCCAAACGGGATAATACAGAAAGTACAGCGGTGATCGCAGCCGTTCTGCACCTGAACATAGGCGCGGGACCGCGTGCCGAATCCGTCGATCAGATGCCCCGCCGTCTCAGTAACGCTCATGATGTCATCGACCTGCACGCGCTCTGTCTGACCGATGAAATCGGGCGACAGACGCGCCCAGGTTTCGGGCTGCATCTTCTCGGTATTGCCGATGACGAGGTCGACCTCGGGCATCGCGGCGAAGGTTTCAGGCTCGGTCTGCGCGGCGCATCCGGTCACGATCAAACGTGCATCCGGGTTTTCGCGACGCAAGCGGCGGATTTCCTGCCGGGCCTTGCGCACCGCCTCGGATGTGACGGCACAGGTATTGATCACGACCGCGCCATTCAGTCCGGCTTCGGCAGCCAGTTCCTTCATCGCCTCGGTCTCATAGGCGTTCAGCCGGCAGCCCAGCGTAGTGAACTTCGGCGGATGCAGGGTCATCTGGCGCTCTCCAGAAAGGCCTGCGTGAAATGACCTGAGGCGACATGCATTGTGGTCCCGGTCATCCAGACGCCGTCGTCGCGCCAGTCAACCTGCAAGCTGCCCCCGTCAAGCGTGATCGTGACTTGCCGCCCTGTGAGGCCCCTGCGCGCCGCTGCCACCGCTGTGGCGCAGGAGGAGGAGCCGGAGGCCAGCGTCACGCCAACACCGCGCTCCCAGACGCGCATGCGCAGGTGATCCGGACTGATGATGCTCGCGAATTGGACGTTGGTTCGCTGCGGGAACAGCGGGTGATGCTCCATCTGCGCACCGCGCCCGGCCAGATCGACCGCTTCGGCGTCATCGACAAAGAAAGTGCAATGCGGATTGCCCATCCCAGTCGCAGTAGGAGCACCCTCGATCGGCAGCTTCAGAGTATCCATTGGGCCGGCAAGGGGAATCTCGGCCCAATCCAACTGCGGCTGGCCCATGTTGACCGCGGTCAGCCCACCGCCTGCATCGACGGCCTGCAAGGTGCCCCGGTCCGTGGTCAATGTCAGTTCCGTCCGTCCAGACTCGTCCATCAGATACCGGGCGATACAGCGTGTGGCATTTCCACAGGCCGCCGATGTGGATCCATCCGCGTTGTAGAAGACCAGATGCGCATCACCCTTGTCCGTTCTGGTGATCACAGCCAACTGGTCGAAGCCGATCCCACGGTGACGGTCCGCGATGGCGACAATCAGAGCCTTTGACAGATCAAACTGGCCCGCACGCGCATCCAGCACGACAAAGTCGTTGCCCAGACCGTGCATCTTCATGAAGGGCAGATCCGCCCGGTTTTCCTGTGTCATGGCGCGCATATACGCCGCCCCTGCGGGTTTATCCAGTATGACGCAGCAAAAGGTGGATTTTCGGGGTTGACCCTCTGCCCCGGTCTTTCTAGAAGCGCGCTCTAGTGGGCCGTTAGCTCAGTTGGTAGAGCAACTGACTTTTAATCAGTGGGTCGCAGGTTCGAATCCTGCACGGCTCACCACTAAATTCAAAGGCTTGGGCAGAAACGCCCGAGCCTTTTGTTTTTCCTGGGGTGCTGCATGGACCCCGGGCTTATGTGAATTCAACCGATAGTCCAGGCTCTTTGGAACCCATGGCGGCGGAGGGCGTTTGTCCTGTGTTGGAATAGCCTCGAAGGAGGGACGATGACATGTCCTATGCCCGCTTCGGTTTGATGATCTTCACGTCCACTGTCGTGATGTTCGTGCTGATGTATCTGAACACCTACGCGTGGGAGCACGTCTTCTTCTCGGAGACGAGAACATACATGGCGATCATGATGGGGGCAGTCATGGCTGTCATCATGCTGGCCTTTATGCTGGGCATGTACGAAAACAAAGGTCTGAACATCGCGATCTTCGCGGCGGCGATCATCCTGTTCGGCGCGACTCTCTGGCTTGTGCGGAGTCAGGTCACGGTCTCGGGGGCAAGTTATATGCGGGCCATGATTCCGCATCACTCCATTGCGGTCATGACATCGGAACGGGCAGGAATCACGGATGCGCGTGTGCGCAAGATGGCCGACGAAATCATTGAGGCGCAGCGCCGAGAGATCGCCGAAATGCGCTATCTCATCGGACAAACCGTGACTGGTGAAGTGACCGACAGTGTCTATGAGGACCCGGAAGCCAAACCCGGCAGCCTGTCCGACGCATTGTCAAATACGTTGATCAGCCAACTTGATCTTGCACCGATTTCGGAGGCTGAGGCGCAACAGGTGCTTTCAAGCCGCGCATCCTGCACATTCAATCGCAGTCCCGAATCCGATCCGATCCTGTGGGGCGACAAGGCTGGCCCGGCCGCCATCAAGCTGAACGGCGTCCTTATCGGTCTGGACCCCGGAGATGATCCGCAGGCGGGCGCGGCCGCGTTTGCTTCCGATGGTATTTCAGTCGCAGTTCAGCCTTTGGGCGAGGAGGCGGACTGGCGCCAGAATGCCGATTTGGTGTTCACCCTCGCCGAGGGTTTGCGCGTTGGCTACCGCGGCTTCTTTGCCTGCAAGCCGGGATAACCTGCAAAAGCTGTCCTGAAAGGAAGACGAATGAACGCTCAGAACTCCGACCGAACAGCCATACTCTACCGCATGGTGATGCCTGATCATGTGTGCCCCTTCGGTCTCAAGTCCAAGGATCTGCTTGAACGGCACGGTTTCACGGTCGAGGATCATCACCTTGAGACGCGAGAGCAGACCGAGGCTTTCAAGCAGAAGCATGATGTCGAGACAACGCCGCAAACCTTCATTGGCACGGACCGGATCGGTGGCCACGACGCTCTGCGCGCATATTTCGGGAAAGCGGTCAAGACCGACGAAGACACGTCCTATGAGCCGGTCATTGCGATTTTTCTGGTCGCCGCGTTGATGGCCTTGGCAGTTACTTGGTTTGTTTTCGGCACGGTTTTCAACATGCGCGCGGTCGAGTGGTTCATTTCCATCAGCATGTGCATCCTCGCCATTCAGAAACTGCAAGATGTCGAAGCGTTCTCAACCATGTTTCTGAACTATGACCTGCTGGCGCGCCGCTGGGTGCGTTATGCCTATCTCTACCCCTTCGGAGAAGCGCTGGCCGGTATCCTGATGATTGCAGGGGCTTTGATCTGGATTGCCGCACCCGTGGCGTTGTTCATCGGGACGGTCGGTGCAGTATCTGTATTCAAGGCCGTCTACATCGACAAACGATCCCTGAAATGCGCCTGCGTCGGTGGTTCAAGCAATGTCCCGCTGGGCTTTGTCTCGCTGACCGAGAATATCATGATGATCGTCATGGCGCTCTGGATGTCCTACCGGGTTTTCTGGCCGAACTGACAAGGACGCCGTCAGCCCAGCGCATATCCTGCACCGCGCACGGTGCGCAGCGGGTCAGTGCCGCCGTGGATGGTCAGGGCCTTGCGCAACCGTCCGATGTGGACATCAACCGTGCGCGTATCGACATAGATGTCTCGTCCCCAGACGCGGTCCAGAAGCTGCTCGCGGCTCCAGACCCTGCCTGGTTTCTCCATGAATGTGGACAACAGGCGAAACTCGGTCGGCCCCAGTTTCAGAGGTTTGTCTGACCGTGTGACCCGGTGGGTTTCGCTGTCCAGCACGATGTCTTCATATTCAAGCCGCCCACCCACCGTTGAAGGACGGGTCCGGCGCAACTGGGCACGCACCCGCGCCATCAGTTCGACAACGGAATAGGGCTTGATGACATAGTCATCGGCACCGGTCTCCAGTCCGCGAACCTTGTCCACCTCTTCGGACCGCGCCGACAACATGATGACCGGCACGCCGCGCGTATCGGCCCGCATCTTCAACTGGCGGCACACCTCGATCCCCGAGACATTGGGCAGCATCCAGTCCAGAACGATCAGATCGGGCGCGTCCTCGGCGATCAGCAGCAAGGCTTCCTCTCCGTTTTCGGCACGGCTGACCCGGAAACCTTCCGCCTCAAGATTATAGGCCAGAACCTCGCGTTGTGCAGGTTCGTCTTCGACGATCAGGACGGTGGGTTGATCGGCGGCCATCGTTTCAGCCTTTCACATCCGGCATGGTGAAGGACACATTGTCCCCCTTGGGTCTCTGATCCTCGGGCATGTCGCCGGTGACCAGATAGACGACCTGCTCGGCAATCGAGGTGACATGGTCCCCCATGCGTTCGGTGTTCTTGGCGATGAAATGCAGATGCATGCAGGCCGTGATATTGCGCGGGTCTTCCATCATGAAGGTCAGGAACTCGCGGAACAGGGCGTTATACATCTGGTCCACGTCGCGGTCGCGCTGAATCACGTCCAGTGCCAGTTCAGCATCGCGGTGGATATAGGCATCCAGCGCGTCCTTGAGCATCATCTGCACCTCGCGGGCCATGCGGCGCAGGGCGGCGTGACTGCCGTTAATCGGGCTCATCTGCACCAGAACCGAGGTGCGTTTGGCCATATTTTTCGCATAGTCCCCGATGCGTTCAAGGTTGGCGCTGATCTTCATCACCGACAACACAACGCGCAGGTCTATGGCGGTGGGCGCACGCAAGGCAATCACGCGGGCGGCGGTTTCGTTGATCAACTCTTCCAGCTCATCAATGGCGCGGTCGCCAGCGCGGACCTTCTCGGCCAGTTCCTCGTCCCGATCAGCCAGCGATTGGGCGGCATCAAGGATCGCGGCCTCGACCAGCCCGCCCATCTTGATGATCTGGCCCTGAATACCTTCCAGGTCGCGGTCAAAGGCCGAGGCGATATGTTGCGTGCTGTCGGACATGGGATCAGTCTTCCTGTTCTCTGGATCGCCCCTCGCAGGGCGTGATCTCGGGATCAGCCGATACGGCCGGTGATATAGCTTTCGGTGCGCGGATCGGACGGGTTGGTGAAAATTGTGCTGGTGTCGCCATATTCCACCAGACTGCCCAGATGGAAAAAGGCTGTCTTCTGGCTGACCCGGGCAGCCTGCTGCATCGAATGGGTGACAATCACGACCGAGAAGCTGGCCCGCAGTTCGTCGATCAGTTCTTCGACTTGCGCGGTGGCGATGGGATCGAGTGCCGAACAGGGCTCGTCCATCAGCAGCACCTCGGGCGAGGTGGCGATAGCCCGCGCGATACAAAGTCGCTGCTGCTGACCACCCGACAGGCCGGTGCCCGCCTCGTTCAGACGATCCTTGACCTCGTTCCACAATGCGGCTTTTCGCAAGCTTTCTTCGACGACCTGATCCAGTTCCGTTTTGGAGCGTGTCAGCCCGTGGATCTTGGGGCCGTAGGATACATTGTCATAGATCGACTTGGGGAACGGGTTCGGCTTCTGGAACACCATGCCCACCTTGGCACGCAACTGCACCGGATCTACGCGCTTGTCATAGATATTCTCGCCGTCCAACAGGATCTCGCCCTGAACGCGCGCGCTGGCTACGGTGTCGTTCATCCGGTTGAAACACCGCAGGAAGGTGGATTTGCCGCAACCCGAAGGCCCGATGAAGGCAGTCACGGTATTGTCGAGGATGTCGACATTCACATCTTTCAGCGCCTGCTTGTCGCCGTAGTAGACCTGCACGCCGCGTGCGGTGATTTTGGTGGTATTCTGGGTCAATCTCGTCTCCGGTGTTGGCGCGTCATACATGGCTGTCTGTCCTGTCCGATGGGTTACCAACGCCGCTCGAACTTGCGCCGCAATACGATGGCGACGATGTTCATCACGACGAGGAAGGCCAGCAGGACGATGATCGCACCTGCCGAGCGTTCGATAAAGGCGGGATCCGAGCGTGAGGCCCAGGAATAGACCTGCACAGGCAGGGCGGTGGCGGGGTCAAGCATCCCTCCGTCCAGCGGTCCAGCGGGATAGTTAGCCACAAAGGCGACCATGCCGATCAGCAAAAGCGGCGCCGTTTCTCCCAGTGCCGAGGCCAGGCCAAGGATCGTTCCGGTCATGATGCCTGGCGCGGCAAGCGGCAGCACATGGTGGAACACGGTCTGCATTTTCGATGCACCCACGCCCAGCGCCGCGTCGCGGATCGAGGGCGGCACGGCACGGATCGCAGCACGGGTTGCGATGATGATCGTTGGCAAGGTCATCAAGGTCAGCACGAGCGCACCCACCAGCGGGCTTGATTGCGGAAACTTGGCAAAGTTGATGAAGATCGCCAAACCAAGGATACCATAAACGATCGAAGGCACCGCAGCGAGGTTCGAGATATTCACCTCGATCAGGTCGGTCCAGCGGTTCTTCGGCGCGAATTCCTCGAGATAGATCGAGGCTGCTACGCCAAGCGGCAACACCATGATCACCACAAGAAACATCATATAGGCAGAACCGATCATGGCCACACCCAGACCGGCCGCCTCGGGCCGTTGGTCCGAGGCATCGGGCGCGGTCAGAAAGCTCCAGTTGAACTTGGCCGACAGGATGCCTTCGTCGATCATGCGGTCAGCCAGATCAAGCTGTGCCACCGAGATGTTCGTGTCCCGTTCGGCGGTGTCACGGGTCACGCGACCCTTGATGTAGCCGTCGATTCGTCCCGTCGCGAAGCCCTCGAAACGGATTGTCTGGCCCAACAGGTCAGGGTTATCCAACACCATGTTCCGCAGACGCGCCGGGGTGTCGCGTGAGATGAAAGCCGCAATGTCCTTGTCATCGACCCCCTCGGTCGAGATATCGCGTTCCGCCAGATAGGCGACCAGTTGCTGGTTCAGAAGGTTGGTGTAGCCAATTGTGGTCACACGCATCATTTCGCCACGTTCGCGGTTCCCCTTGGGGTCCAGTCGCTCGGGGTCCAGCGTCACGGGAAAAGTGAAAGTGGCTTGCTTGAAGGCCGAAACCCCGTCGCTGAAGATTGTCCACAGCATGACGGCCAGAACCGAAAGGCTGACACAGATCGCGGCGATCCCGTAGGCCTTGAACCGCGTCTCGGCGGCATTGCGCTTTTTCATCAACGCGGTCTGCGTCAGCAATGAGGATGCGTGCGGAACCGGTGCGGATGCCGGGACATTGGCGGAAGTGGCGTCGGTCATTCGTATTGCTCCCGGTATTTGCGCACGACCCAAAGGGCAAAGATGTTCAGGCCCAGCGTGATGACGAAAAGCGTCATGCCAAGGGCAAAGGCCACCAGTGTCTCGGGCGAATTGAACTCGGTATCGCCGGTCAGCTGACTGACGATCTTGACGGTGATCGTCGTCATCGCCTCGAACGGGTTGAGGTCCAGTTTGGCAGCGGCCCCAGCACCCATCGTCACAATCATCGTCTCGCCAATGGCGCGGCTGGCGGCCAGAAGGATGGCCCCCACAATTCCTGGAAGGGCCGCAGGCAGGATCACCTGCCGCACGGTTTCGGATTTGGTCGCGCCCAAGCCATAAGAGCCGTCACGCAATGATTGCGGCACAGCGTTAATGATGTCGTCGGCAAGTGACGAAATGAACGGGATGTTCAACACACCGATCACCAACCCGGCCGTCATGACCGACGAGCCTGAAGACCCAAGCCCCGTTGGCACTGCGAACCAGTCGCGCAGGAAGGGGCCAACGGTCACAAGCGCGAACAGGCCGAAGACAACTGTTGGGATGCCCGCGATCACCTCGATCAGCGGCTTGACGATCGAACGGACACGCGGGCTGGCATACTCGGCCAGATAGATCGCGGTAAACAGACCGGTGGGGACCGCGACGATCATCGCCACAAGGCTGATGTAGAGCGTGCCCCAAAGCAGCGGCAAAAGGCCAAGCTGGCTGTTGCCCTGAAAACTGGGCTGCCATGTGAGGCCGAAAAGGAAATCCTTGAATGGATACATCGAGGCGAAGCGGATCGTCTCGGACAGCATCGACAAAACGATCCCGATCGTCGTCAGGATCGCGATGGTCGAAGCCATGATCAAAACACCCAGGATCACACCTTCCACACGGTTGCGCGCGCGGAAATCTCCATTGGTGATGCGCAAAGCATAGAGCAGTCCCGCTACAGCCACGATCAGCGTCAAAACACTCCGCCATAGGCCGCCGTTTGCAGCAAGCTGCCGATAGGCTTGCGACGCTTCCAGAACCTGCGGGGTCACGTCGGCGCCAAGGGCCACGCCAACGCCGGCCAGGCGTTCACGGATCGATCCGTCCGCACTTAAGCTTGCAGCATCAGTCTCGCTCAAGGCCCCTGCGGCCACGGCGACATCAAGCCCTTCGGCGACGCGACGCACATCGGCCATCAAAAGGATACGCTGGCTGTTATTCTCGAATTGCTCGGTAGGGAAATACCCCGAAAGCTGGCGTTCGATGATAAGCGGTTGAGCGATCAGCCAGAGCGTCAGAACGGCAATCGCCGGCAGAAAGGCCATGATGGCCCCGTGCCAGGCGTAATAGTTCGGAAGTGAATGGAGGCGTCGGGTATTCCCCTCGACTGAAGCCAGGGCACGCCGTCGCCCCAGAACGAAACCTGCAATCGCGAGAACCCCAAGAACAATGATCAGCAACAGGATTGGCATGGTGGTTCCCGGAGATGAGAGGCAGAGGTAGCGCCAGCCCCCGGACCATGATCCGGAGGCTGGCAGAAGTGTCAGATCAGTTCAGCGGACCCATCGGAGTGCGGTTGGCGACCATCTCTTGTGTCGCAGCCAGCTCGGGGTCCGACACAAGACCGTACTGGGCCAGCGGACCATCGGGACCAGCCATGTCGTCGGACACGAAGAACTCGATATATTCCTGCAGGCCGGGGATCACATCCAGATGCGCCATTTTCACATAAAAGAACAGCGGACGGGATACCGGATACTCACCCGAAGCGATGGATTCTGTCGACGGCGTGATGCCGCCCATGGTGCCGACGCGCAGCTTGTCGGTGTTGTTCTGGTAGAAGGACAGACCGAACACGCCGATGGCTTTCTTGTCGGCTTCCAGACGGGCCAGGGTTTCGGTGTAGTCGCCGTCGATGTCCACGTTGCGGCCATCGGTGCGCAGCTTGGTGCATTCGCCATTGGCGGCGCGGGATTTGGCGCGATCGTCGTCGCCCTCTGCCGTTGCGAGGAACAGGTCGTAAGCGCCTGTTTCCTTGCAGCCAGCAATAATCACACGCTCGTCGAACACTTCACGGGTGCCGTGCTTGGTGCCGGGCGACAGGACCAGAATTTCTTGCGCGGGCATCGCGCTGTTGAAATCGGACCACTGGGAATAGGGGTTCGCGACAATGGCACCGTCGACTGCAACCTGTGCAGCCAAAGCGTTATAGATGTCAGCCGGGGTAAAAGCGAACGCGGGGCCGTTCACATCGGATGCAAAGACGATTCCGTCATAGCCGAAGCGGACTTCCATCACCTCGGTCACACCATTTGCCGCGCAGGTGTCCAGGTCTTTCTGGGTGATGCGCGAGGACGAGTTGGCGATATCGACAGTGTTGGTGCCCACGCCTTCGCACATCTTGGCGCGGCCTGCACCCGAGCCTCCGCCTTCCACGACCGGGGTCGGGAAATCGAAGTTTTCGCCAAACGCTTCGGCGACGATCGTCGAATAAGGCAGAACGGTGGATGAACCGGTGACTTGCACATTGTCGCGTGCCATGGCGGTGGTTGCCGAGACGGCAGCGATGGCCAGCACGGAGGCGGACAGTTTGACGGTCATGGAAAACTCCTGATACCTTTGGGTTTCGATCACCCGATCGGCGATCTCGGCCCAGTGCCTAGTCACCCGGCACAACGCTTCTATGAACCTTTTGTAAACCTTTTATGACAATGCGGTCCGAGTTGATTTTCGTCACACGGGTCTGACAGGACTTGCCTGCAAGCGCGCAGGCCCTAGGCTCCGCATCCCTGACGCACACCAAGATCGGCACCATTTTCATGACAATGCAGGCCCCATCCGCAGCCCTGGCCTTGCCGGGTGACATCACCACGCTGACGGGCGGGTATATCTATGACCGGCTCTTGCTCGAGGAATTGCGCGCGGCGGGGCGCGATATGACACTGGTGCAATTGCCGGATGGGTTTCCATTTCCCACAGACCGCGCGATGACAGAGGCGCTGAATGCGCTGCAAGAACTGCCCGCCGATTGCCCTGTCATCATCGACGGATTGGCCTTTGGCGCGTTGACCACTGACGGGGTTGCAAGAATCAAGGCACCCATCGTGGCACTGGTCCATCATCCTCTGGCGCTGGAAAGCGGGCTGCCCGAGGATCAGCAACGGATGCTCTGGCAAACCGAGCGGGATAATTTGCGCCATGCGGCACAGGTTCTTGTCCCCAGCCCGCACACCCGCGCCATCCTGATCGAGCGGTATGATGTTCCCGCCGACCGCGTCCATGTCGCGCTGCCGGGAATCGCACAGCCAAAACATCAATCGATCACACCCGAGGCGCATGATGGCCCGCCGCTGATCCTTTCGGTCGGTATCCTGCATCCCCGCAAGGGACATGATGTGCTGATCGACGCACTGGCGCGGCTTGCGGATCTGGACTGGCAGGCCGTCATCGTGGGCAATCCATGGGAAGAGGGCCATTCTGCCGCGCTTCAGGACAGGATCAACACTTTCGGACTGGCCGCGCGGATTCGTCTTGCAGGACGGGTCTCGCCTGAGGAACTGGACAGGCTTTATCGGCAGGCCAAGGTTTTCGCATTGGCGACCCGCTACGAAGGCTATGGGATCGTGTTCAACGAGGCGCTTGTCCATGGGCTGCCCATCGTGTCTTGCCGAACGGGAGCAGTGCCGGACACCGTGCCGGCGGACGCAGGCTTGTTGGTTGAGCG
>Ga0209347_1004291_pt1 | contig 15049 bp, 16 predicted proteins | sample AutmiccommuBRH23_FD_187382 | JGI IMG/M metagenome (GOLD analysis project Ga0209347, IMG submission 187382) | Deep subsurface microbial communities from Mt. Terri, Switzerland - Autotrophic microbial communities BRH/23 (SPAdes) (version 2) | ecosystem: Environmental > Aquatic > Deep subsurface >... | reverse complement strand
CCACCTACCAGTGCAAATGCGGCCCGGGCTGTTCTTTGCCGGCCAGATTACCGGTGTGGAGGGCTACGTGGAATCGGCTTCCTCCGGACTGGCGGCCGGAATCAACGCTGCCCGCCTGCAGCAGGGGAGGGACCTGCTGATCTTTCCCCCGGAAACCGCCCACGGGTCACTGGCCCGCTACATCACCAGCGCCGATCCGGATCATTTCCAGCCCATGAACGTTACCTTCGGGCTTTTACCTCCTCTGGAAGTTCGAATTCGGGACCGCCGGCAAAAAAACTCCATGATTTCTGAAAGAGCGATAAAAACACTGGAAAAATTCTTGGAATTGATGTAAAATTTATTGGTGTGCTAAACCCTGGATCCAAAATACAATATTTTACGATAACCCGGCGACCTGCCGGCCAGGGACAAATTGCAATCAGCCGCGGGAAGTGATCCCGGATGTACCCGTACATAGACAGCTTTATTCACTACCTGGAGTCTGAAAAAAACTATTCCCCTCACACTGTGGCCGGCTACCGTAGAGATTTATTTCACGGGGTGGACTTTTTTGCCGGGGCGCTGGGCAAAAGGGATTCTGATCTGATGCCCCCGGACCTGAATGCCAGGCTTATGCGATCCTACCTGGGAGATCTTTTTTCCAGCGGGCTGGCCAAGACCTCCATCTCCAGGCGCCTGGCCGCCTGGCGGTCCTTTTACCGCTACCTGGGCCGGGAGGGACTGGTGGAGAGAAACCCTCTCAAGGGTGTTTCCTCCCTCAAAATGGATAAAAGGCTGCCCCATTTTTTATTCCGGGAAGAGTGCGGCGCACTGATGGAGTCGCCCAGGGACGGGGACCCGCTGACGGTCAGGGACCGGGCGCTGCTGGAGACCCTGTACGCCTCCGGGATCAGGGTCAGTGAGCTGGTAGGGCTTGATCTGGCCGGTGTCAACCTAAGCGGCGGGGAAGTTCTGGTCATGGGCAAGGGGGCCAGGGAACGGGTGGCGCCCCTGGGCAAATACGCGGTGGGGGCACTGACCGCTTACCTTGGCTCAGCCCGCCCCCAGCTGATCAAAAATAGTGGAGAAAAGGCGCTGTTTCTAAACCACAGGGGCACCCGCCTGACCGACCGGGGGGTAAGGCAGATTATCAAAAAGTACGTCCACAGGCTGGGCGTCCAGAGCACCGTCAGCCCCCACACCCTGCGGCACACCTTTGCCACCCACCTGCTGGACAGCGGCGCCGACCTGAGGTCGGTGCAGGAGATGCTCGGGCACAAAAACCTTTCCACCACCCAGATTTACACCCACCTGACCAGGGAAAGGCTTAGGGAGGTGTACTTAAAAGCCCATCCAAGGGATAGAATGGATAATAGCTCTGAAGAGTGAATTCGGGGTCAGCTGTAAGCCGTTAGCTATTAGCCATTAGCTGTCGGCCCCAATCTTTAAGTAAAAAAATACCCCTTTTTATCTGAAAAAAGCTAACGGCTAACGGCTTACAGCTTACGGCTGACCTCAAAGTAATGCCCGAAAGGAAGAGGATTATGTTTCATTCTACCACCATTGTGGCGGTGAAAAAGGATGGGGCGGTGGCCATGGCCGGAGACGGGCAGGTTACCTTCGGCCAGAACACGGTGTTGAAACACCGGGCCAAAAAGCTGCGCCGGCTGCACAACAACACCGTGCTGGCCGGCTTCGCCGGGTCGGTGGCCGATGCCTTCACCCTGTTTGAAAAATTTGAGGGCAAGCTGGAGTCATACCGTGGCGCCCTGCAGCGGGCTGCCGTGGAACTGGCCAAAGATTGGCGCATGGACAGGGTGTTGAGGCGGTTGGAGGCCCTTCTGGTGGTGGCCGACAAGAATAATCTGCTGGTGATCTCCGGTGGGGGAGAGGTGATCGAGCCCGACGACGGCATTGTGGCCATAGGCTCGGGCGGCATGTACGCCTTGGCGGCGGCCAGGGCGCTGGCCAGACACACCGACCTGACCGCAGCCGAAATAGCGGCCAGGTCCATGGGTATTGCCGCTGAAATATGCGTTTACACCAATACCGAAATCACCGTGGAGGAGTTGTAGCAGTGTAGTAAAAAAATAATTTGCAGCCTGTTAATGAAAAGTTGGGAGGTTTTGTAATGGAATCCCTTACCCCCCATGAAATAGTGGCCGAGCTGGATAAGTATATTGTGGGTCAGAAAAAGGCCAAGAAGGCGGTGGCTATCGCCCTGAGAAACCGCTTCCGGAGAACCAGGCTGCCTTTGGACCTCAAAGACGAGGTGGTGCCCAAGAACATTCTGATGATCGGCCCCACCGGGGTCGGCAAGACCGAGATAGCCCGCCGGCTGGCCAGGCTGGTCAAGGCCCCCTTTGTTAAGGTGGAGGCCACTAAGTTCACCGAGGTGGGTTACGTTGGCCGGGATGTGGAGAGCATGGTCCGGGACCTGGTGGAGACCTCCATCCGCATGGTGCGGTCTGAAAAGATGGCCAAGGTGGAGGAGAGGGCCAAAAAAATGGCCGAGGAAAGGATCGTTGAGATCCTGGCCCCGCTGCCCAGGCAGGAAAGCCCCTTAAAGAACCCCCTGGAAATGATTTTCGGCGGGGCCAGGCAGCAGGATTTGCCGGCTACCAGGGACCAGGACCAACTGTCCCGCCGGGTTGAGTTTGAACGGGATAGCCTGCGGGAAAAGCTTTCCCGGGGTGAGCTGGAGAACGAGCACCTGGAGATAGAGGTGGAGGAAAGCTCCACCCCCATGCTGGAGGTGTTTACCGGTTCCGGCGCCGAGGAGATGGGGATTAACATCCAGGATATGCTGGGCAACCTGTTTCCCAAAAAGAAGAAAAAAAGAAGGGTGACGGTGGCTGAGGCCCGCAAAATATTGATTCAGCAAGAGGCCCAGAAGCTCATCGACATGGACGAGGTCACCTCCGAGGCGGTCAGGAGGGCCGAGGAGAGCGGCATAGTATTCCTGGACGAGATCGACAAGATCGCCGTCAGGGACGGGGTGGCCGGCCCCGACGTTTCCCGGGGAGGGGTCCAGCGCGATATTCTGCCCATCGTGGAAGGATCCACCGTGATTACCAAGTACGGCCCGGTTAAAACCGACCATGTGCTTTTTATCGCCGCCGGGGCCTTTCACACGACCAAGCCCTCGGATCTGATTCCCGAGCTGCAGGGCCGTTTTCCCATCAGGGTGGAACTGGACAGCCTCAGTGAGGAAGATTTTCTACAAATTTTGACAGAACCTAAAAATTCGTTGATCAAACAGTACACCGCGCTGTTAGCCACTGAGGGGCTGAATGTGGAATTTTCGCAAAATTGCCTTGTCGAAATCGCCAAAATAGCTTATACTGTTAATGGGCAAACCGAAAACATAGGCGCCAGGCGGCTCCATACCATTATGGAGAAGCTTTTGGAGGATTTATCCTTTGACGCGCCCACTATGGACCAAAATGAGGTCACCATCGACCGCGACTATGTCGTCAGTAAGCTCAACGAAGTCGCCAAAAACGAGGACTTGAGCCGTTATATACTGTGATTAAGAAGGGAGTATTAGAGAATTGAGGGCCTTACTGGACAAAACAAGATCGATCAACAAGCTGTTGCAAAAGTCGGCCGGCTACCCTGTGGATTACAAGGAGATTGCAGCCATACTCAGTGAGAATATTGTCTGCAGTGTCTATATCATCGATCGGCGGGGGAAAACATTGGGTCACCAGTACCTGAAGGGATTCACCTGCGAGATCATGAAAGACATCGTTGAGTCCCCCGAGGGTTTTCCGGAGGATTTCAATGAAAGTCTGCTGCGCATGAACGAAACCAACGCAAATTTCTGTCAGACTGTAAATATTTGTGTATTCGCTCACGATAAGAGGTGCAAATTCAACAACAAGATCACCACGGTGGTTCCCATCGTGGGGGCCGGATCCCGCCTGGGCACCCTGGTGCTGGCCAAGTTTGACGAGCACTTTACCGATGAGGACCTGATCCTGGCCGAATACGGCGCCACTGTGGTGGGCATGGAAATACTGCGGGCCAGGGCCGGGCGCATGGAAGAGGAAGCCCGCAAGCGGGCGGCGGTGCAAATCGCCCTGGGCACCCTGTCGTACTCCGAGCTGGACGCCGTGCACCACATCTTCAAGCAGCTGGAAGGCGACGAGGGGCTGCTGGTGGCCAGCAAGATTGCCGACCGGGTGGGCATCACCAGAAGTGTGATTGTCAACGCCCTGCGCAAGTTTGAGAGCGCCGGCGTCATCGAGTCCAAGTCCCTGGGCATGAAGGGGACTTATATCAGGGTGCTTAACGACAGGCTGTTGGAGGAACTGGACCGGCTAAGGCAGCATTGATCAAATTGGCTAAAACAGGATGATTAAAGCCACGGTTTTTTACCGTGGCTTTATGCTTTAAAAATATTGCCCGATCCAGGTCTTTAAAACCTTGCTATTTAATACATTTTTATGTTAGAATACTTGCTGGTGCAAACTACACACGCCGCCGGATTCCGGGCAAGGGTGCCTCTATGGAAAGGGGACACACCTCTATTTGGAGCTTGGCTCTGGGGTCGGAGGAATGTCCCCAATTGATGGGGCTTTGCCGGATATGATGGCGGCGGAGGGAATCAAAACCAGGCGGGAAGGAGGTGTACCATGGCTGTTATATCAATGAAACAACTCCTGGAGGCGGGGGTTCATTTCGGTCACCAGACCAGAAGGTGGAACCCCAAGATGGCTCCTTATATATTCACCGACCGCAACGGCATCTACATCATTGATTTGCAAAAGACTGTGCGCAAGGTGGAAGATGCTTACGAGTTCGTCAAGTCCCTGGCCGCTGCAGGCGATACCATATTGTTCGTCGGAACCAAGAAGCAGGCCCAGGAGGCGGTCAAGGAAGAAGCTGAAAAATGCGGCATGTTCTTTGTCAACCAGCGCTGGCTGGGAGGTATGCTGACCAATTTTCAGACCATCCGCCGCCGCATCGACAGGCTGCACGAACTGGGCCGGATGGAGGCGGAGGGCAGGATGAACCAGCTGCCCAAAAAAGAAGTGGCCGAGCTGCTGCACGAAAAAGAGCGGCTGACCAAGTTCCTGGGCGGCATCAAAGACATGCGCCGGCTTCCCGGAGCTCTTTTCATCATTGACCCGCGCAAGGAAAGGATTGCCGTGGCGGAGGCCCGTAAACTGGGCATTCCCATTGTGGCAATAGTAGATACCAACTGTGACCCCGATGAAGTGGACTATATCATTCCGGGCAACGACGACGCCATCAGGGCGGTCAGGCTGCTTACCGCCAAAATGGCCGAGGCCGTGATGGAAGGCAGGCAGGGAGAGCAGATGGAACAGGGAGAACAGATAGTGGGGCTTTAAGAGACCCGCAGTTTGCCGGGTGGGGGTGCTTTATCGGTTGTCAGTCGTGGGTCGTCGGACGTCTGTTGAAAGGGATTTGACCTTTGGTCGGATTCTCAACTGGACTTACGGCTGAAGACTTGCGACCGGTGACCGAAGGGTGCCCCCGCCTTTTTTAGTCGTCGGTCGTAGGACGTCAGACGTCGGTTTTTAACGTAAAAGACCTGCGGCTGAGGTTGAGTTTGGGCTGAAGCTGTTTGGGAGATAATACATATTGGATTTATGACGGTACATTTTGCCTATTTTTTACGATATAAAAGGAGGAAAAGCTGATGGCGGAAATTAGCGCGGCACTGGTAAAAGAGCTCCGTGAGAGGACCGGGGCTGGCATGATGGACTGCAAAAAGGCCCTGGCGGCGGTGGATGGCGATCTGGAGAAGGCCGCCGACTACCTCAGAGAAAAAGGGCTGGCGGCAGCGGCCAAGAAATCGGGCCGGATCACCGCCGAAGGGCTGGTGGAGTCTTACATTCACGGCGGCGGTAGGATTGGCGTGCTGGTAGAGGTCAATTGCGAAACCGATTTTGTAGCCAAGACCGATGAGTTCAGGGCACTGGTCCGGGATATCTCCATGCAGGTGGCGGCCTCCAAGCCGGAGTACGTGCGGCGGGAGGAAGTGTCTGCCGAGGTGGTGGCCAAGGAGAAGGAGATACTGGCCGCCCAGGCGGCCAATGAGGGCAAGCCCGAGAAAATTATCCAAAAGATGGTGGAGGGCCGCATTGACAAGTTTTATAAAGAGGTCTGCCTGCTGGAGCAGCCTTATATCAAAAACCCCGACATCACTGTGGGCCAGCTGATTACCGAAAGCATCGCCAAGATCGGGGAGAACATTTCGGTGCGCCGGTTCGTCCGCTATGAACTGGGTGAGGGACTGCAGAAAAGACAGGATGATTTCGCCGCCGAGGTGGCTGCCGCCACCAAAGGCTGCTAGCCGTCAGGGACCAAAAAATACGCCCCGGGGAAGGGAATATTCTTCCTTTTGTAGAATAGTGACATGACGGGAGGTTACTCCATGGACAATGCTCCCAAGTATCACCGCGTGGTGCTGAAGCTTAGCGGTGAGGCCCTGGCCGGCAACCTGGGCTACGGCATCGACCACGAGGTGGTAAGCTCCATCTCTACCCAGATCAAGGAGGTTGCCAGGCTGAACGTGCAGACCGCCATTGTGGTGGGCGGCGGCAACATCTGGCGGGGGGTGGCCGGCAGCGCCGTGGGCATGGACAGGGCCACGGCGGATTACATGGGCATGCTGGCCACGGTGATCAACGCCTTGGCGCTTCAGGACGGACTGCAGAAGCAGGGAGTGGACTCCAGGGTTCAGACCGCCATCGAAATGAGGGCGGTGGCTGAGCCTTACATCAGGCGCCGGGCGATCCGGCACATGGAGAAGGGAAGGGTGGTCATCTTCGCCGCCGGCACCGGCAACCCGTATTTTTCCACCGATACCACGGCGGCCCTGCGGGCGGCCGAGATCGAGGCCGAGGTTATACTGATGGCCAAACGGGTAAATGGCGTTTACGACAGCGACCCCATGAAAAACTCCAGTGCCAAACAATTTGACCGGCTTAGCTACATTGATCTGCTGAACAAGGGGCTGGCGGTGATGGACGCCACGGCCACCTCTCTGTGCATGGATAACAAGATTCCATTGATCGTGTTCAACCTGAACGACAGGGGCAACATACTGAAGGCAATCACGGGAGAAACCGTTGGAACATACGTTGGGGGTGAATTGATTGGCTAAGGAGATTATTGCTGAAGCGGAAGCCAACATGAAGAAAACCGTTGACGTGGTGAAGAAGGAGTTCGCCTCCCTGCGGGCCGGCCGGGCCACCCCGGCGCTGCTGGACAAGGTGCAGGTCAATTACTACGGCACCCCGACCCCGATTAGCCAGATGGCCAGCATTACGGCCCCGGAAGCCAGGCTTTTGCTGATTCAGCCCTGGGATAAGTCCACCCTGCCTGAAATTGAGCGGGCCATCATGAAGTCTGACCTGGGCATCAACCCGGCCAGCGACGGCACCGTGATCCGGCTGGCCATTCCTCAGCTGACCCAGGAGAGGCGCCAGGAGCTGGTCAAGGTGGTCAAGAAAAAGGCCGAGGAAGGCAAGGTGGCCGTCCGCAATGTGCGCCGGGACGCCAACGACGCCCTGAAGGCCAGGGAAAAGAAGGGTGAAGTTCCCGAGGACGAACTCCGCCGGCTGCAGGACGAGGTGCAGAAGATGACCGATAAGATTATCAAAGAGATCGATCAGATCACTGCCAATAAGGAACAGGAGATTATGCAGGTTTAATGGAAGGCCTGGCTAAAAAAGTGCTGGCCGCTTCCCCTGACCGGGCTGTACAGGTGCTGGAGGACGCCGGGCTGCAGGTTGTGCTTGAGCATACCGCCCCGCCCCGGACCCCTGTGGGCCAGGGGGGAAAGGAAAGGGTGGTCCGGTTGATCCTGAGGGGAAAGGCCGCCACCATCACCATTGCCTGCGAAATGGAAAAGGATAAGAGTGGAAAAGGGTAAGAATGGAGGTGTTTAAAGAGGATGGGCTACCGCATCAGCGAGGAGTGCCTGGCCTGTGGGACCTGTATGGAGTCCTGTCCCAACGAGGCCATCATCGAGGGGGAGACATACCGGATTGACCCCGAAAAATGCGAGAACTGCGGCACCTGCATTGATTCCTGCCCCACCGGGGCTATCGTTGAAGAATAATGAAGAAATCGCCCCCTCACTGCGGAGGGGGTTTCTTATAATGCTCTGGGGCATTTCCGGCGGTCAGCTGTAGGCAATAAGCTATAAGCTGTAAGCTTTTATAAGCCGGGCGAGGCAAGAAATATATTTAAAAACAGACTTTCTATAATATAATGATCGTGTACTGGAGCGGTGATCTTTCATAAATATAGAGCTAACAGCTAACAGCTAACAGCTAACGGCTTACAGCTGACCCCCAAAGTCATGCTATAAAGCCAATTGGAGGTTTTGGCCCGGTGCTGAAAAATATATTCAATCTTATGCGCGGGTCCCCGGGCAAGGAGGCCGCCGAAAGTGAAGAAGCCCTGCTGGCGCGGCTTGACCCCTCCAGGATACCCCAACACGTGGCCATTATCATGGACGGCAACGGCAGGTGGGCCCTGCGCAGGGGTATGCCCAGGGCATACGGTCACCGGGCCGGTGTCGAGTCCTTGCGGGATGTGGTCAGGGCCGGCTCCGATGTCGGGCTGAAGGTGCTGACGGTATACGCTTTCTCCACCGAGAACTGGAAGCGGCCCCAGGAAGAGGTCAGTGTGCTGATGGATTTGCTGGTGGAGTACCTGCAAAGGGAGATAGATGAGCTTTATGCCAATAACGTCAGGATCAGGGCCATCGGCAAGATTGACGATCTGCCGGTCAATGCCCGGGAGGCTGTGGCTGTGGCTCAAGGCAGGACCGGGGACCGCACCGGGCTGATCCTGAATATCGCCCTTAATTACGGGGGCAGGACCGAGCTGGTGGAGGCGGTTAGGGCCATAGCGGCCAAGGTGGACCAAAAAGAACTGTCTCCGGGGGATGTTGACCAGGAGGTTATTTCCCGGCACCTGTACACAGCCGGACAGCCCGACCCCGATCTGCTGATCCGGCCCGCAGGGGACTACCGGGTAAGTAATTTTTTATTGTGGCAGCTGGCTTATACCGAATTCTGGCTCACCGACGTAATGTGGCCTGATTTCAGGAGGATCCACTTAATCCGTGCGCTGGTGGATTTCCAGAGGCGCCAGCGCCGTTTTGGGGGACTTAAGTAATATGTTTGGCGGGTGACAGCATTTGTTTTTAACCAGGTTCTTAAGCGCCGCGGTGGGCATCCCCCTTTTGCTGCTGGCTGTCTGGCACGGCGGTTGGGTACACTTATTATTGACCATACTGATTATGATCTTGGGCCTGTTTGAACTGAGCCGGCTGTTTGGGCGGATGGACCTCAATCCCTCCCTGGCGGCCATGACGGCCGGGGTGTTGATCCTCTCGGCCGGAGTCTATCTGGGGGGTGTGGCGCAGCTTGGCCCGGCGGTAACGCTGGTGGTGCTGCTGCTGCTGATTAGCGGGGTGCTGCGCTACCCTGCCGTCAAGCCCGGGGGCGTGGCCGCCGGGCTGGCAGGAACACTTTACGTGGGCCTTTTTATTTACTTTTATCTGATCAGAACCCTGGAGGACGGGCTGGCCTGGGTTTTAATCATGCTGGCAGCCACCTGGGCCTCCGACACGGCGGCCTATCTGGTGGGCAAAAAGCTGGGGCGCCATAAGCTGGCCCCCGGCTTAAGTCCCGGCAAGACCGTGGAGGGTGCCCTGGCCGGTGTGGCCGGAAGCATACTGGGGGCGTGTCTGGCCAATTTTTATTTTCCGGTCTCAGCTTATCCCGTGGTGGCCGCCCTGGGTTTGTTGGCGGGAGTGGCCGGCATTCTGGGAGACCTTTTTGAGTCCAGCCTTAAGCGCAGCGCCGGTTTGAAGGATACCGGGGGCATCATACCCGGCCACGGGGGAGTTCTGGACCGTTTTGACAGCATGCTTTTTACTGCCCCGGCCACTTATTTTTTTATAACTGTGTTTGTAAACGGGTGAGGTGTTTATGACCAAGCATTTTCAAAGCCTGGCCCTGGCTGCTGTGGTAATGGCCCTGGTTTATTTTACGGCGGTTTATTTTGTGCCGGAGATTTTTACCATTGTCAGCAGTCTTTTAAACATTATCGTGCCTTTTATTGTGGCCGCACTGCTGGCCCTGCTGATGGAGCCGCTGGTGACCTGGCTTACCGCCAGGGCCAGGATCAGCCGCAGCCTGGCCGTTGGTCTGACCATGCTGAGCTCCCTTGCAGTCATAAGCCTGGTGCTGGTGCTGGTGATCTTCAGGCTGGCCCAGGAACTGACCGAACTGTCGGTGTCTTTGCCCAGGTATGTCAAGCCGGCACAGGATTTTATCACCTACACCTTTCAAAAGAGCAAAATACTATACTTCAGCCTGCCGCCCGAGGTCACCAGGCAGGTCGGCGAGAACCTTAGCTCGGTCACCGGCTATCTCTCCAATTTTGCCTCATCCATGGCACATTTCCTGGTCAATTTCGCCTCGGCGCTGCCCGGGGCGGTGCTGGGGATTATCGTCACCATCATCGCAACCTATTTCTTTGCCCGGGACCGCCGGCTCCTGGTCAGATTCTGGCTGGCCGTGCTGCCTCAACCTTGGGGTGAGAAAAGCCTCGGGGTGGTCAGGGAAATAGCCTATGCCTTTTTAAGCTATGTGCGGGCACAGACATTACTGGTGTCACTTACCACCGCCCAGGCTATCCTGGGGCTGTACATCATCGGGGCCAATTACGCCCTGACGGTGGGCTTTCTGGTTGGTATTCTCGACCTGATTCCAGTGCTGGGCCCGGCTGCCATCTTCCTTCCCTGGGCGGTCTGGGCCTTTATTACAGGCAATATTGCCCTGGGTGTCAAGCTGCTGGTTCTTTACGCACTCCTCTGGGTGGTGCGGCAGATACTGGAGGCCAGGGTGGTGGCCGCCAATCTGGGGCTGCACCCGGTGGCGGTGCTGGCGGCCATGTACATAGGGCTAAAGCTGATCGGGGTGGCCGGGCTGATTTTCGGACCCATACTCCTGATTGCCATTCAGGCTACCTTCAAGGCACTTAGACGTGAGAGGTGATCATCAATAAAAGGGGTTTCAATACTGGGCAGCACCGGGTCCATAGGCCGGCAGGCCCTGGAAGTGATCGATACTTTGCCGGAAAGCCTGGCGGTGGCGGGACTTTCCGCCGGGAGGAACCTGGAGGTTTTGCGGCAGCAGATCGAAAAATACCGGCCCCGGGTGGTTTCGGTGGCCCTGGAGGCCGACGCCCTGGCCCTGTCCCGGGATCTTGGCCCGGAGGGGCCGGAGGTCTACTGGGGAAGCCAGGGCCTGGAGGCCGTGGCCACCTGTCCCGGGGCCGCCGTGGTGCTTACCGCGCTCACCGGCACCGCCGGTCTCCTGCCCACCGTGGCGGCCATCAGGGCGGGCCGGGATATAGCCCTGGCCAACAAGGAGACCTTGGTGGCGGCCGGGTCTTTGGTGACCGAACTGGCCCGGAGGCACGGGGTCAAGATACTGCCGGTGGACAGCGAGCACTCGGCGGTCTGGCAGTGCCTGCGGGGGTCAAGTCCGGAAGAGGTGGGCAGCCTGATTCTGACCGCCTCGGGGGGGCCCTTCCGCAGGGAGCCCCGGGATTTGGGACTGGTCACGGTGGAGATGGCCCTGGCCCACCCCAACTGGAACATGGGACGGAAAATAACCGTGGATTCGGCCACCCTGATGAACAAGGGGCTGGAGGTAATCGAGGCCAGGTGGCTTTTTAATCTGGATTACGACCGGATCAGGGTGGTGGTTCACCCTCAGAGCATTATCCATTCCATGGTGGAATTCGTGGACGGATCGGTGTTAGCCCAACTGGGACTGCCGGACATGAGGCTGCCCATCCAGTACGCACTGACCCACCCCTGCCGGCTTCCCAACCAATTGCCCAGGCTGAACTGGTTCAGCCTGCAAGACCTGAGCTTTGAGCCCCCGGACAGCGGCAGGTTTCCCCTGCTGGATCTGGCCTACCGGGCCGGCCGGCGGGGCGGCACGGCCCCGGCGGTGATGAACGCCGCCAACGAGGTGGCGGTGGAGTTTTTTCTGGCCGGCAGGATTAAATTCACCGATATCCACCGGGTGGTGGAGGCGGTGTTGGGCGGGCACAGTGTTAATGACCAGCCGGATCTGGATAAAATACTGGAAGCCGACCGTGAGGCCAGGGAAATGGCGAGATTATTAGGGCAGGGGATGAATGATTAGGGGTTAGGGGTTAGGGATTTTTTGTGTTAACGAATGCCTCGTGGCACACGAAACGTCCCCGTGACACGCCCGTGACACGTCCGTCCCCGTGACACCCCAAAGGGCACAGCGCAGCATAGCTGCGATCAAAATATTAAGCCACAGAGGCCACAGAGAAAAAATTTGACAGATTTACTATTGGGTCTTAAATTTTAGCCACAAAGAGCACAAAGCACACAAAGAAAAACAAGGAAAAAATAACTAGAGTTATGTCTGCCTAATACTTTGTTTAAAGGCATTAATTACGTTTAATCAGAAAGGTCAGCTGCAAACAATTGTTTCACATTCTTTGAGAAGCTTTAATATTATCATATAACACTTTGTGATCTTTGTGTCCTTTGTGGCTGGATATAATAAGACCCTTATTCTTTACATTCAAGCCTCTGTGTCCTTTGAGTACTTTGTGGCTTAAAAAATAAGCTCAAAATAAGGCTTACAATAAAGAGGGGGAGTAGATGGGTACTTTTATTGCTTCGGTGATTGTCTTTGGGCTGCTGGTTTTTTTCCACGAGTTGGGGCACTTCCTGGTGGCCAAGCTGGTGGGGATCAGGGTGCACGAGTTCGCCCTGGGCTTCGGGCCCAAGCTGCTCTCACTTCCCCGGGGTGAAACCGCGTACAATATCAGGGCTTTTCCTCTGGGGGGTTTTGTTCGCATGGCCGGCATGGACCCCGCCGAGGACGACTACCAGAGTGAAGAAAGGGGCTTTAACAAAAAAACCGTTGGCCAGCGGGTAGGGGTCATCTTTGCCGGGCCGCTGATGAATTTTGTCCTGGCGGTTCTCTTGTTGGCCGTTATCTTCATGGTCCACGGAGTTCCCGACATACCCACCACCACGGTGCAGGGCACGCTGCCGGACAAGCCGGCGGCCATGGCCGGGATCAAATCCGGCGACCGGATTGTGGAGATTGACGGGAAAAAAGTGGAGAGCTGGGATCAGCTGAGCAAGACCGTGGCCGCCAGCCCTGACAGGCCCATCAGCATTGTGGTGCAGCGGGGCGAGGAGAGGCTGACCTTAAAGGTGGTGCCCTACCGGGATGAAACAGGGCAGGGCAAGATAGGCATACACCCGGCCCCCCAAAAGGCCGGCCCCCTGGAGGCCCTGGTTTCGGGGGTAAGGTACACCGGGCTGCTTTCTTATCAGATTATAGATTACCTGGGCAAGGGGATTGCCCGGCAGGTGCCCCTTGAGCTGGGCGGGCCGGTGCGCATCGTGGCCACCATCAATGAGGCAGTGCAGAGCACCAGCTGGTTTGTCAACCTGATCAGCCTGTCCGCCTTTTTGTCAATCAGCCTGGGGCTGTTCAACCTCTTCCCGATACCGGCCCTGGACGGCAGCCGGATAATTTTTCTTTTGCTGGAGAAGCTGCGGGGACGGCCGGTGGAGCCCCAGAGGGAGAACTTTATCCACATGGTGGGCTTCGGCTTATTGATCCTGCTGATCGTGGTGATAACCTATAATGATGTGCTGCAGCTGATTATGTAGGTGTGGGATCCCAAGACCTAAAATAATGTCTTCAAAGAGGAATGTAGTGCATGCAAAGAAACAATACCCGCCAAATCATGGTTGGCGATGTGCCGGTGGGGGGCGGTGCGCCGGTGCCGGTACAGTCCATGACCAACACCGACACCCGGGATGCCGCCGCCACTGCGGATCAGATTAACCGCCTGGCCGGGGCGGGCTGCGAGATCGTCCGGGTGGCCGTGCCCGACCGGGAGGCCGCCGGCGCATTAAAGGAAATTAAAAAGAGGATCAGCATCCCCCTGATTGCCGATATTCATTTTGATTACCGGTTGGCCCTGGAGTCGGTGGAGCACGGCGTGGACGCGCTTAGGATCAACCCGGGCAACATCGGCGGGGCGGCGAAGGTCCGGGAAGTGGTAAAGGCCTGCCGGGAGAGGAAGGTGCCCATCAGGATCGGGGTCAATGCCGGGTCACTGGAAAAGGACCTGCTGGAGAAGTATGGCGGCCCCGCCGCCGGGGCCATGGTGGAAAGCGCCCGGCGCCACATCCGGCTGCTGGAGGAAGAGGGCTACCGGGAGATCAAAATTTCCCTCAAGTCCTCGGAGGTGCCCCTGATGATTGAGGCCTACCGTCTGATCTCCCGGGAGGTGGACTATCCCTTGCACGTGGGGGTCACCGAGTCGGGCACCCTGCGTTCCGGCACCGTCAAGTCGGCCGTGGGCATAGGGGCGCTTTTGGCCATGGGCCTGGGGGATACCATCAGGGTTTCCCTGACCGGTGACCCCGTCCACGAGGTGGCGGTGGGCTGGGCCATACTGAAATCCCTGGGGCTGAGGCGGCGGGGGGTGGATCTGATCTCCTGCCCCACCTGCGGCCGCACCCAAATTGATCTTATTTCCATAGCCGGCCGGGTGGAGGAACTTCTGGCCGGGGTGGACAGGCCCCTGAAGGTGGCGGTGATGGGCTGCGCGGTCAACGGTCCCGGGGAGGCCCGCCACGCCGACATCGGCATCGCCGGCGGCAAGGGGGAGGGGCTTATCTTCCGCAAGGGCAAGGTACTGCGCAAGGTGCCCGAGGAGCGCCTGGTGGACGAGCTGATGCTGGAGATAGGCAATCTGATCAGGGAAGGCCAACACTGAAGTTGTCCGCAGGACCAACTTTGGGGACATTCCTGTCCACAAAGTAATACCCAAGCTTCAGCAGGTGTGTCCCCTTTCCTTGCTACAGCGTACATTAAAGTCTAGCGGAGCCATGGGGACGGTTCAAGCGTCCCCGAAGCGCAGCGAAGCCTAGTTGGGGACATTCCTGTCCCAAAAGACCAGCCCGGGCTTCAGCAGGTGTGTC
>Ga0209347_1004289_pt1 | contig 15053 bp, 15 predicted proteins | sample AutmiccommuBRH23_FD_187382 | JGI IMG/M metagenome (GOLD analysis project Ga0209347, IMG submission 187382) | Deep subsurface microbial communities from Mt. Terri, Switzerland - Autotrophic microbial communities BRH/23 (SPAdes) (version 2) | ecosystem: Environmental > Aquatic > Deep subsurface >... | reverse complement strand
ACCCAGGGGGCTTACCTGCTGTATGTTTCCCGCTACATCGAGCGCATTGCCGACCACGCCACCAATATCGGGGAGAATGTTATTTACTTGACCACCGGCGAGCGCCGGGAGTTGAATTGAATGAGGCTGCGGTTACCTGTATCTGAGCCAGAATCCTTTACGGACTCTGGCTTAGTAGTTTTCTCAAGAGCAATTATTTTCTCGGAACGGCTTTAAGCAGGCCTTCTTTTACCAACAAGCTTTCCGCAGCCTCCCGGCTGATCATATTTTTCTCCACCAGCCAAGCAACCTCTAATTCAAAGCTGCAGGCCGCCTGAATTACCGGGGTGTTTAACCGGTCCCTCTCCCAGTGCTCGTCGGAACCGGCCGTTTGCAGGATAAACCTCCGCCGGTAGCAGGATTCCCGGTCCAGGAGGTGTCCGGCCTGATATATGCCTTCGGACCGGTTGTGGATTTCCAGTCCGTCCAAGTACTCCAGCATTTCGGGATTGAGATTGATTTCGTGGGGGTAGCGCACCGGGTGGGCCAGTACGGCCATTCCCCCCTGGGCCTGGATCTCCCTGGCCGCCTCCCGCAGCGTCATCTTCGAGGCCGGCAGGTCCTTTTGGATATTCAGGGCCAGGAGGTGCAGGCGCTGGGTTTTTCCCAGCACGGTCAGTTCGGCGCCCGGTACAATAATGATGGGCAGGCCGTCTTCGACGGCTATTTCCCTGGCGTAGACACTCCCGGACACCATGTCGTGGTCGGTGCAGGCGGCCAACTGAACGCCCCTGGCCACCAGATGGCGCAGGTAGTCTCTGATGTCCCGGCGGTCTTCCCGGTTTATTTGCCGGACCGGGCTGTGGCAGTAGCGGTCGCCCAGGGGATGGGTGTGCAGGTCGGCGATCAGTTTAACTGAAGACATCCTCGTTTTACTCTCCCGGCGCCATCATTCCAACACTTTTTACGCCTGCGGGATAAATATTGCCTTTGCCGGAGGCTGATGGCCGTGATTATTTTTAGGGTATTAAACAGGTTAATAATAGTTTAAAATATTAGTTGTTGGCAATGAAAAGAAATATGTAGATCTTTGCCGGGCTGGAATTTGCCCGGCGGAAAGGCTTTTTGGAATGACAGTAAAAGTTGGGGTGATCAGCCTGGGCTGCGCCAAGAATCTGGTTGACACCGAAGTTATGCTGGGCCTTTTGGCGGCCGCCGGGTACATCATCACCCCGTCGGCCGCCGAGGCTGACGTGATGCTGATTAACACCTGCGGTTTCATCACCCCGGCCAAGGAAGAGGCTGTCAAGACCATCCTGGAGACCGCCCGGCTGAAGGGAGAGGGACGGCTCAAGTCCCTGCTGGTGGCAGGCTGCCTGGCCCAGCGCTACGGGAACAGCCTGCTGGCTGAAATGCCGGAGATAGACGGTGTTTTTGGCCCGGGCGGGGTGGGCGACGTGGTTGCACTGGTGGAAAAAGCCCTGTCCGGACAGCGCCCCAAGGCCTTGGGCAGCCCGGAATTTGACTACAGCGGGGTGCTGCCCCGGGTCCGGACCACCCCGGGCCACTGGGCTTATGTCAAAATAGCCGAGGGCTGCAGCAATCGCTGCTCTTACTGCGCCATACCCGGCATCAGGGGGGCGTACCGCAGCAGGCCCCTGGAGGCCGTTGAGGCCGAGGTGGCCGGACTGGTCAGGGAAGGGGTGCGGGAGGTAATTCTGGTGGCCCAGGACACCACCGCTTACGGCCTCGACCTTTATAAACGCCCGGCCCTGGCGGATTTGCTGGAGCGCCTGGCCGCCACCGGTGCGCCCTGGATCAGGTTGATGTACTGCTACCCCACCGGGTTTACCCCGGAATTGATCAGGGTAATTGGCCGGGAGGAAAATATCTGCCGCTACATCGACCTGCCCTTGCAGCACATAAATGGCCGGATACTGCGCATGATGAACCGGCGGGGCAGGCCGGATGATGTAAAAAGGGTTATTTACGGTTTGCGGGACTCCATACCCGGGCTGACCCTGCGCACCACCTTCATGGTAGGCTTCCCCGGGGAGGGCCGGGCCGAGTTTGAGGAATTGCTTCGTTTTGTGGAGGAAGCCCGTTTTGAAAGGCTGGGGGTGTTCAGTTTTACCCCCGAGGAGGGAACCCCCGCCGCCGCCATGGCCGGAGAAGTGCCGGAAGAGGTCAGGGAAGACAGGCGCCTTCAGCTGATGGCGCTGCAAAGGTCAATTTCCCTGAGCCTGAACCGGGGCCGGGAGGGGGGCCGGGTCACGGTGCTGGTGGAGGGCAAAAGGCCGGGCCGGGCAAAACTATACCATGGCCGGACAGAGGGGGATGCCCCGGAGGTTGACGGCACGGTGCTTTTTTCCGCCGGGACTGGGGCGGTGGCGCCGGGTCAGTTTGTTCCGGTACGGGTGACCAGGGGTTTTGACTACGGACTGCGGGGGGTGCTGGAAAGATGAATCTGCCCAACCGGGTTACCCTGGTAAGGATTTTTTTGATCCCGGTCTTTGTGGCCGTGGTCGCCCTCAGGGTTCCCTACGGGGACTATATCGCGGCGGCCATATTCATCCTGGCGGCCAGCACCGACGGACTGGACGGCTACATTGCCAGAAAGCGCAGGCAGGTGACCAATCTGGGCAAGCTGATGGATCCCCTGGCGGACAAGCTGTTGGTCTCGGCAGCCCTGATTGTGCTTACCGAGATGCACCGGGTGCCGGCCTGGGTTTCTCTGATCATCATCGGCCGAGAGTTCGCGGTCACCGGACTGAGGGCCCTGGCAGTGGCCGACGGGATAATTATCTCCGCCGGATTGCTGGGTAAGATCAAAACCGTCACTCAGATCGTGGCCATCGCCGGTCTGTTCTTCATCGGTCACCTGCCCGCCCTGCCGGTTTATGCCGCCCTGGCGGTGGCCGTATTCTTCACCCTCTGGTCCGGCTGGGACTACTTTTACCGTAGCTGGTCGGTTATTAAGAAGGATGGGTTTTAATAATACTAATAATTTGTTTTTATTAGATTGCCGAGTGCTCTTGACAGACCAATAAATCAAGTAAAACCCGAGGGATATTGACAACCTTCGGGTTTTTTATTAACAGAAATCCCCTTGACAAACTATTCTGTCTTAAAATAGTATAGTAGTATAGAATTGTGAACTAGTTATATGGCGAGGTATAAAGAATGAATTTAAAAAATGTTCCGATTCCCCAGTATTACCAGTTGTTTCATAGTTTCAAAAGCAAGATCGTTCAGGGAGAATGGCCTCCGGGCACCCAGCTGCCAACCGTCGACCAGCTGTGCGAGGAATATGGACTCAGCCGGGCCACGGTGATCAGGGGACTGGATTTGTTGGAACAGGAAGGACTTTTAATCCGTAAGCGTGGAAAAGGAAATTTTGTGCATACCGGCGCTATAAAAAACGTTATTCTGCGGTTAAAGGAAATTGTCTGGGACTGGGGCGAGAATGACATTGATGTATTGCATTTTGAAATTACCAAACCTTCACGAAAAATATACAATTCCTTTTTGCCCCAATCGGTGGAGAAAGTGCTTTGGGTTCAGCGACTTATTAAAAAAAAGGGAAATGTATTGTATTTCTCAAATGCCTATATAAATGGAGAAATAGGTAATAAGATAAGTATTGAAGACATTAAGAGTCAGAGTGTTTTCAAGACCATAAAGAATTTGGAAATTAAGGTAAAGCATGTAGATCGAGTGATTAAGCCATATATATGCACTCAAGAGACATCCCTTCACCTTGGAATGTCGGTTGGCACACCGATATTGCGCTATGAAATGAAGGCATATGATTTAAACGATAACCTCATTTATGTGGTTGAAATGGATAGTAAAATTGATGGGATCATTATCAGGGTTAATATTGACGGTTAAAAAATGACCAGATTTTGCCCTATTAATACTTTTCTAAATTGACAAGCAATACAAAATTTTTATAGAAGAGGTGGTAATTCTGGGAAAAGTTCAGTTTATCGACAGGGTTGCGGGGGTATTCGCCATTGTCGTGGGGACAATTTGCCTGGTGGAAGCCAGAAGGCTTTATCAGTACAGATTGCCCGGTGTTTTACTTGGAGATGATACCTTTTTAACTTTTGGAGGCATCTGGCTGTTATTAGCGGGATTGTTGATGTTGTTTGTATCTCTGCCGGGAATGTCGCCGGTGGTGTGGCCGAACCGGGAAAAGATACTGGTTATTGTGAAGACATCTATTGTTTTTTTGCTTTTTGTTTTCCTGATTCCCTATCTGGGCTTTGCCATTACAACATTTGCTGTTTCTACCTCTTTCTTTTTTATCATAGGCAGGTATAGCTGGTATAAAAGTCTGGCCATTGCATTTCTTTTCACCCTATGCTGCTATGTAATTTTCACGGTTTGGATATACATACCTTTCCCCAGAGGCCTGTTTGGGATTTAATACTGCTAAAGGAGGTGAGTAAAGGTGGATGTCATTAATCAACTGCTTGGCGGATTTGGCAATGCCCTGTCACCTAGCAATTTGGCAGTTGCCTTTATAGGTGTATTCTTAGGTACACTGGTGGGCGTTTTGCCTGGGTTGGGTCCTACCTCGGCCCTTGCGATACTACTTCCTTTGACAGCGGTTTTGTCTCCTACCACGGCGATAATAATGATGGCCGGAATCTATTATGGCGCAATGTATGGGGGATCTACCACCGCTATCCTGCTGAACATTCCCGGCGAGGTGGCGTCGGTGGCCACTACCCTGGACGGGTACGCCATGGCTAAACAGGGCCGGGCCGGTCCAGCCCTTGCTGTGTCCGCCATAGGATCCTTTGTGGCCGGCACCTTCGGTGTTATCGGGCTGACCTTCTTTGCTCCATTACTGGCTGAACAGGCACTGCGTTTTGGCCCTCCGGAATACGCGGCACTGATTGTACTGGCGCTGACCATAATGGTCAGTTTATCAGGCCCTTCACTAATCAGAGGGCTTGCCGCCGGTGGTTTTGGTTTTGTCATTGCCATGGTGGGAATTTCTAACATGAGTACCGAGCCGAGGCTAACTTTTGGTTTCATGGAACTGGGCGGCGGAGTTGATTTAATCAGCGTTGCCATAGGGATGTTTGCGGTGGCCGAAATAATTTTAGCCATTGAGGAATCGCGAAAGGCAGTGGCCATAGGTAAAATTGGACGGCTTTTCCCAAGCAGGAAGGATTTAAAACAAAGTGCCCCGGCTATGTGCCGGGGAGGGGTGATTGGCTTCATAATGGGCTTGCTGCCGGGATGCAGCCCCGGCCTGACCACTTTCCTTGCTTACGATATAGAGAAAAAAGTGTCGAGGCACCCTGAACAATTCGGCAAAGGCGCTATTGAAGGAGTGGCCGCCCCGGAATCAGCCAATAACGGCACCAGCAGTGCCGGTTTCATACCTTTGTTTGCTCTTGGCATACCGGCCTCGCCTCCCTTGGCAGTACTCCTGGGGGGGTTGATGATATACGGACTTCAGCCCGGGCCGATGTTGTTTCAACAGCACAGTGAGTTTGTCTGGACTGTAATTGCCAGCATGTATATCGGAAACATAATGCTGCTGGTTCTAAACCTGCCCCTGGTAGGTATTTGGGCACGCCTGACCACGGTTCCCTTTGGTGTCATGGCCCCCATCATTTTGGTGCTGTGCATCATAGGCTCTTATTCTGTGCGCAATTCACTTTTTGATGTTTTTATTACATTTTTGTTTGGGGTTCTGGGTTACTTCTTCCGCAAATTCAACTGGCCAATAGTTCCCTTTGTGCTGGCTTTCATGCTGGAGCCGATGCTGGAAGAGACATATATTCAGTCCATCAATATGGCTATCAGTGGCACACCTGTAATTTTTTTCACCAGGCCGATAAGCCTTACATTGATAATATTAGCCTTGGCCTTGCTGGTTGTTTCAGTACGTATAAAAAGGAGGGATGAGATCAGGTCTTCCATGGGCGCTGATTCCGAGGCGTAGTAAAGGGTATGAAAAACTGGGATAGATTAAAAGGGGGTAGGTTTTTTAAATGGTGATAATCAAAAAAAGTTGGTTTTTGGCTCTTTGTGTTGCTTTGTTAGCAGTGATAATGGCTGGATGCTCTTCGGGGCCGAACACAGAAAAAACACCCCAATACCCAACCCGTCCGGTTGAAATTCTGGTTCCGGCAACGGCCGGCGGCGGTACCGACGTAAACGCCCGGGTAATTGCCGAATTCCTAAGTAAAAAGTGGGGGCAGCCGGTGACCATTGTCAACAAGGCAGGCAAACTGGCCGAGCCGGCTGGGCACGACTTATTCTACAACAGCAAGCCCGACGGTTATTACATTTATGCCGAGACTCACAGCGCCAGTTCAATGCAGAGGGCCTTTATGCGGGAAAGATCGAACTTGAAACTGGAGGACCGCGCATATATCGCACGTACCATCAAGGAGTCAATCTGTTATGCCGTCAAGGCCGACGCGCCATGGAAAAACTTCCGGGAGCTTACCGATTGGGTAAAGGCCAATCCTGATAAACTTGTTTGGACCACTGCCGCCCATGCGGGCAGCCTTTCATCCTTTGGGATCAATCAGTGGCTGTCTTCGGCCGGCATAGACGGCAAAAAAACCAGAATGATGGTGGGAGGCGGTGCCGCCGATGCCATCAACAAACTTTTGGGCGGCCATGTTAATTTGATCTGCCAGAATGTTTCAGAAGTCCTTCCGATGCAACAGGCCGGCAAAATAAGGGTTTTAGCCGTGGTGGCCGACGAGCGTGACAAGCGCATGCCGGATGTGCCTACGGCGAAGGAAGCAGGCTTCCCGGATCTGAATGTCTGCTGGTGGACTGGGTTTACCGGGCCCAAGGGGCTGCCCGATGATGTTGTCAAAAGGTGGGCGGACACTATTGTTGAGGTCATGAATGACCCGGAATTCAAAAAGAAAGCCGCTGAAATGAACCTCAGCCTGGGCTATCTCGGTCCGGAGGACTTCAAAAAATACGTTTTCGATGAAGCCGAAAGGTATAGCAGTTTGGCTGATAAGATAGGTTTGAGAATGACCCAGGAAAGCAAGTAAGTTTTTGGGAGGCGAATTTATGAATAAACCCAAGGTATTGATTTTCAACGCTGAGGAAACAGAGGCAACCATGGGTACCGGGGGATGGGTCAAGCGTGTGGTGACTAAAGCCAATTCAGGTTTGGATTTCACCTTTTCGGTGGCTGAACTCAGGCCGGGCGGAGGCCATGCCTGGCACACCCATGAAACCCAGGATGAAGCTATTTTTATTATAAGCGGTCAAGGCGCCGTTTCCATAGAGGGGCACGGGGAGATACCATACCATGCCGGAATGGCCATGGTGGTTCCCCGCGGAACAAAGCATCAAAATGTCAATACCGGCTCCGAGACCGTCAAACTCATAACAATGTTCAATCCCGCCCTGATGTGACTAAATTAAAGTAAGGAGTGAGAGGGAATATGGCGGCACAGCCTGCAGTATATCTAATGTCTGTGGATGAAACACCGGCTTTTTCCGGCCCTCCCGGATGGTTAAAAAGAGTGGTTACCAAAGCGCGGGCAGGTGTGGATTTTACTTTTTCGGTTGCCCAGCTTTATCCGGGGGGAGGCCATGAATGGCACTCCCATGATGAACAGGACGAAATCATTTACGTTATGGAGGGTGAAGGTACACTGTCGGTGGAAGGATATGGTGACATTAAATACCGCCCCGGCATGGCCATTGTGGTGCCCCGTGGAGCCAGGCACCAGAACATGAATACAAGCGCAAAGAATATCAGCATTGTGACTGTTTTTAACCCGGCCCTGCTGTAGTTGGGTCGGCAGTATGGCAAGGTATTCGGGAAGCTTTGATGCACCGCAAAGTTTAAGGAGGGTAGACCATGCAAAAATTCCTTATACTCGACAGCAAGGATAATGTTGCTGTGGCCACTGAACTTATTGAGGCTGGTACAATTATTCAATTAACCGATGGAAAAGAGATTACAATCAAAGATCTGATTCCTTTTGCCCATAAGTTTTCCCTTGCTGATTTGACTGCCGGTGACAGTATTTTCAAGTACGGTGAAATCATAGGTATCGCCACTGCTTCTGTAAAAACCGGTGAGCATGTGCATGTCCATAATATCAAAGGGGTTCATATGGGCTAGATATAGGAGGTATGACTGAAATGGAAACAACTGTTGCCTACGGGCTGGTGAAAGAGATCTTTCAGGTGCCTGATGAAAACCTTCTGGCTGTAGCCCGGTTGCCTGAGTCTTTTTCAGCACCCGACAACAAAGAGGCCTTGATTAAGGAGGCTCTTTATAACCCTGTGGGGACTCCGCCGCTTAGGGATCTAGCTGCCGGCAAGAAAAAGGTGTCCATTATCATCAGTGATCATACTCGCCCGACGCCTTCAAGTCAGCTAATTCCACCTATTCTTGAGGAACTTAAGACGGCGGGAGTGTCTGAGGAAAGTATAAGCGTTATTATAGCCCCAGGTCTTCACTTGCCACCGGATGAAAAAACCATAATTAAAATGTTGGGTGAGGAAATTGTTTCAAAGTTAAGGGTAATAGTTCACAACCCCGATGAGCAGAGCCAATTGGTTGATCTTGGGGTTACCTCCAATGGGACTCCGGTCAAGTTAAACCGGGTGGCAGTAGAATCTGATCTTTTAATCAGCCTTAGTACCATTGAGCCTCACACGCTTTATGGATGGAGTGGGGGTGCAAAGAACATAATTCCTGGCATATCTTCCCGTGAAACAGTTTATGCACACCACGGCCGGGTACGGACCCACAAGGGAGGCCTCAACCGTGTGGAAGGCAATACTTTCAGGGAAGATGCCGAAGAAGCCGCCCGGATGTGCGGGCTCAACTTTATACTGAATGTGGTCTTTGACGAAAGCAGGGAACTGTTGGGGGTATTCGGGGGTGACCAGGTTTTGGCCCACAGGAAAGCAATAGATTTTTCCAGGTCCATCAATCTGATTGAAATCCCCCGCAAAGCCGACGTGGTTATTTCAGCACTGGGGGGTGCCCCCCGGGATGCAGATTTTTGGCAGGGGCAAGGGAAGGGGCATGCCCATACTCAGCATCTCTTGAATGATGGGGGAGTTATGATTCTGGCTGCTGGATGCGTCAACGGTGTTGGGGCAAAGGAGTTTAGAGACTTGCTGGCAAAAACCCCGGAGGAAATTATACACCTGTTTAAAACCAGCGGGGTGGCAGTTCCGCTGATGAAGGCAACCTCACTGTTGAACTTTACTATAAAAAACAATCTTTATCTGGTTACGCCAGGGCTGAATGAAAGTGATTTACCCCATCTAAAGGTGAAATTTTTCCCCAATGTTTCCTCTGCCTTAAAAGCAGCCTTTGATAAATTGGGATCTTCGGCTTCGGTTCTGGTAGTCCCCAATGCGACCAAGGAAATTGTAACCATAAAGGGTTAACCTCAAAAAGGAAAGCTATTCTAATTCAACCTTAGGTTAGGAGGCAGCAAAAATGAGCGAAATCTGGGGATACAGGCGTCCAGATGGTACTTTCGGCATAAGAAACCATGTGGCCATCTTATCGGTGATGGATAATATCAACCCCATTGTAAGGCAGGCAGCTTCCCTTGTGCAGGGAAGCATTCCGCTGGCTTGTGGCTTTGGCCGCGGAGAGCGGGGAAAAGACGGGGCGCAACAGGTAAATACCAGGATAGGCCTAGCTAGTAACCCCAATGTTTACGGTGTGGTTATCGTAAGCCTGGAGCCGGAATCTGCCGGCATTATCGCGCAGGCCGTAGCTAAAACCGGTAAGCCCGTGGAGGTAATCGCCATTGAGGAAGTAGGAGGAACAGTCAAGGCCACCGAGCAGGCTATCAGGACTGCCACGACCATGGTAGCTGACTCCGGAAGATTGCGCAGGGAAGTGATGAACTGGTCGGACTTGATACTTGGTGTGGAGTGCGGTGGTTCGGACGGGAGTTCGGGACTGGTCTCGAACCCCGCCACCGGGCTGGTTGCGGACAGGGTGGTAGCATCCGGGGGAACCGCAGTTCTCAGTGAAACGGTGGAAATCATCGGTGGTGAGAACATTCTGGCCAAGAGGGCAGAAAGTACTGAGGTTGCGGACGCTTTTATGGAGGTGATTAACTCCACACTCAGGATGGTAAAGGCAAGGGGTATAGATCTTTACAACCTGGTCCCGGACAACATAGCTGGTGGATTATCCACACCGGAAGAAAAATCCCTTGGTGCTATTAAAAAAGGAGGCACCGGGGTTTTGCGCCAGGTTCTCAGTTATGGTGAAAGGCCGAGCAAAAAAGGTCTGGTGTTCATGGATGCCCCTGCTCCAGGAGTGGAAAATATGACGGCTCTTGCCGCGGGGGGGGCTCAGATTATCATCTTTTCCACCGGCAAGGGTAATACCATCGGAAACCCTGTAGCACCCACCATCAAGGTTTCGGGGAACCCGGGCACCATTAAAAAACTGGCGGATAATATCGATGTGGACCTCTCCGGTGTACTCATGAATGGAATGTCATTAGAAGATGCCGGTCACCTGCTTGGGGATGAGCTGATCAATGTGTGTAACGGTAAGCTGACCAGGGCCGAAATACTGGGGCAGGTTGAAATAGCCATCAGCCGTGTGCTGGGTATTTAGATAGGGACTGAGTTAAATTGTAACCATGACCAAATATTGGTGGCCCGTCACTCTGTTGTTGGCAAAGTGACGGGTTTTTGAAATATTTAGGTTTTAGAGATTTTATTTCTAAGGCCGGCGGTGTTATGTTGTTTCATAGTGCAACACCATTTTCATTATCTAAACGAAAAAATACAGTAAATATTCTTGGTATCATTGCCAAAATTGAGGGGGTTTTAAAAGCATGCCAGGTCAAGAACAGCTAAAAAGTTCTGTTATCGACAAAGATCTGTGTTCCGGTTGTGGCATGTGCCTCGGGTTATGCCCGTATATAAAAACTGTGCTCGACAGGGTAAGGGTAATCCATCCCTGCGGGATCAACGAAGGCACATGCTATAAAATCTGCCCCAAAACTTCACTGGATATAAGTTGGCTGGACCAGCTTGTTTTCAGTCAACCGAGGCGGGATCAGGCGTTGGGTGTATACCGGTCGATTAATTTTGCCAGGGCCTGCAACAAATCAGCCGGGGCCCAGTACGGGGGTGTAGCCTCGGCGCTGATGGCTTTTGCCATTGACCGTGGACTGATAGGGGGGGTGGTTTTGACCGGAGGCACGGCCCTGGATCCCAAACCGGTCCTGGCCAAAACAGGCCATGAAGTATTGTCTTGTGCAGGTTCCAAATATACCGCGGTTCCGACTCTGGCAGCCTTAAACCAAGCGGTAAGGACCAGTGCTGAGAGGATCGGCCTGGTGGGGCGCCCATGTCAGATCCAGGCGGTGAGAAAAATGCAGCACGTCAACTACATGGAAGAATATTTAAACAGCGGAAAGTCCGTTCAATTAACTTTGGGGCTGTTCTGCTTTTGGTCCCTAAAGTCCGGTTTCTACGACTACCTGGCGCAGAAGGCCTGTGGAGAGGAAGTTTTGAAGGTGGATATCCCTGTTGAAGGTTTGACAGTGACAACCTCCGGTGGTGTTAGCACTTGGCCTGTGGATGAAATCAGGCATTACATAAAGGATGCTTGCATTTCCTGTACTGACTGCACATCGGAATGGGCAGACCTTTCGGTGGGGTCTACCGAATACGATTCAGAGTGGAATGCCCTTTTGGTGCGGACGGCCGCCGGGGATGACTTGGTGAACCTGGCGGTTAAAGAGGGAGTAGTTGAAGTCAGGCCGTATCCTGAAGAAAGATTGCCTATCCTTAGGAAGGCGGTGCTGAACAAGAAAATGAGGATACTTGACGAATCCGGAGAGGTGGTTTGGGATTACCTGAAGGTGCCTGGTGAGTATATGGCTGAGATCAGGAAACAGTGGGAGGTGCTTCAGTAATGAGTTTCTTCGGAGTATCCCTGGACCGGCCCGGACACAGCGTAGTTCTTACCGGTAACGAGGCGGTGGCCCGAGGAGCCATTGAGGCCGGGGTGAGTTACGCTGCGTGCTATCCCGGATCACCAACGGCGGAGGTGCTGCCTACGCTGGCCCGGCTGGGAGACAGATTCAATATTTATACAGAGTACAGTACCAATGAAAAAGTTGCTATCGAGGGGGCAGCGGCGGCATCTTTTGCAGGGTTAAGGTCATTGACTATCTGTAAGGCTGATGGGTTCAACGTGGCCCTGGATTTTGCTACAGCCATCTGCCTTTCTGGAAGTGTAGGCGGCATGGTGATCATGGTCGGGGATGACCCTGCAGCTCACTCCAGCGTCAAAGAAGAAGACAGCCGCTTTTTGGCCAGGACGGCCAACCTGCCTGTGCTGGAACCAGCAACTGTGGATGAGGCCAAAGAGATAACAAAGTCTGCTTTTGATCTTTCAGAGAAATTAGCCCTGCCGGTGGTGGTGCGCTGTACCACTAGAATCTGCCATGCCAGCGGCGATGTATGTCTGGGTGAACTTCCGCAGATGGTCAAACAGGCCAGTCTTAGCCGCGACCAGAAATCTATCACCAGTGCTCTCTTTGCTTCGTTTACGAAAAACAAGCTTAAGAAAGCTGCAGCGCTGGCTGAGAATTCACCCTTTAACTTCTACACGGGGCCGGAAAACGCCAAAAGGCTGGTGGTAGCCTCCGGACCCAGCTACACCTATACTGCTGAGGCTCTTGAAATACTTGAACTTGCGGGCAGTGTAGGAGTACTTAAACTGTCAACCACTTGGCCCCTGCCGGAGGAACTGATTCTAAAGCACCTTAAAACTGCCGGGGAAGTAATCTTTGCCGAGGAAGTTGACTCTTTTCTTGAGGACGGGGTAATGACTTTGGCAGCCAGACATTGGGAAGACGTCGGCCTGATTAAATTTTACGGAAAAAACTCTGGTGATGTGGCTGGACCGGGAGGGCCCTTCGTGGGAGAACTTAACCCGGACATCATGACCGGTTGCCTGGGTAAGGTGTTTGGTGTTTCTTATACCCCGCCGGAAATACCAAATATCCAGGAGGCAAGGGGGCTGATAAAAAATAATTTGCCCGGGCGGGAATTGGCCCTATGTGCCGGTTGTCCCCACCGGGCCTCCTATTGGGCATTAAAGACAGCGGTGGAATTGGACGGCCGGGATGTAATTGTGCTTGGTGATATTGGCTGTTATACACTCGGGCTGAGAAGTACCGGATATAACGTGCTCCAGACTGTCCACTGCATGGGTGCAGGGGTTGGCATGGCCAGCGGCCTGGGAAAACTGGACCGCTTTAATTTCAGGCAGCCTGTAATTTCGGTTGTGGGTGACTCCACCTTTTTTCACTCCGTGCCCCAGGCTCTGATCAACGCGCGCTACAACCAGTCCGAACTACTCTGTGTAGTATTGGACAATGAAACCACAGCTATGACCGGACACCAACCTCACCCGGGCCGGGGAGTTAACGCCGCTGGATTGCAAGTGGGGCGGGTTGAGATAGAATCTGTACTTACCGGTATAGGTATACCCGTTACTGTCCATGACCCATACGACGTGGAGGGAACCACCAGGGTTATTTTCAGGCTACTCCAGGAGAAAGGCCCCAGGGCGCTGATTTTAAGGAGAGCCTGTGCCCTTGTATCGGTTAAAGGGAAAAAGAAGGACAGGGTTTATGTCGATCAGGAGCTATGTATAGGTGACAGTTGTGGTTGCGCCAGGTTTTGCAGCAGGGTGTTTGCCTGTCCGGCAAACATTTGGGACAATGAGAAAGGAAAGGCACATATAGACGAGGCCGTCTGCATTGGATGCGGGGTATGTGCCTCGCTGTGCCCGCAGAAAGCCATCGTGGTTGAAAGGACGGTGTGATAAGTTATGGGTAAATTTCAAGAGCCTCTAAATATAATCGTTACAGGTGTCGGTGGACAGGGAAATGTGCTTGCCTCCCAGGTTATAGCTGCGGCGGCCGTGGAGGCTGGTTACAAGGTCTCTATCGGTGAAACTTTTGGTGCCTCGCAGAGGGGCGGTTCGGTGATGAGTCATGTCCGGATCAGCCGGAAAAAAACATATGGCCCCCTTATTCCAAAAGGGCATGCCCATCTGGTGGTAGGCTTTGAACCTCTGGAAACCCTTCGCATTCTTATGGAATACGGCTGTTTTGAGACTGCGGTGGTAATGAATGACAGGCCAAACTATCCCATCGGGTGTCTCCTGGGAGAAGACAAGTATCCTGATCCTGCAATTATCGTGGAAGCCATTAATAGAATGGTTGCTCAAAACCAGGTGCTTGCGGCCACCGAACTGGCCAAGGAGGCCGGGAACCCCTTGGCCACCAACATGGTACTGACGGGAGCTCTTTCGGGAAGTGGGTGCCTGCCTTTTGACAGCCAGTATTTTATTAACATAATGGATACTTTGTTTACCGGGGAGATAAAGGAATTAAATACCAGAGCTTTCCGCAAAGGGCTGGAGACGGTAAGAAGGGACCAGGGTTAATCATTAATAATGTCAAGAATGAGATGTTTTTGAAAAATAATATATCAAATATGATTGAACGGGTTAGAGACATCCAATAAATTTTGACCAGACATTACGTTAAGCTATGCCCCTTAAGGTTTGTGTTGTTGTTACTCATAAGTCAATAGAGAATTTATTTCCCGATCCCCCGCAGTACAGGCTAATAGGCATGAGTATTGCTAAGTATTCAAGGGTATAGTAATCAGCCTAACTTTCTTGAAGAGTATAGGACAATCAATCGGGGAGGGGTATGGATGGCTGAATTCGCTTATGACGTCAGGGATCTGAAGTTCATTCTGAACGAGTGGCTGGACATGGGGGAGGTCTTTGGGCTGGACAGGTTCAGGGACAATTACGGGCCGGACGATGTTGATTTCATCCTCAATGAGGTCTACAAGCTGGCCAAAGAGGTGGTCTTTCCGGTCAACAAGGAGGGCGATCAGACCGGGGTCAGGCTGGAGGACGGCAGGGTTCAGGTGCCCGGGGGTGTGGTGGAGGCTTATAAATTTCTCCAGGAAAACGGCTGGGGTTCGGCCAACGAGTCCCTGGGCTCAGAGTCTCCAATGCCCCT
>Ga0209347_1004288_pt1 | contig 15053 bp, 12 predicted proteins | sample AutmiccommuBRH23_FD_187382 | JGI IMG/M metagenome (GOLD analysis project Ga0209347, IMG submission 187382) | Deep subsurface microbial communities from Mt. Terri, Switzerland - Autotrophic microbial communities BRH/23 (SPAdes) (version 2) | ecosystem: Environmental > Aquatic > Deep subsurface >... | reverse complement strand
GTCGGCCGTCCTGGTGAAAGCCCTCGTTGCTCTCGTTGCCGCGGCCATGACCCTGATAATCATGGATGCGTCCTGGCGACCCGCCTGTCACGGGAGAGCCGATGGCGATGCCCTGCGGGCTCTCGGACTGTCCGCCCCTGCCCTGATTCCGGCGGGAAGAGCCGGTCGTCACCCGGAAATCCAAAACATCATGGTCGATCTTCGCTTCACCCCGTTCTGGCCCCTTCCCGACCCGGACCCGATCCGGATGATCCTCCTGGGAAATCCCTCTTGAAACCGCTCCTCGCCTGGGCCATGCGGGATCTTCTGCGGCGGCCCGAGAAAACGATCCTTCTTGCCGTTGTCCTTGCGGTAACCGTGACCGTATCGGCCACGGCGCTCCTCCTGACCCGATCGCTGGCCTTAACCGCGGAAGCGCTCCTTTCCGGAGCCCCGGCGATGGTGGTCCGCAAAATCGGCCCGGGCGGATGGGAACCGATCCCGGTGGACGAGGCGATGACAGCGGCCATCGCAGTCCCGGGCGTCACGGGGGCCAGACCCCGGTGCTGGGGTGTGCTGAGCGGTCCGGAAATTCCGGTCACTGTCATCGGGGGAGACGAATCGATGGTTGCGGTTATCGGCCGGCTTCCCGGGAGAGGGGAAGCAATCGCCGGCCCGGGTATCGGGCGTGGTGCCGGTGAGATGCTCCGGCTCTCCGGCAGCGAGGGAATCGATTTAACCATCATTGCTGCATTCGGCCCGGAAATGGGAATGGCCGTCCATGATGTGGTCATGCTCGATCCGGCCGATGCCCGGCGCATCCTTGGCCTGCCCGGGGGATATGCCAGCGATCTGGCCATCGATGTATTTCACGCCGAAGAAGCGACAGCCATCCTCCCCGACCTGGCTGCGGCGTTCCCCTGGCCGGTGAAGATCACCACCCGCACCGAAACAACCGGGTATTACGCGGCTGCCGGGTCAAAGCGCGGGGGGCTTATTATGATCACCATGATACCGGTCCTTTTCGCCCTGGCCCTGATTGTTTACCTGACTGTCCGGGAAAAGACCGGGAGGCGCCACGAAGTAGGGCTTCTCAAGGCGTTCGGCTGGACAACCCGGGACATCGTTGCCCTCCAGGGATACCAGGCACTGTTCATCGCCCTGCCAGCGGCCGCCGTGGGGCTGCTGATCGCTTACGCCCTGGTCGCCTGGCCCGGGATAACCTGGCCCGCTTATTTCTTTCTCGGGTGGGATCGGCAGGCGCCCGGACTCTATCTTCAGATGGACGGGGCCATACCGGTGCTTCTCGAAGTCGCCGCGCTGGTGGTTGTTCCGTTCGTCGCCGCAGTCCTCTGGCCGGCGTTGAGAAGCGCCGCGATTGATCCCCAGGACCTGGTGGAGGGGGGGATGGTTTCGTAAAAAGTCCAACTTCTGCGTTGCGCTTCATCCCTCGTCACTACGGCGTACGACAAGTACGCCTCATTCCTTGGGATTCGCGCGCCTTGAATTTGGAGGCCATCAAAAGCCGGATTTTTACGAGGTTATTAGATTCAAAACCCACAAGAAAAGCAAGATAGACGCCAGCCCAGCACGCTGGCCAGGTGGGCAGTCGGATTTAAGAATGAAAAAGGGCCGCGACGAAGGGGTTTTCTCCTTCTCCACCCGTTTTTTGGGGGGGAGAAGGTCGGGATGAGGGGGGTTCAAATTGACCCATTCCGATCTTATAGGTTCCCAAGCTGGAGCTTGGGAATCAGCGACTCCGAGTAATCGTGTAGTTTCTTGCAAAGAAAAAACAATATCAGAACCAGGAAGTCAAATCAGGGATCACCCGGATGAAATCCTTGTCCTGCCATAACCTCACCTATTCCCGGCCGCTTCCGGGCGGCGGCGCCAGGGAAATCCTCCGGGAGACAAACTGCCGCTTTCCCGCCGGGAATGTCGCTGTGATCGGCGGGGCCATCGGGGCCGGGAAGAGCACCCTGGTGCATCTCCTGGCCGGGCTGATGCGCCCCACCAGCGGCGAGGTCATGGCTGACGGGGAGCCCGTCTCCCGCTGGGTCACCGCACATAAGGATGTCTGGCGGCGGAAGGTGGGGATTGTTTTCCAGCATGCCCACCTGATGGGCGGGCTGACGGCCTTTGAAAACGTCATCCTCCCCCTGATCCCCCGCCCGATGTCCCTATCGAAGATCCGGGCGGCGGGGATGCGCGCTTTGGAATTCCTGGAGGCCAATCATCTGGCGGGAAAAGCGGTCCGATCCCTCTCCGGCGGGGAACACCAGATGATCGCCATTGCCAGGGCAATCTGCGCGGGACCCGAGGTGATCCTCGCCGATGAACCGACCGCTCATCAGGACGATCAGTCGGCCACCCGTGTTCTGACCCACCTGCGGAACCTTGCGGACACGGGTTGCATCGTGATCCTGGTCGCCCATGATCCCCGGATTGCGGCTTCCGGCGCGGGTGACCGTTTTTACGTCCTCAGGGACGGAATGCTCGGACCGGCGGCATGATCTGGCACCCGCTTACCCTGGCGATCGCCGCCACGGATTTCCTCGCGCTCCTGTTTTTCGCAAGGGCGGGATGGACCGCGGTGCGCACTCTCGCCGACTGGTCGGACGAGGCCAGCACCCGGGAACAGATCCGGCTGGAAACCGCTTACGAGATCGGCGCGATTTCCGCCCGCCTGGTCTTTGCCCTGGTGCTCCTGTCAACCCTGCTCCTGGTAGTCGCCGTCACCATTGTTTTCCCCGCGCTGGTCCCCGGCGCCATGTGCGGAACCGGGGTCCTCCAGGCAACAAGCGGCGCGGGAGGCCGGGCATTCTTATTCCGGCTCCCGGCCGTGGGACTGCTTTACCTGTGGTCCGTCATGGAAGCGCTCAACCGGTCCCGGCCCGATTTTCCCCTGGCACGGCAAAATTCACGTTTCCTCCTGCTGGCCGTCCCCTTTATTATCCTGGCCGCCTATGAAACCTTCGGCGCACTGGGGCATCTGAACGTGCATAACCCCGTGGACTGCTGTACCGCGGTTTACGATCGTGTTGCGGGAACCGGGAAAGTCGGGCGGCCGGAATGGGTCGGCGGCCCAATCCTGGTTGGGCTTTTCGGCGCAGCCACTCTCCTGCTGGTCGCCCTCGGCGTATCCGGCCTTGCCTCCCCCCGACGATACCTGGGGTTCATTTCCGCCGCCGCGGCCCTGATCGCCTTTGCCTGGGGACCGCTCTCGGCCGTTGTGCTGGTCCGGGTCCTTGCCGCCTATACCTACGAGGTCCTCTATCATCACTGTCCCTGGTGCCTGTTCCTCCCGGAACATGGCGCGGTCGGGTTCCCCCTTTTTCTTTTTCTCGGCATCGCCGTCATCCAGGCGGCCGCCGCCTTTGCCGCCTTCCGGGTGACGACCGGCATCCCCGGCCTTGCCGCCGCCGGCGAGCAACAATCCCGCCGGGCCCTCGCCCTCATGGTTCTTTTTGCCCTCCTGTTTACCGCAACGGCCACCTGGCCGGCTCTTTCCTGGCGCCTTCGGTACGGCGTGTGGATGGGGTAAACCAATCCAGATGATGATATGCACTTTTTTAGCAATTTAAAAACTCCATCTTCGTGCAAACGATGGGTAATTAAACTTATAATAAACTATATAAGTGACTACCAAGGAGGGATTTCAAAAATGTATTGAATTTTGATAATTCGAATTATATATGTCGATTAATTGATCTTAATTCTATTATCTTTTAAATTCAAATTAAGGAGTTAGTTTATGAAACTTCGGATCTTATTTCTCCCGTTATTGATGGTCTTGATGATTGGATGCTCTCATGCGCTTACAATCAAAAATTATGACATGTACGAGACACCGACAAAGTTCAGCAAAGCCGGAGGGATAAAACCAAGTGTCGCGATACTCCCCTTTTCCGGCCGTCCGGATGATTTGTACTATTTCAATTCGATTGTCACCCGCTTGACCATGGCCTCCTCTATCGGTGAATTGTACACGGATTACATCCCGAGAACGGATAGTTCGGATGCCGATAAGCCCGACCTGATCCTGTCGATCCGACCTTCCGCCAATTACAGGAGCTCGGGGTGGAACTTTCTGATTAACTGGCCGGGTTTCATAATCTTTACGCCGGCGTGGAATGGATATGTCTACCATGCGGATATCCTGACCCAGATGGATATTCAGGATAAAAACGGTAATCTGATAAACCAGTTGGAAGTCCCAATATCATACGATATCCGTCAGGCCGAAATGGATCGTACCATATTTACGGGATTAACTTGGCTCGAGGTTTCTTTGCTCGCTTTTGGCGGCGGGATCTACAATGCCACAACATTCGACCGCGATATCATCGGAGCCCTCCAGCTCCAGATCAAAGACAATTATTCCAACTACGTGGTGAATGAGTTGATCTCCCGTATCAGTTCTTCCTCGCGATCCATTTAACCGTTCAATATGGTTTTTTTTGAGAAAGCATCTGGTCAGTGACTGCCAGATGCTTTTTTATTTCATCACAAGACCTGCGAAGACCAAGCAGAACTCATTGTAAAAGGAGAATCCGGTGCCTGCTCTCAACCGGTGCAAACCGTTTCTTTTTTTGTGTTCCATATGTTTCCTTTTTTCCGGCTGCGCCGCTCCCCCCTATATCTACCAGCCGACCAAAGGATATTATGCGGCAAACCAGATCACGTTCAAAACGGCGGGAAACCAAATTGAATGCGGGAAGCCGAATGCAGTAATTGATGGTGTTAATCATTATTTTTTAAGTCTGCCCACCAAGTTCATCCTCTGGAACTGGCAAATCTTGGATCACCAATTGCCGGATGAAAACCGGGCGGTTCTCGAATATTACCTTGAAATGAATCAACTTACCGCTGTAAAAATCCGCCACAATCAGTACGCCCCCATAGATGAATTCAGAAGATTATGGCAGAATTCCGAAGTGGGCGCCGGATACCGCGCGACCTTGGGAATGATAACGTGGCTGCGGTATACAATTTTCCCGGACCGGGTGTTTGCCGGTCTGCCCTTACCGTTTATCGGAGGGGGCGATCATTTCAACCCTTTTACGAACTCTGTAAATGTTTACTCCAGTGATCTGGGTGTTTTGCTGCATGAAGCCGGTCATGCCAAGGATTATGTCGAACACGAGTCCAAAGGCACATCTTTCGCCTTGTTGAGGATGTTGCCGGGCATGGACTTGGTTCAGGAAGCGAATGCATCTTCGGATGCGATCCGGTTTTTGTACTGCATTGACATGCCTGAACAGGAATTACGGGCATACCGTACATTAATTCCTGCCTATTCAACTTACATCTCAGGATATTTTTACGGAGGGATCATCCTGACGGCCCCGATTGTTCTTTCAGGCCACATCACTGGAAGAGTGCAATCGCATCTCAGGGCCAGGGAACTGGCACAGGAGGAAGAAAATTTGTTTCAAAATCCGTTCCATACCCGTCGGTTCCTCCCCGCCTGTTGTAAACCATTCAAAGACAGGCAAAGATCAACGACGGATGTCACTCTGGATAGGGCAATTTCAGAAACACGAAGCGAGAGGGATTGAGGAATCATCTTATACCCCGATTGATCTGTCTTCTTGCGTGAATGATCTCGTACCAGCGAGGGGCTGTATTCCGTATTCTGGCTTTTTTGTTTCTCCTTCAGCATTCCTCCCCGCATTCGAGTTCCACATTAAGTTCCGCGCCGAGAAGAATCAGATAGGAGGTCAGGTAGAACCAGACCAGCAGGATAATGAACGCGCCCATGGAACCGTACGTCTCGTTGTAGCTGTTGAAATTCGCCACATACCAGGAAAACAGGATCGATCCGAAAATCCAGATGATCGTCGCCAGGATCGCGCCGCCATTGACGCACTTCCATTTCGGGTTCTCGCGGTCAGGCGCGTAACGGTAGATCAGAGACAGTCCGAACATGATAAACACTGCCAGGAGCACCCACCGGACGAGCAAGATAACAATCCCGTACCGGGCCAGGAAGTCGATATACCCCATCAGTGCCGGGAGGACCACGATCAATACCAGGGAGACGATGACAAACAAAACGGCGCCGAAGGTAAGAAAGATGGCCAGGAAGTTGAATCGGAGAATGCTCCGGCTCTCTCGGGTATTGTAAGCGATATTAAGGGCGATTATGAGGGCTTTCATGCCGCGGGCGGCGCTCCAGAGGGTCAGGAGGAGGCCGCCGGCCAGTCCGAAGGTAAGACTGCCGGAAGGCTGGGAAACGATATCGGTAATTTGGGAATAGATGATCTGGTAAGCCGCCTCCGGCATGATATCCCGCAGAATAGTGAACTGCTGCTGCACCTGCGCCGGATCGAAAGCCAGCCCGTAGATGGAAATCAGGGCGGTCAGCCCCGGAAAGATCGCCAGCAGGGCATAAAAGGCAACTCCCGCGCTGACCACGAAAAGGTTGTCATTCCCTTGTTCGATATAGACCCGCTTCAACAGCTGCCAGACCCCGGGCTTACGCTTCCCGGTTCCTCTCCGCCGATCTTCTTTTTCCATGGTTATTCCGTCGTTTGCCGGTTACAATTGATGAACTCGTAGAAGTCGACTGACAACCCTGTTCCGCTCTGCCCCGAGGATGGAATAGGGTATAAAACCATTCGGTTCCGAAACGGGCGGTATTTTCTTTCTTGACGCGAAAGACCGCACTACTTAAAATTTTTAATTATGCGAGTTTCCGTACCCTGTATCGATTCCATCATCGTATCATCCCCGGACCCTTCAGGCCCCGGATTTTTTCTTTTCTTAATCCTTCACTCGAAAAGATAATCATCAAATGAACATCGCGGAAAATCAAAAAAATGGCGTACTCCTGCTCATCGCCGGGATAAAAGGAGCCATCGGGACGACCCTTGCCGGCGCCGTGCGGACAATGCGGGAACAGCCGGACCGGATCCTTCCCTACCTGACGACGGCCGACAAATTTCCTTACCTGGGGGACCCGCTGCTGATGGACGCGGCCGGATGGGATATCCGACCCGAATCGCTCAGTGATGCGATTGCCGCTCAGGGGGTGCTCGAAAAAGGGCTGTGGGAGTCGTGTTCGGAAGCGATCGACCGGTTTCCGGTGCAGCCCGCCCCGGATCCGAAAGACGACCTTCGGCGCCAGGTCGACCAGGTACGGACAGACATTGAGGAATTCAAGGCCGCCTCCCCCGGGACGATTCCCGTCATGGTCAATCTCCTGCCGGCGGGGTGCGCCCATGAACTGGCCCGTTTTTCGACCCTGGCGGATCTTTACGAACATGCCGGCGATGTCATCGTGCCGGATCTTGCCTACGTCCTGGCCGCCATCGAGGCCGGCGTGCCGGTGGTCAACTTCACCCCGAACGAGATCGAAATGCCCGCCATCATCACCGAAGCCGAAACCCGCGGGGTCCCCATCGCGGGACGCGACGGCAAGAGCGGGCAGACCTATTTCAAGGTGGTCCTGGCATCGGCCCTGCGTGCCCGCCGCCTGTTTGTCAATGGCTGGTACAGCTTGAACATCCTGGGGAATGCCGATGGTGAAAATCTGATGAACCCGGAACATGCCGCCTGCAAACTCACCAACAAGACCGGCGTCCTCGAAAACGTCCTCGGCTATTCCCCGGGGATGCGCGCATACGGCAAACCGACCCACAAGGTACATATCGAGTACTACCCGCCCCGTGGCGACGCCAAGGAAGCGTGGGATGTTATCGATTTCGAGGGCGTTTTCGGGCTTCCCATGAGCATGCGGCTGAACCTCCAGGGGCGCGATTCGATCCTTGCCGCCCCAATGGTCCTCGATCTGGCGAGATGGATGGCGGCGCTCGCCCTGGCCGGCCGATCCGGCGCGGTATCCGAACTGGCCTTCTTTTTTAAAAAAGGGATCGGAGAAAATGTCCCGGTCACGTACGAGGAACAGCTTGCCGCCCTGGATGTTCTGGAACGCGAGTGCGATAGCAGGGTCGGGGAACGGGAGGGATCGGGATGAAAAAAGAGAGGATGCGGATACCGTAGGGGCGGGTTTCAAACCCGCCATTAACCTGTAATTCAGGTACGCACGCGGAATCGTAATCGGGTTTGATCGTTTTTCGATTACGCGCATGCGCAATCGCCCAGCGATCCACCCCCATCCCGGCCTTCCCCCATCAAGGGGAAAGGGGAAAACCCGGGCTTCACGGCTGATGCCTGTCTTTATCCGGGAGCGCCGCACAGCAGAGTAAAAAGCTTTTACGAAGCCATCATCAATAAAGGAGCGCCCATGATATTCGGCTACAGCACCAACGCCTTCATTCACCACGACCTGGCCGATGCCCTCGGGGAGATTGCCGGTCTGGGGTTTGCCGGGGTGGAAATCATGTGCGACCGGCCCCATCTCTACCCGCCCGATTACAATGCGGAGCGGCTCGGCCGGATACGCGCGGTCCTGGAGGAACGAAACCTACGGGTCACCAATCTGAACAGCTTCACCCTGTTTGCCGTGGGCGATACCTACCTTCCCTCCTGGATTGAACCGGAGGCCGAACGGCGCGATATCCGTATCAAACATACCCGGCAGTGCCTCCAGGTCGCCGCGGCCCTCGGTTCACCCCACATTTCGATCCCTCCGGGCGGTCCCCTGGACGGCGGTTCGCGCGCCGAGGCACTGTCGCTATTCCACCGGGGGCTGGAAACCGTGATTCCCATGGCCGAGGAAATGGGGCTCCGGCTGCTGATCGAACCCGAGCCGGACCTGCTGATCGAGCGGACATCGGAGTTCCGCGAGTTCATCCGGGATGTACGGTCTCCGGCGGTCGGCCTCAATTTCGACATCGGCCACTTCTTCTGCGCCGGTGAACCTCCCGAAGCGGCCTTTGAGGAACTCTTCGAATGGATCGGGCACGTGCACATCGAAGACATCGGACAGAGCCGGATTCACCACCACCTGGTTCCGGGTGACGGGGCGATCGACCTGGCGGCCGTTTTCCGGGCCATGAAACGGCTCGGCTACCGGGGGGACATCACCCTGGAGCTCTATCCTTACGATCATATGCCCGGGATTGCCGGACGCCGGGCACTGGACCATCTCCGGCCGATCTTCTCGGAAGCGGGTCTCGATATTGGCTGATAACGGCGGCCGGGTAAACATCGACGAAGACGAAATCCGCCATTTCGGCAATGCCCCCGATGACTGGTGGAATCCGAAAAGCCCGCTCAAGGCGCTCCACGCGATCAATCCGCTCCGCCTCCGCTACATCCGGGAACGGACCGCGCTAAAGGAAAGGGAAGTCCTCGATATCGGCTGCGGCGGGGGGATTCTCTCCGAGGCGCTGGCCGCCGAGGGAGGACGGGTCACGGGGATCGACCTGGCCAGCACGGCGCTTGCCGCGGCCCGATCGCATATGGTCATATCCGGCGTCCGGGTTGATTACCGCCGGATCACCGCCGAGGCGCTCGCGGTGGAATCGCCCGGCCGATTCCATGTCGTAACCTGCATGGAACTCCTGGAGCATGTGCCGGACCCGCAATCGATCGTGGCGGCATGCGCCACACTCCTGGCCCCCGGCGGGGACCTCTTTCTTTCCACGATCAACAAAACATGGTTGGCCGGGCTGCTGGTGATCGCGGCCGCGGAACGTCTCCTGGGAATCGTCCGGAAAGGGACCCATCATTATGACAAATTCATCCCGCCCGCCTGCCTGGCGGAATGGTCTGACAACGCCGGGCTTGCGGTAATCGACCTTTCCGGCTTCACCTACGTGCCGGTCGTGAACCGGGCCCGGCTGGTGAAATCGACCCGGATGAACTACATGATGCACTTGAAGAAAGCTGGTAACCGATAAAATGGTGAACGAATGACGTTTTTGAAAATTCCCGGATGGTTCCGGGACAAGGAGCGGGAACGGAATCTCGATCCCTATGTGGATCAGGCCGGAACCGCCTGGTTCGGACTCCGGCAGCTGCGGACCGCCGAAAAGGCCCGGGCCGTCCTCGATCACTTCAACCGGGTAGCCCCCCGGTACGACTTCATGAACACGGTCCTGAGTTTCGGTATTCATTATGCCTGGAAACGGACCGCCGTCCGCATGCTGGGGGTGAAACCGGGGGATCGGGTGCTCGACGTCTGCGGCGGCACAGGCGATCTGGCTGTTCTGTGCGCCCGTCGGATCGGACCGAATGGATCCGTGGTCCTTTACGACATCAACCGCGCCATGATGCGGTCGGGGATCGACCGGCCGGAAAACCGGGCTTGGCGGGACCGGATCCGCTATGTCCAGGGGGACGCCGAAAACATAACGTTTCCGGATGGCCGGTTCGACGTGGCCATTGTCGGCTTCGGCATCCGCAACCTGACCCATTTAAAAAAAGGATTTTCGGAGATGTACCGGGTACTTCGGCCCGAGGGCAAGGTGATGTGCCTCGAATTTTCAAAACCGGTCAACCCGGTGTTCCGTTCACTTTACGATTTTTATTCCTTCACCATCATGCCGCTTGTCGGCCGCCTCCTGGCCGGCTCCGGCACCTCCTATGCCTGCCTTTCGGAAACCATCCGGATGTTTGCCTCGCCGGAAGAGCTGAAAACCATTCTTGAAGAGATCGGCTTCGAGGAGGTCCGCTTTCGCCGGCTGACCAACGGCATCGCGGCGGTTCATGTCGGCCGGAAACCGGCACCGTGATCTTGCATGAACTACACGATTACTCGGAGTCGCTGGTTCCCAAGCTCCAGCTTGGGAACCCTTAAACAGGAATAGGTCTATCTTGCCCCTCCTCAACGGTTTGCAGCGCCTCGCGGCTCATCTCTCCCCGGATCGCTAATCATCAACTCGCCGACTTGAGGGGTGACTTGGAGGGTGACTTGGGGGGCGGAGGTGCTGTGTGCACGTAAATGGATGTGCCGTAGGGGCGGGTTTCAAACACACCCACTGGAGTATTCCGTATAACCAGAATCGCTTTTTACGGGCAATCAGCCCGGGAACTTGTCAACCGTGCAAAATCAGCACCCATGCCAGGCCGAGGAGGGTCGCCGGAAAATAACTCGCCCGGTTGAACAGGGCGATGGCGTGCTCCCGGCGATGGGTGGAATTGAGCCGAACGGCCGGCGCGATCAGGAAAAAAGCCCCGATGGCGAGCGCCGCCAGGGAGGCGGTCCACCGGTGGGCGGGAAATCCCATGGAGAAAAGGAAGGGACCAAGGGTCGCGGCGTTGGCAAGCGACACCAGGGCGAGCATGGCCGATTTGCTTTCCCCGAGACGGACCGGAATGGTCTGGGCGCCGCTGCGCCGGTCTGCGTCGATATCGGTCCAGTCGGCCGGGATGTTCTGCCCCCCGATCTCCCAGAAAAAGAGGCACAGAAACAGAAGAAGCATGAACCCGGGGGCCGGGGTCGGATCGACCGCGAACAGGGCGGCCACCGCCCCCATGTTTTTCACGAACCCGCTGACCACCGCCCGCCAGGGGCTGACCCGCCAGAGGAGGCAATAAATCGTCTCCAGTGCCGCCCCGGCCAGAAAAATCGCCACGCAGACCGGGTTCAGCAGCCAGGCCCCGATCATGGCGACCGCCGACCAGCCGACCGCCCAGGCAACCCCTTCCCTGAACGTGAGCAACCCCTCGGCCAATGGGTGCCGGACGATCACGGAATCGAGATAGTTTTCCGCCACTACCGGATTTTCCCGGCATTTTCGACAGTCGGACCGGTAATCGATGATGTCGTTTAACGCATAGACGGCCGTGTACCCGGCAAAGGCCGTCAAAAGCCCGATCGCCACCACCCGCGCCGGCGGGAAGGCGCCCAGGTAGACGAGCACGCAGAACGCCGGCGTGGCCATGTCGAGGATTCCGTGGGGCGTGCGGGAAAGGGCAAAATAGAGTTTGAGTCGGTAGACGATTGTATTCATGCCCTGGAAAAGTAATTCCGGGGGGATGGAATTGCCAGAAAATGGCGTGGTTCCGATTTCGTTCCGGTCCACAATCGTCAAACTGTCGTGCTGTATCAAGGATACCCCCCTCAGTCCAATCCCGACCTTACCCAACAGAAGAGAAACCCCGTTGAAATTAAGGAGATTTCCGGATAGCGGATTTTTCTTTAACTTACTCCACCCCTGATTTTTATCCCATTATGGTTATTTTTCTTTTTGGAATCAAACCCGGTCCAGGGCTGATATCGGCGGATGATATGCGCTCGACGGAAAACCGCTTGGAAATAAGATGGGGGGCAACAGATGAATGAACGGATTACTGATGAAATTCAAAAAAATCAAAATACCCTGACAGGAATTGCGGGACTCGATGAGATCCTCAACGGCGGTTTAACCGGCGGTGCGATACACCTCATCGAGGGCGAATCCGGAACCGGCAAAACCACGCTCGCCCTCCAGTTCAGCCTGGAGGGTATGAGGCGCAAGGAGACGGTTCTGTACCTGGCGCTTTCCGAAACCCACCAGGACTTGAAAGCGGTCGCTCGTTCCCATGGATGGGAGATCGACGGACTGCATGTACTGGAGGCCGCATCCGAGGAGGTGCAGGCCTCCAGTATGTTCAATACCGCCGAGGTGGAACTCGGCCAGGCCATTCAGCGCCTCAGGGATGCGGTCGATCGGATACATCCTCATCGGCTTGTCCTCGACTCTCTTTCGGAGTTCCGCCTTCTGGGGCAGAGCAGCCTCCGCTATCGCCGGGAGCTTCTGGCCCTGAAACGGTTCCTGGTCTCCCGCGGCTGCACGGTGTTGCTTCTGGATCATACCGGCACCCAAGACAGCCAGCGGTCCCTGGTGGACGGGGTAATCCTTCTGGAAGCATCGGCCCCCGATTACGGAACCGACCGGCGAAGGCTGCGCGTGCTGAAGCTGCGCGGCAAGACCTATGCGGGAGGGTTTCACGATTACAAAATACTGGCCGGCGGACTGCAGGTGTTTCCCAGGCTTATTGCCGCCGAGCACCGGGGCGGACACACGATCGAAGTGCTGCACAGCGGGTCAATGGAGCTCGATGCGCTTCTTGGCGGGGGCATTAATACCGGCAGCAGCACCCTGCTGATCGGACCGGCCGGTTCCGGCAAATCAACAGTTGCCATGCTGTTTGTCGCCAGCGCCATCGCGCGCGGAGAGACGGCGTTGTTTTTCAGTTTCGATGAACGGCCGGAGCATATCCTGAGCCGGGCCAGGGGACTGAACCTTGATCTGCAAACCGGACTGGAGAACAGGCGGCTGCTTCTGCAGCAGGTCGATCCGGCCGAACTTTCGCCCGGCCAGTTCGCCCATATCATACGTGAGCAGGTAGAGAAAAGCCGGGTCAGCATTGTCGTGATCGACAGCCTCAATGGGTACCTCCACGCCATGCCGAATGAACGCTTCCTGGTATTGCAACTGCATGAGCTTTTATCTTACCTCGGACAGGAGGGAGTTTCGACGTTCATTGTTGTCGGCTTGAGGGGCCTTGGCAGCGCCTGGGAGGCGCCAATCGATACCAGCTACCTCACGGACAACGTGCTGATGTTTCGCTTCCTGGAAACCAGGGGAGAGATCCGCAAGACGATTGCAATGCTCAAGCATCGAAGCAACGATCATGAGCGCACCATGCGTGAACTGCATATCGGGCCGGGAACAGTAAGGATTGGTAAACCGATTCGCCAGTTTCAAGGCATACTCCATGGTCCGCGGGCCTTTCCCGACGAATTCCGGAGGGAGCAAGATGGCGGCCCATCCTGAAATTCACCCCCCGTCGCCCCGCGTGCTCCTCTGCGTGTCCGGGATCGATGCGGCGGTTATCGAAAACCTCCTGGTTTCCGTGGAGGCCCGGGGTGTGGTGTTCAGTGATCCGGAGGAAATCGCCCGGCAGACCCCCTGGGATGCCGATGCCATCCTGATCAGTGAAGAGATGCTGGACGAGGAAGGGCTTGAACTGTTGATCGAAACACTGAACCGCCAGCCGCAATGGTCGGACCTGCCGGTGCTCCTCGTGAGCGAGGGTCCCGAGTCGCCCATCGCCCAACGGGCCATGCAGGCGCTCACCAATGTCCTGCTGCTCGATCGGCCCGTCCAATTGTCCACCCTGAGCAGCGCCCTGCGGATGATCCTTCGCGCCCGGAGCCGGCAGCACCGCCTCCGGGAACTGCATGAAGAACTGCACAAGAGCGAGGAACGTTTCCGCGAAATGTTCGAGTACGCACCGGTCGGAATGACCTTGAATACGCTCGATGGCCGGTTTATCCATGTAAATGATGCATACTGCCGCATGACCGGCTATTCCCGGGAGGAACTGTTCAGTGAAGCCTTGACTTTCCAGAAATTGACGCACCCGGATGATATCGGGGAGAACATGGCCGCGCTCGATTGCCTCCTGGCCGGGGAAATCCCCGCGGTTTTCCTGGAAAAGCGATACATTCGCAGCGACCGGAAAATTATATGGGTCCAGGCAAGCTTTACCCTGCGCAGGGATATCGGCGGCAATACAACACATATAATCGTAATAATTGAAGATATTACTAATCGCAAGAAGGTCGAAGCGCAACTGCGCGAAGCCCGGAAGATGGAAGCGATCGGACGCCTTGCCGCCGGTGTGGCCCATGAATTCAACAATATGCTGAACATCATCCACGGCAATGCCGAACTCCTCGGTCTTCAACTGGGAAAAGAGAGTCCCAACTTTAAATACATCCTGGAGATAACCGACGCCGCACAGCGCTCGGCGACGTTGTCCGACCAACTGCTCGCCTATGCCTGCAAGCAGGTCAGCACCCCGGAAAATATCGACCTCAATTGCGAAATTGGTGAGCGTTTGAACATGCTGGAGTCCTTATCCGGCAAATCGATCGATATCCATTTCCATCCCAGGGAATCCGTCTGGCCGGTCCGGGTCGACCTCGACCAGCTCGAACAGATCCTGGTCAACCTGGCGGAGAATGCCGCCGATGCAATTCCGGATACGGGCAGTGTGACCATCACCACCGACAATGTCCGGTTGGACGGATCGGTCGCCGAGGTCGATCTCCCCCCGGGCGATTACGTGAAGCTCTCTTTTTCGGATACCGGCGCGGGGATGGACAGGGAGATCCGGGAGCGTATCTTCGACCCGTTTTTTACCACCAGGGATGTGGGCGAGGGGAC
>Ga0209347_1004284_pt1 | contig 15063 bp, 13 predicted proteins | sample AutmiccommuBRH23_FD_187382 | JGI IMG/M metagenome (GOLD analysis project Ga0209347, IMG submission 187382) | Deep subsurface microbial communities from Mt. Terri, Switzerland - Autotrophic microbial communities BRH/23 (SPAdes) (version 2) | ecosystem: Environmental > Aquatic > Deep subsurface >... | reverse complement strand
TTCGCGCGTTTCGGCGCCGCGGTGACGCTGATCGTCAAGGGCGAGCGGATCATGCCGCGCGAGGATGCGGAGGTCTCCGAGATGGTCATGGCACGCTTTCGCGCCGAAGGCATCGACCTGCGCACCGCCCACGACACCCGGCGTTTCGCCGTCGAGGATGGCGAGAAGATCCTCGTCGCCGAACACCATGGGCAGGAAGTCCGCGTCCCGTTCGACGTGCTGCTGGTCGCCGTCGGGCGGACTGCGCAATTGAAGGGCTACGGGCTGGAGGAGTTGGGCGTTTCGACCGGGCGCACGGTCGACGTCAACGACTATCTGCAGACGAACTTTCCCAATATCTACGCCGCGGGCGATGTCGCCGGTCCGTATCAATTCACCCACACTGCCGCGCATCAGGCCTGGTATGCGTCCGTCAACGCGCTGTTCGCGCCGTTCAGGAAGTTCCGTGCCAACTATTCGGCGGTGCCGTGGGCGACGTTCGTCGACCCCGAGGTCGCGCGCGTCGGCCTCAACGAGCAGGAGGCGAGCGCGCGCAACATCCCCTTCGAGCTGACCCGCTTCGACATCGCGGATCTCGACCGCGCGATCGCCGACGGCGAGGCGCATGGCTTCGTCAAGGTGCTCACCGTGCCCGGCAAGGACAGGATCCTCGGCGTCACGATCGTCGGCGAGCACGCGGGCGACCTGATCGCCGAATACGTGATCGCGATGCGCCACGGGCTCGGGCTCAACAAGATCCTAGGCACGATCCACATCTACCCGACGCTCGCCGAAGCCAACAAGTACGCGGCCGGCGAATGGAAGCGCGCCCATGCACCGCGAAAACTGCTCGAGTGGGTCGGGCGCTTTCACGACTGGCGCAGAGGTTCGGGCGAGAGTCTTCCGGACAGCGAAGCCCGGGCGACTCCCAAATCCGCCATTTTGTAAAACGGTTTCCCGCAATGGCGATGTCTTTGCTCTTGCCCGTCATCGGTGCTGATCGTCCTCGCGCTGGTGCCGAATGGCCACCACGACGACCGCGTCGTGATGCTCGTCATAGCTATAGAGCACCAGATAACCCGTTCGGCCGCAAAAAGCGCCACCGCATCAACGCGGCTTGCGCGGCTTGCGCGGTGTTGAGGCGGGCTTCAGGGCGTTCACCCAGAAATCCGTTACCTGCTTGACGCCGCTGCGGGTTGCGGTCTTCGCGGCTTTGGTCGCTTCTCGCTTGACCGCAGCTGTCGTCTGGGCACGGGCCCGCCCGGCAACGCTGTTGGCCGCGCTGAGCCACATGCTCAAGAACGGGTTCTTCTTGGTCCAGGGGTTCTTCATTGCCTCTCCTTGGTTAGAACTCTGCAGCAGCAGAATGCCGGGATCTAGCACATATCGTTCCCGGATCCGGAAGCCACAAAATCAAATCTAGCGTAAGGAGCGGGATGTGTCGGTACGGTGTCGCACACAGGGGGTCGTCGCGCAGATGCCGCAGCCCGGCCTTATTGGCGCGAGCTTCCACTTTGCGCGCACGAATCCCGCTGAACGGAGCGCCCGGCGAGAAACCGTGAAGGGCGGCCACCCAGGGGTGCCCGCTTGAATGTCTCGACCGTCTCTCGCAGCTCGGTGCGCAGCGCATGACAACGCCCCTACCCTTTCACGAGGCCACTGGCCAGGACGCACTTGCGTGACTTTTAGCGCGGCCACTCGCGAATCTCCGGTCGACTCACAGACTCACAGTTTTACAAATCAGTCGTCGACGTATACCCGGTCCGGGTATGGGTGGCTGAGGAAATCATGGTGGGAGATGTGCCAGCCATAAGCGCCGGCGAGCACGAAGACGACGCAGTCGCCGGCGCGCAGGCGCTCGACGGGGACCTCGCGCGCGAGCGTGTCCTTGGGTGTACACAGCTCTCCGCAGAGCGTGACGGCGCCGTCGTGCAACGCCGGGCGCGAGAAAGGATAAGGCCAAGCGTCGCGTGCCAGCACGACGAAGGGGTGGTTGTGCTGCCACGACACCGGCAGGCGGAAATGGTGCGAGCCGCCGCGCAGGATCGCGAAGTGGCTGCCGTGAGTGGTCTTGAGGTCGGTGACCTCGGCGAGGTAATAGCCGCAGTCGGCGGTGAGAAAGCGCCCGCATTCGAAGACGATGCGAAACGCCGGCCGGCGCGTCGCAATGAGCGCCGAGAGCCCGTCGCAGAAACCGTCCCAGTCGAAGGACGCGTCCAGGTCGGCGTAATTCACTCCGATGCCGCCGCCGACGTTGAGCCAGTCCAGCGTCAGGCCGTGGTCGCGCTGCCAGGCTTCGGCCAAATCGAAGTAGTGCGCGAGCAGGGCGAGATGGGCCTGGGCGTCCAGATTGTTGGAAATGGCATGGATGTGGAATCCCTTCAGGCGCACTCCCGGCAGGGATCGGGTGAGATCGATGAGTTCCGGAATCGCGGCCTCCTCGATGCCGAACTGGGTCGCCTGCCCGCCCATGCGCAGGGTCGCCTGCTGCGGCACATGCGCAGGATTGACGCGCAGCAGGATGTCCGCGACCTGCCCGCGCCGGCGCGCGATCCAGTCCAGGCGCCGCAGCTGGTGCTCGCTCTCGATGTGGATCAGCGCGACCTCGCGGGCGAGCGCGCCTTCCAGCTCGGCGTCGGTCTTGCCGGGGCCGCCGAAAGCAATCGGCACGGCGCCGTCCACGCCGCGCACGCGTTCAATCTCGCCGAGGGAAGCCACTTCGAAACCGTCCGTGCAGCCGAGCAAGGTCTGCAGGATCGGCGCGTCGCTGTTGGCCTTGATCGCGTAGAACAGGCTGCACTGCCCGGGCAGGCGGCGGCGCAGAGCTTCCACGCGGCGGCGCAGATGGGCGAGGTCGTAGAGGTAGGCGCAGACGGGCTCGGTGCGCCCTTCCAGATAGCGATGCAGGGCTTGCAGGTTCATTGGGCGGGATCCTGAGTTCGATGCTGGGCCAGGTGGCTGGCCATCGCGCGTCGGGCGATGCCGCGGTCGTCGCCGAGGACGAACATGCGAACGTCTTCGGCGCACCAGGCGTGAAAGTCTTGTGGGGCGCGCGGCAGCGCGCAGAAGGTCTTGCGGTGGCGGCGTGCGGCGGCGTGGATGCGCGCCACCGCGGCGCGCACATCGGGATGGCGGGTCTGCCAGGGCAGCCCGAAGGACTGCGAGAGATCGGCCGCCCCTTCCAGCAGCACGTCGACGCCCTCCACCGCGGCAATGGCCTCGGCCTGTTCGACTCCGTCGCGGTCCTCGATCATCGCCACCACCACGGTCCGCTCGCGCGCGGCATCAATCGCCGCGACGAGGTCGTCGCGACCGTAGCGGCTGTGCCAGGTGGCGTTGAGCCCGCGTTCGCCGGCCGGAGCGAAGTGGCACCGGCGCACCGCGTCGCGCGCGGCCTCGGCCGAACGGATACGGGGAAAGACGATGCCCTCGGCGCCGGCGTCCAGCACCTGCACCGCCTGATGAGGCGCGGCCACCCGGACCAGCGCCGCGATCCCGCTCGCCCGCGCCGCCAGCAGCATGGCGGCGAGCGTCTCGCCGCCGATCAGGGTGTGTTCGAGGTCGATGATGACGAAATCGTAGCCGGCGGCGGCGATCAGCTCGACCGTGAGTGGCGCCGGCGTGGAGCAGAACAGTCCGCACACCGGCTCGCTTCCCTGCAGGCGGTCCTTCAGGCGCATCGCGGCCCTCCGGCCTGCGCCAGCGGGTTGGGGGCGAGCCGCGTGCGCAGGCGGATCTCCGGCTGGAAGCGCCGGCTGGCGAGCATCTCGATGGCGACCTCGTCGGCCAGGCAGTCGAACAGCGCGTAGCGTGCCGCCCACTGCGGATGGCGCTGCTGGTGGGCGCGCAGCACTTCGCGCGTGATCTGCCAGAAGCGCTCCTCCGCCATGTCGTAGAAGCGCGCGAACACCCACGCGAGCTCCGCGAGGCTGACGAAGAACAGCGCATCGAAAGTGAAGTCGCGCAACTCGTCGGCGTCACCAGCTTCGAGGAAGGAGTTCGGGTTGACGCGGGCGTGCTCGGCGGGCGGCGCGGTCAGCGCCGGCGGCGGCGCGGACAGCAGGTCGCGGCGGAAGCGCACGCCGTCGTGGAAGTCCTTCAGCGCCACGCGCGCCGGCAGACCGTCCTCGTGCAGCAGGATCATGTTCTGCGCGTGCGATTCCAGCGCTGTACCGTGCTGCCACAGCAGGTGCAGCACCGGCAGCCAGGCCCGCTCGACGAGGCGCTGCAGCCACTTTTCCGCACCGTAGCGCTTCACCCAGCGGTCGACGAAGGGCCGCCCGTCGGCGTCCACATGCATCACCGCAGTCATCGGTACCGCGGCTTCTCCCGGCTGCAAGTGGCTGTGCACACTCTCGCGCCAGATGCACGACATCGCGCCATAGAGCCCGTGCACCGGAGCCGGCGAGGTGCCGCTCACGCCGGCCACCTCACGCAGGATCACCGGCCGCGCCAGCGGTTCGGGCCAGTCCGTGCACTCGGTGACCAGTCGTTGCAGCCAGTCACTGATGACCGGGGCGTTCACGACGGTGTGCGGCGCCAGCACCCGCGACGTCGAAGTATTGACGATGTTCATCGCGAGCTTGAGCGAAAGCCGCCGGGGCACGTCGAGGTTGCTCAGCGTGCGGATCGACTGCTGCGGCAGGTAGCGCTGCGCCATTTCGCCGATCACCACCAGCTCGCCGCGCGCGAGCTCCGGGTGGCAGGCGGGCAGGATTACCTCCTCCCATTGCCAGGGATGGACCGGCAGGGGCAAGTAGTCCTCGGGGCGCGCGCCGCGGCGGGCGAGCGCATCGCGAAATTCTTGCCGATCGGCATCGCCCAGCAGCGCGTGCGCCGCGGCCTCGCCGTCCAGTGTGGGACTGACCGCCCAGCGGCAGTGGTCACGGCGCACTGCGATCATCAGCGGCCTCACCATAGTGGCCATCTCCGGCGCATACGCAGCGTTGTCGTCCAGCGTGAAGCCGAGGCGCGACTTGTAGCTCGGGTGATAGGGATGGCCGTCGGTGAGCCGCGCCTCGATGGTGTCGTAGTCGGCATCGCGCAGAATCCTGCCGCCGCGCGCATGCAGGGTCTGGGCATCCTTGATCTGGGTGGCGAGCAGCTCGGCGGCGAACTGCTTGAGGCGGGCCTCGTCGGCTTCGAGCCAAGGCGCGATTTCGGCGAGGAACAGCGCCGGGTCAGCGGCCTCCTCGGCAGCGGCGCCGGCGGGTTCGCGCAATAAGGGAGAGGTGACGCGCACGCGGCCGAAACTGAAGGTCCGCTGCGCGTGGCACCGGTAGTTGACGGCGGCACCGTCGGCACCGCGGCCGGGCACGGTGACCCCGTCGCCCTGCCACTCGCAGTGCGGCAGGGCGTGCTCGAACAGCAGCGCTTCGATCAGCTGGCGCAGCACGCGTCGGCTCGCCTGGCGGTACGCGGCGCTGTCGATCAGCTCTTGATAGTCGATGGGTCGCATGGCATTACCTTTGAAACATGGGGTTGGGAATGTCGACCCAGCTCGGCCGTTCTCCCTGTTGATCGAAACTGCTGAGCAGGTTGGCCTTGGCCGGCAGCGTCGGCCGCGCGACCAGTTGCAGCGCCAGCGGATCGCCACTCGCCGTGAGGCGCGCGGCGGTGTCCTGCCACAGCACGGCCTCGGGGATGAGGCCGGTGCGCCCCAGGCAAGCGATCGCTTGGGCGATGTGGTTGACCACCACGTAATACTGGAAGCGGTGCCAAGCCTGCTCTTCCGAGTACAGCACCGGACTGTCGGGCTTGATGCGGTCGAGCCGCGGGAAGCGCTGGCGGCTGATGCTGGTGCCCTCCATGTCGCGCGCGTAGCCGCGCGCCGGCCAGCCGTCGCGAAAGGCCACCATGGCGTTCTGCAGGTGCGCTTCGAGGCTGACGCCGTATTCGCCAAAGAGCTTAAGCAACGGCAGCAGGGTCACCTCGAGATAGCGCGCCCACCATGCGCGCACCAGCGCCTCGTCGGGCGCGCCCTCCCCGGCCGCCTGCCGCAGCAGCGCGAGCAGGGGAATCTCGCCCTCGGCCGGTTCTTCCAGCACCGCGGCCAGCACCCGCACATGCTCGGTCTCGTCGGCCGGCATCGCCTGCCGGTACACCACCGCGCAGGCGGCCCGCAGCGCCTCGTCGGGCAACTTCAGCGTCTGGCTGGCAATCTCGGGCAGGACGCGGAAAGCAGCGGATTCGAGCGCGTGCGGCAGCAGCAGCGATAGCGCCCGGCTGGCGTCCAGGGCGCGCTCGACCTGTTCCGACGGGTTGTTGCGCACGAAGTTGGTGATGCGGATGTTCAGCGGCAGCTTGAGGAAGAGGTTGCGGCGCGGCAGCCACACCGTGCGGACCGAAGACGTGGGCCACACCCTCTCCCCCAGGGGGCCGAGGGGGACGAGCGCGCCGTTCTGCTTCAGCGCGTCGATCTCAGGCAGGCCGAGCAGGTATTCGGCCTGCCACGGATGGCAGGGCAGCAGTCGGTAATCTCCGCCGGCGAGCCACTCGGCTGCAGCGCGCGCGGCCTCGGGGTCCAGCGGCGGGACGTCTCCATTCACCGTCTGCACCTCGATCAGGTTTGCCGTCACCGCGAAGTAGTGCAGGCGGAAGGAGGCTCCCAGCTCGGGCGCGTAGCGCTGCAGGTCCTCCTCGCTGAACCCCTCGGAAGCCTTGGACGTGACATGGAAGATGTGGCCGAAACGCAGCCCCTGCTCCGCGGCGACGAAGGGCGGGCGCGGCGCCGCGGGCGCCGGCTGGTGAAAGCGGCGCACGTGATCCAGGCTGTTGCGCATCAAGCTCTGCAGACGCGCGCGACAGCGCTCCGCAACATCCGCAGGATGACGCCCGGCGGCGCCAACGGCGGCGGCGATCAGGTCGGCGAGCGGCGTCGCCTCGACGAGCGGCTGCCAGTCGCCGTCGCAGCCGATCAAGGCGAACGGCGCCAGGCGATGGTAGCCGATCGGCGAGAAGTGGCTCAGGGCGCCCGCGAGGCCGTACCCGGTGCCGTCGAACCGAAGCAGAAACGGCATCAGCCCGGCGGCGCCCCACTCCTCGAACTGCGGACGCAACTCGGCCGGGCCGGTCTCACCACGCGCAAGACGCGGGTCGAAGCGCCCGGTCTCGCGGCAATACGTGTTGAAGTACTGCTCCACCAGGCGGCGTTCCACCGGAGGAAGTTCTAGCAAGCGTGAGGACATTCCGATCCTTCCTTTTAACTTTGCAGACGGCTGGCAAGGACGGCGTGGCGGCCGCCGCAGGCCAGGAGGCCGGTGGCGAGGAACAGGGCCGCGACCGCCCACAACAGGTTTGCCGGCGCGAGCGTCGGCATCAGCAGCATGACCAGCAGCGGGCCGAGCAATTGGCCGAGGACCATGAAGCTCCTGCTCAGTCCGGTCAGGTGGCCGTAGGCCGAAGCCGGCAATTGCCGGCTGCAGGCGAGCAGCATCGACTGCGCCAGGGCTGCGTAGCAGGCGCCTTGCACGATGCGCAGCAACGCGACCAGCCACATCTGATCGACCACCACCAGCAGGCCGATGGACAGCACGCAGCCGAGGGCGCCCAGGATGAAATGGCGCCGCGGGTCGCCTCGGTCGTTCAGATGGCCCCACAGCGGGGCCGCGAGCATCGCGGCGAGCCAGCCCAGCGCATGCAGCAGCCCGGTCTTGCTGGCGATGGCGTCGGTCGCGGGAAAGCGCGCGGCGAGGTAGAGCGCGAACACGTTGACCAGCGCGAAGGCCGCGGCCTGAGCCAGGCACACAGCGACCATCCAGTTGCGCAAGTCGGCGTCGGCGAGCACGCCGCGCAGCCCGGCGAAGGGCGGCACATCGGCGGCCGGCAAGGTTTTCGCGGGCTCGCTGACCTGGCTCCACAGCAACAGCCCGGCGATGCCGGTCGCGACCGCCGTGGTGATCAGCAGCGGCTCCAGCGACCAGTAGTCGAGCATCACGCCGCCCAGCACCGGCCCGGCCAGGCAGCCGCTGGCGATCGCGCTCTCCTGCAGCCCCAGTGCGCGCCCCCGCGAAGTTTCCGCGCTCGCGTGACCGATGAAAGCGGTGAGAACCACGCCGATGGTGCTGAAGCCTTGCAGCAGGCGGCCCAGCATGAAGCCGAAGACACTCGAGTTCAGCGCCATCATCAGCAGGCTCGCGATGAACACCGCCAGCGAGGCGAGCAGCATGCGGCGATAGCCGAAGCGGTCGCACCACTTGCCGACTGACGCCGCGAAGCACAGGGTACCGAGAGCCGGAGCCGCCAGCGCCAGACTGCTCCAGCGCGCCGCGCCGACGACATCGACCCCGCTCAGCGTGGCGACGTACAGTGGCATGATCGGCACCAGCACCATCAAGCCGAGCGTCGTCACCGCCTGGCAGGCCAGCAGCAGCGCGAGATTACGCGAAGGCAGCGGCACGGAATCCATCGCTCAGCACCGGCCCGGAAGAAGCGGATTGTCGAGGCGTCCCATGGCACTGGGCATGCCGGTACCGAAGCTTGCGCGGCCGAGCAACGGCGCCAGGACCTGCTTGAAGGGCCAGCCCGGTTCGTCCAACAACAGGCTTCGGGTCGAGGCGGCGATCGCGTCCGGCAGCGGCACACGCGCCAGGCAGGTTTCCAGGACGCCGCGGAGAATCCGCCAGCCGTGCGCTTCGTCCCGGCCGTAGCGCTCGGCCAGGGCGGCGATCACGGCGTAGAGGTTTACCTCGATGGCGAGGGTCTGCAGGTAGGCGAGCAGCTCGCGTGGCGTCGCGAGTTCCAGCGTGTTGGGGGTGCTGCGGTCGACGACGTAGTCCGGCACCACCACCCCTTGCGCGTTCATCAGCGGCGGGCAGATGCGCAGCGTGTCGTGGTCGCGCAGGACGAGCGCGGCGATGCGCCAGCCGCGGAACGCAAGCAGCACGTTCTGCCCGTGCAGCTCGGGCATGACGCCGTGGGCGAGGCAGCGCAGGCCCAACTCCAGCAGGGCGCCGGCCACTTCGGCGAAAAGGGCCCACGCGTCGTCTTCCTCGGCCAACGGCCCCAGGAGCAGGTCGAACGCAGGCAGCGCGCCGTCGGCGGCGACGACCGGCAGGGCCGCCATCGGAATCAGCCGGGCGTCGGGCAGTGAGGGATAGCGGCGAATCAGGCAGGCGAGCTCGCCCGGTTCGGCTTCGAGCGCATCCCTTTGGCGCAGCGCCCACCAGTGGTTCTCGTCGCACACCAGCAGATGCGACGCCAGCCACTCGTCCCGCTCGCGCAGATTCTCGAGGCAGGCGCTGGCGAGCGTCGCGTTGTGCAGGTAGCGCGGCGGCAGGGTTCGGACTGCGCCCAGGGCATTGACCGAGAGCGCAACCTTGAGGTGCGTCCCCGGGCGGCCGACGACGGCGAGCGATCTCAGCGAGGCAGTCGGAATCGCCGTCCCCGGCCCGCTTCCCAGGTCGATACACTGGGCGAGCGCCGGCGACGCGCGCCGTTCGAGGTGCGCCCACTGCCAGGGGTGCACGGGCATCCACAACCACCCATCACCCTCTGCACGGCGCGCGCGGGCGGTGGCGGCAAGCCGCTCATGCTGCGCAGCGTCGAGCAGCGCTTCCGCGACCGGCTGACCGGCCGCGTCGGTGCTGCCTCGCACCTGGTCCCGTCGCACGGCGACCCATTGCAGCGGGATGGACGCCGCCGCCTCCGCGGCATAAGCCGAACCGTCGCTGTTGCCCCAGTCCTTGGCCCTCGCGAGGGGGTGGAAAGGGCGGTCCTTCAAACAACTCAACGTTTCCCACGAGAGCAGGTCGTCCGGGGCGGCGGCGAGCTTTGCCAGAATGCCGGGCTCGTGCGCCGCGGCGCACTCGGCTTGGTGACTCGCCAAGCGGAAGAAGCGGGCGAAGCGGCCGGTCGACTCCTGCCACCAGCCGGCAGTCTGCAGGGTTTCAGCAACGTCGACAGCGGCGAGCCTGGCCGACTGGGGCGCGCCCGACGAGGCGACGCCGCGCTCCGAAACCCGGAACGGGCGCAGGCCGCCGGTTTCGCGGCCATGCCAGCGCAGCACCCGGCCCGGGCCCAATTCCACTTCGACGACCGCCTCCTCCGCCGCAGCGTGAAAGCGGCAATGGCTGCGGAAGCCGTAGAGATCCTCGAGCCAGAGCGCATCGAAGAGGTCCTGGAGCAGGCGGTGCTCGTAAGAGTGAGGTGGCATGTTCGGCATGCGCTTCAGCCGTAGAGCGGCAAGCGGGTGCCGGCGCCCTGGGCCTGCGCGAGCCGGTAGAAATGCCGCGCGCAGACGAGGTCGTCGATCGCCATGCCCATCGGATTGAGGAGGATGATCTCGTCGTCGCGCTCGCGGCCCGGCCGCTCGCCGATGACGATCTCGCCGAGCTCGGCGTGCAGGCGCTCGCGGCTGAAACGCCCTTCGAGCACGAGCTGGTTGATGATCTTCTTCTCGCGGTTGGACTGATCCCAGTCGTCGACGACGACCTTGTCGGCCTTCTCGTACACGTCCTTGTGCACGTCCATGATCGACACGTTGCTGACGAAGGCGCCGGCCTTGAGCCACTCGAAGGCCAGGTAAGGCGCGTCGGTCACGGTGCAGGTGACGACCACATCGCCCTCGCGTACCGCGGCTTCCGCCGAAACCGCGCGCAACATCGCAACCTTGGGGAAGCTTTCCTTCAGGGTGCGCGACAGCGCCTCCGCGGCGGACGGCGAAAGATCGAACAGATGGAGACGTTCGATCGACGGGAACTGCTCGAGCAGCGTCTGCATCTGCATGCGGGCAATCGGGCCGCAGCCGATGCAGGCGACGTCGGTGAAGCTGCCGCGAGCGAGATGCCGGGTGCCGACGGCGGTGATCGCGGCCGTGCGCATGCCGCTGAGCAAGCCGCCTTCCATGATCGCGATCGGGTAGTTGGTCTGCGCGTCATTCAGCACCACCACCGCGCTGGCGCGTTCGAGGCCGAAGCGGGCCGGATTGTGCTGGCGGCTGCCGATCCACTTCAGCCCCGCGATCGGATCCTCGCCGCCCAGATAGCACGGCATGGCGATGATGCGGTCGGCGATGTGGTCGGCGCCCGGCCAGCGCAGATAGGGCTTGAGCGGCTGCACATAGGCACCGCGGGCGTGCGCGGCGAGGCCTTCCGCGATGGCGTCGACATAGGGCTGCGAACGGCCCCCGCCCAGTTCGATCAGGTCGCGGCGGCTGAGGTAGAGCAGGTCCGTGGAACTCGTCGTGTTTGTCATGCGGCTTGTCCAATGGTCGAGTTGAGGGAAGTTTCGCGGTTGTGCGCGAGGTGGCGGTCTCTCATGCGCGACAGCCACTCGTCGTTGTAAACCGTGTCGAGGTAGCGCTCGCCGCGGTCAGGGAGGATCGTGAGGATGCGGGCGGAATGGTGCAGGCGGGCGGAGAGGCGCTGGATCGCGGCGATCACCGAGCCCGATGAGCCGCCGGCGAAAATGCCTTCGTGCTTGACCAGCTCGCGGCAGGCGAGCCCCGATTCGTAATCGTCGACATGGATGACGTCGCCGATCTCGTCGCGCCGCAAGAGCTCCGGCACGCGGCTGGCGCCGATCCCCGGCAGCTCCCGTGGGCAAGGGGGCGCACCGAACAGCACCGACCCGGCGGCGTCGACCGCCACGACCTTCAGGTTCGGCCACGCCTCGCGCAATCGCCGGGCGATGCCGTGCAAGGTGCCGGACGTGCTGACCCCGAGCACCAGGTAGTCCACCGGCCGATCCAGATCACGCAGGATCTCCTCACCCTCGCCGTGGTAGTGGCTCTGCCAGTTGCGCTCGTTGGCGTACTGGTTGATCCATACCGTGCCCGGCCGCTCGCGCAGCATCTGCTTGACGCATTCGATGCGGGTCTCCAGGTAGCCGCCCTGGCGATCCTTTTCGGTGACCTGCTCGATGTTCCCGCCATAGCAGCGGATGATGCGGAGATTGGTCGGCGAGATCTTCGGGTCCACGACTGCGGTGAAGCGAAGTCCGCGCAGCCGGCACACCATCGCCAGCGCGATCGCCAGATTGCCCGAGGAGCTTTCGACGATGTGCGCATCGGGCGGGATGCTGCCGTCGGCAAGTCCGCGTTCGATGATATATCGCGCCGGACGGTCCTTGACGCTACCGCCTGGATTGCACAGCTCCATCTTGGCGAGCACTTCGCACCGCGATCCACGGAACAGGCGAGACAGGCGCACGATCGGCGTCGCCCCGACGTCGTCGAGAATACTGTCGAGGATCATGACGCCCTCCGCCCCGCCGTCGGAGCGGCGAAGAAGTTTCGCGCCGGCAACTGCGCCGGCCCAGGCACACGAAGCAGGCAAGCCGACCCCGTAACGCATGCGCCTGCATGTATTTCAGGTGAACCAAATGACATGACACCCCCCAAATGAAGCCGTTGGCAACTGGCTGGCTTGGCCTGGGAAGGCGTGGCTGGCTGACGAGAAACCCGCGTGTTCGGACGGCAGCGCCGTCGGTACCACAACGAACGGACCACTCTCGCCTATCGCATAAAGACGACAGGCACACCCCGCGATACTCCTCAGCAACCAGAAGCGCTCGCCCGCTGGAGCGAAGGCGAATCAGGCGCTGTCGAATCGCGGTTCGGGTGTTGAGTGGGGTATGTACCTCTCGAGCAGTAATGATGTGAGCACCGATGATAATGCTTCTCATTTCCTCTGTCAATGCCGCCTATCTGACGTTCTTCCGAATCGTCTCCACCCGATCGACTTCCCAGCCACGGGCTGGCTTTGCACGGCAAGGCTTTGGCGAGCGCGCCCGCAAGCCAGGTTTCCCGCTGCCGGTCGGGTCGAGTGCAGACGCCCTACTCCGGCATGCTTCCGGGTTATGTCGCGGGCCAACACGCACCTTCAAACCGCATCCCTCGGTGTACCAACTCGCCCCGTCACGACTCGAAATCGAGCCGGAGCACATCTGTTTCCTCTCCTCGAACGCCTGGGACGCCTTCTCCGCGAAGGCCTTCGGTTTTCGCGTGCTGTGGTGCAATCGTTTCGGCCAGCAGCCGGAGGGCATCCCGGCCTTGCCGGACGCGCAGATCGAGACCCTTGCAGCGCTCCCCCGTGAATTAGGGCTGGAGGCGTCGTAGGCACGCCAGTCTTGTAAGGGGGGACGCCTCGGCAACGACTAATCATCAAGAACGCGTTCGCCCCCCCTGAACGACAGACTGGAGGAGACCATGAAAGCGCCTGCTCATTTCCTGCTGAGTGCCCTGACCGGCGCAGCCCTTCTCGCGACGATGCCCGTTGCCGCTGCCGATCCGGCCATGTGGCTGCAGCGCCAGTTCAGCACCGTCCATTACGACCCGACTGCCCCGCGACCGGCAGTGGTCCGTGCGAGGCAGGCTGACGGCACGATACCCGGACACGCCCATGCCGACGCATGGCTGCAGCGCCAACTCGGGGGCGCCGGCTTCCCCTCGGCCGCGTCGGAGGCGGCGCCGGGCCTGCAACGCCTGATTCATCGACCCGGCGCCGAACGGCCGATCTATTACGCGTGGCTGAAACGGGTCCTCTCAACCGAGCACCGTGATCTGGGGACCTGGCTGTGATCCCCGCGCACGCTGTTCCCCGGTCCGTAACGCTGTTACGCGCCTCGCTGCTCACGGCGTTCGCCGCAGTCGCCATGTTCCTCTCGACCATTGCCCACGCCGCACCGGATGGACTTCGGTCGATCCAGACCCGCCAAGCCTTCGGCGAGCTCGTGCAACGTCTGGAAGCCGCGGTCGAGCGCCATGGCATGACGGTCGTCGCGGCCGCAAGCGCAAGCCGGGGCGCTGCCGCACGAGGCGTCAAGATCGCCGGCAATACCGTGGTGATGGTGTTCCGCAACGATTACGCCGTGCGCATGCTGGAGGCCAGCATTCCGGCCGGCATCGAAGCGCCACTGCGCTACTACGTCACCGAGAACGCCGACGGCACCGCGACGCTTGCGTGGCGCACGCTCAGCAGCGTGTTTGCGCCCTACGGCAGCCCGGCACTCGACGACATGGCGCGGGAACTCGATGCGGTGTTCGAGCAGATCGGGCGCGATGCTGGCCAGTGAGGCGTACCCGGTGCGCTCGCTGCCGGTCGCTGGTTTGTCCGCATCGATCTGCGTGCCGGCGCACTGATTTCCGCCGTCGCAGGCGGATTGCTGATGGGCTACGGCGCACGCATCGGTTTCGGCTGCACGATTGGAGCGCTCCTGTCGGGGATCGCCTCCACCAGCCTGCACGGCTGGCTGTGGTTCGCCGCGGTGCTCCCCGGCACCTGGATCGGCGCGAGGCTTCGTCGGGGTTTGGCCTTTGAGGGCACGGCGAAGGTGTAAGGAATGGAGGATCTCCCACGACCAAGTCAGGAGCGGCAATCGCACCAGCTACGCCACATGGGTCTATACAAGATGAAAACGAACCGACTTCTCCTGCTCGCTGCGATTGCCCTGACAACACTGATCTTCTTTGCCTTCGATCTCGACCGCTACCTCAGTCTCGAGTTCTTCAAGGCACAGCAGGCCGCGATCGAGGCGTGGCGGGATGCGCGGCCCCTCGCCGCTGCGGCGGCTTTCTTTGTCCTCTACGTCGCGGTCACCGGCCTGTCGCTGCCCGGCGCGGCAATCATGACGCTCGTGGCGGGCGCGATCTTCGGCTTGGCCTGGGGTACGCTGATCGTCTCGTTTGCTTCCACGATCGGCGCGACGCTGGCCTTCCTCGCTTCGCGCTTCGTCCTGCGCGACACGGTGCAGGCGCGCTTCGGCGAACGGCTGCGCGCGATCAACGCGGGCGTCGCGAAAGACGGCGGCTTCTACCTGTTCACGCTGCGCCTGGTGCCGATGTTTCCGTTCTTCGTCATCAACCTGAGATCACGCGCAACGATGGCGGGCACACGACGCTGTCGACGCGCAGCATCATCATCACGACCGGCGGCCGCCCCACCGTGCCGTCGATTGCGGGCATCGAGGACGTCGGCTACTACACTTCGGACACGATCTGGACCCTGCGCGCGCTGCCCCGCCGCCTGCTGGTACTCGGCGGCGGCCCGATCGGTTGCGAGCTGACGCAGACTTTCGCGCGTTTCGGCGCCGCGGTGACGCTGATCGTCAAGGGCGAGCGGATCATGCCGCGCGAGGATGCGGAGG
>Ga0209347_1004282_pt1 | contig 15068 bp, 20 predicted proteins | sample AutmiccommuBRH23_FD_187382 | JGI IMG/M metagenome (GOLD analysis project Ga0209347, IMG submission 187382) | Deep subsurface microbial communities from Mt. Terri, Switzerland - Autotrophic microbial communities BRH/23 (SPAdes) (version 2) | ecosystem: Environmental > Aquatic > Deep subsurface >... | reverse complement strand
TTCAGAGTAATGACGACATTATAGCTGTTGACGGGAAAGTCCTACGTGGCTTGCTTGTTTTACTGACATTTACGAACGAGTTCAGCAATTCACCCTGAGTTTACGGATTGGAGATGTTGGGCGATGAAACTGACTCAGGAAGATACGGCCTTGTTTTATAATGTATTCTTTAAACTGATCGATTACACTAATGACAGATACCAGGTTGTACCCGGACTTAAAAAAACGTCAGGCTCTATGGATGTCGATCCCACTACAATTATGCCAGTCCGTGATAAGCTCTGGGAAAAGCGATGATGTTATCAACCGTATAGCCGCTGACAATCCATTTTGCTTCACTGAGCAGGAACTGTCACTGGTGGCCAGTTGGAGAAAGAGGATCGCTGGCGATTTTCTAATCTACAAACACCTAAAGAAGTACACTGTTTTCATGGGTAATGGTGGGCTCTACGGCGTAGTCGGCATCGCCTGTACCATTAAGGAAATGTTCCCCTCATTTGCCCTGCCTCGATATTCGAAGGCGGTTCTTCTTCCCTTTGAAGGGAAAATCATTTATGACAGTTTGTTGACTACCTACAATATTACTTATGGCAGCAACATGCGAAAAAGTTTTAACGAAGAGTATCGGGAGCTGAAAAATAAAGCCGGAGTTATCACGACTCTATAGCTTTTGCTCCTGCTACGTGGTTTACTGAAACCTTACTCAAGATGAGTAAAGCTAGCAGAATGAACCATTGCTCCATAGTATATATGAACTAAAGCCGATAGGCTTAATAAACCGCTGAAAAAAAATATAAGCACAATTTTGTACAGGTTATTGCGCTGCATCCAATTCATTAACAAAATACCTCCACCAGCGCCACCAATGAGATGAAATAATGGAACACCACCAATTGGAAGGAACGCATTATAGAATTTAAAATACCCTAATTGAATAAAGATAAAATTAACTATGAACAGCCAAACAAAAGAAATAACTCCAATTAGCCAAAGTTGTTTTATTCTTTGAATTGGAATTAGAGTTAATACTATTAACCATACTACACCAGCCCAGATAAGATGAAGCATATTTTGTGCCTACAGTTTACCTGATAAATCTTGTTTTATCCTTATCATTATATATTTTTTCATTATCTACTAAAGCTAATGACAACCAAACCAAAATTGATATTCCTGCTACGTTTACAACAAAATGCAAAAAATGGTTAAAACCATGTAGCATCTTAAATGCATCAAACCACATAAAAACAGTGGTGGCCAAATTTAGGATTCCGCTGAAAACTAATACAAGAACAATTTTAAACCATGCGCTACGCTGAATCCAGTTAATAAGAAGTATTCCCCCAGCAGCACCACCGATAGGGACTAATACCGGCACTCCACCGACCACAAGGATATATTTGGTAAATTGGTAATACCCCAACTGAATAAAGGTATAGTTTAGAGCAAACATCCAAATAAAAGACACCACTGCAACCGGCCACAAAATTTTTATCCTTTCTAACGGGAGCAGGATGAAAACTAATATCCACAATACTGACGCCCATACAATAGTTACCATATTAATCCTCCTAAATTACCATAATATATTTATTATCATTTTCATGCGATATCCATTTTATGCAACGAATAATTCGTAATAGCTAATAGGGAAACTATTAAAAATTGTTCTCAAAATCAAGGAGGAAGCTATTACCAATGCCATTTCTTATTAAAGCATTAATTACCTTTCCTATGTTCTATTTCCTTGTTGGTAGCAATTTTAGAATGTTATGGAAAGCTGGTTTAATTGGCGTAGGAATTATGTTGATAGCTGATTATGTTGGGTTTCACTTTGATTTATATAACTACCAACATGGCTTTACCATGCTGGTAGGTTTCATGCCACCTCTGCATATTTTTAATATGTATCTAATTTCGATGATGTATTTAAAATGGTTGCCACAAAAGTGGGGTGAGAGAATTCTTTATACTATCTACCTTTCAGTAATATTCTTGGCGATTGAGGCAGTAATGTATCAAGCTGATGCAATTACTTATTATAATTGGGAATTGTGGTATAGTTATTTTTTAAACATTGGAGGGTTATCCCTCTTTGCTTATCTTTCTGATTTTAAGGCAATATCGTCTTGCTTCTTATGCATCGAGCCGTGTAAAAGCGGCAGAAAATCAAAATCCTTATCGTCAGGATGTTTCAACAAATGCGAAAGAATAGCCGAAGCACTTTTGCCAAAGGTATCAGACACCACATTGGAAAGCATGATATTGGAAACTGTAAGGGAGTTTTGCACCCGGTTCTTTTCGCTGGACGCAAAGGAAACCAGTTTGGAACGGTAGCGCAGCAAGTCGCGAATTTCGCGAATATTTGCTGGGGGAATGAAGCTACCGGGAACCAGCCCATGTTTGTGGAGGTCTGCAATCCAGATGGAATCCTTTTTGTCAGTCTTCTTGCCACGGATCGCCTTGACATACTTCGGGTGTGCCAAGGTGATCTGGCAGGAAGCTTCCAGGATATTGTAAACAGGAATCCAATACTTGCCGGTGGACTCCATGCAGACGTGCACACACTGATTATTTGAGAGCCACAGCGCTAAGGCTCTTAGATCTTTGGTAAAGGTTGAAAAGCGTTTGGTTTTGTAGGTAGTTATGTTTTCGCGATTGGTGGTCGCGATGGTTGCAACGACGAAGTCTCAAGGCTGGATGCTGATGAAAGTACCCGAATTGAAATCGACCACCCACAATCGCCATTTAAAAAATTAGAGGTTATAGCCGTCAACGAGCCAGGGCTATATTCCCTTATCCTGGGCAGCCGAAAGCCAGAAGCCAAAGCATTTAAACGCTGGATTACTCATGAGGTAATCCCGGCAATCCGGCGTACAGGATCATATATCATTGATGGGCGTAGGCTGCCAATGAATTACAAAGAAGCACTGGAAGAATTGGTAATCGAGGTTGGAAAGAATGAAATTCTGCAAGAACAGATTGAAGAATTAACGCCGAAGGCAGAGGCTTTTAACACCTACCTTTCTACCGAAAAAAACATTTTCCATGATGGAGGTTGCCAAGATGTTGGATATTCCCGGCATCGGCAGGACAAAGCTGTTTGCCATACTAAGGGAATTGGGGGTTTTACAGAGGGGTTTGGAGTTTAACCTACCTATGCAGAAGTATATTAACGCGGGATACTTTACCGTGATAGCCGTTCCCTTCTATATTGGCGAAAAGGTGATCTACCATACTGTTACCAGGGTGACAGCAGCAGGGATAGAGTTTATCCGCAGAACGCTTGATAATCATGGGTATATTCCTAAATGCCTAGCTAACTAGGTTGTGTAAAAGGCAGTGATAATTGCATGTAAAGCGGGGGCGGTTAAACCCCCGCTTTACTATAAAAACCAATATCGTTCTATTCCTAAAATTTCTTTTGAGGAGGTTGTTGATTTTCCTTATCCGGTGTGTTATACTTCTTCTTGCGTGAGATTTGGTTATTGGGGGCGCGTAAGATTTTATCCTGTGGATAAGTGGCTCAAACCCCCTATTTATGCGGCAGTGGCGGAATTGGCAGACGCGTAAGATTCAGGTTCTTATGCCCGTACGGGTGTGGGGGTTCAAGTCCCTTCTGCCGCACCAAAAAGCAGGGTTTCGATTTATCGAAACCCTGCTTTCTTATATCTGGGGTAATTACACCTGCAGCAAACGGAGTATTCCTCCCATGCCTCTGTGTTTTAAAAAGCTTACAGCTTGTGCAAAATACGTGACCGTTTTCCGGTACAATTCATTCTACTGGTAAGCGGCACCGGCAAAGGAACTTATGCTTTCCCTGACGGCCGGTCCAAGGGCTGTAAAACCAGCCACGCAAATAAGCAAAACCAGAGCCATGATAAGGGCGTATTCAGCTGTCCCCTGCCCATTTTCATCGGATAACCAGCCAATTGCCGATGTAAACATAATTATTCTTCTCCCCGTGTACTTTTTCTTATAGTAACACCACCGGCTCCAAAGCAAAACATACTTTAGGCTCAAAAACACAAAGCTTTTTCTGAGAAAAAAGTAACTGGAAGAACAAATTTCCCCTGGCGGGACACTGAAATAGTACGGCTAGACTATGAAAAAGACGCCCTCAAAAGGACGCCTTTTTTCCTTTTATTTATACCCTTAACTGGCCATACCGCCCGCAATAGCACCGGAGTGCGAAAATAGAGTGTTGCCACCCCTGGTAGAAAGCTGACGACTGATTGCTGACAGCTATTTTTTGAGGTATTACTTTTGCCCAGCGCACAGTTTTGTCATAAGGTTGGCTAGCATTTGCTTTTCCTGGGAATCGGAGACATTCCACAGTTCTTTCAGAACTTTTTGCTCGGGGTTTGCTGGCACGACACTATCGGCCAGCACCTCTCCAGCCTGACGGGCCAGGGCGGAAATCCTGTCCCTGGATATACCCAGCTCTTCGGCAAACTCTACGGCCTGGGATAAAAATTTCTTCCAGTTGTCCCAGTCAGCATTGGCCCTGTTCAATAGATCCATTTTCATTAGATCCATTTTCATTCCTCCTGTCCTATGTAATTTTTGTTCCAAGAATATACCTTTATTGTTTACATAAATTGCTAAAATATACAGCCTGAATTAGTACCCCATAATTATGGTGGGGATTCCAGCATCTTATAGCAAACAAATTAATGTTACATACACAACTGTACTATAAAAGGCATATGTTAAATATGAAAGACAGTGCTTCCAACGCCCGTCAACAAAGGGAGTTATATTTTTTTGTTAAGGAGGGACCCGCCTGGGCGGATCCCCCGGACAGCAGCTTGCTAACTTGGGGGGTATTTGAATGAAAATTGGTGACATAGTCACCCGCAAAGTATATGGTGAAGATATGCAGTTTTGCATCTTGGGATTCTACACCAACCAGGAGACCGGGGAGAGGGTTGCTATACTGGCGCTACTGGATCCAAGCCTGATTATGGAAGCAGCCGTTCAAGAACTGGCGCCGGTATCAGCAAGACACCTGTTTGCACTGACCACCACCACCACAAGCGCTCACGTTCATTAATAAAACGGTGAGAAAAGACTGCTAAAAAGCAGTTTTTTCTTTTATGCCGAAGGAATAGGTATGCAAATATGGAATATTACTTATGATATTATTCAGGTTAAAGACTGATGGTATATACATTTTAACATCACCGGGGGTGATATTTATAAATAATCAAAACGAACTGAAATGTCTGGGTGAACAGGCCATTGACAGGGGAAGGCGCCTGGGGGCCGATATGGTTGAAGTATATCTCAGCAACAACCGGGAGCTGCAGGTGGAGGTCCGGGATGAACAGGTTGAGACCATGAAGCTGGCCGAGGAAAGAGGCATGGGAATAAGGGTCCTGAAGGGAAACAAGGTGGGGTTTGCCTATACCTCTGACCTTAGCCGGAAAAATGTGGAGGAAATGCTGGAGCAGGCACTGGCAAACTCCTCCCGCACTGCGGAAGACAGCTTCAGAATAATGCCGGGGCCAGCCCCGGCATACCCCGAACTGGACCTTTATGACCAAACCATTATTGAAACTTCGGTGGAGGATAAAATAAACCTTGCCAGGGTTATGGAAGAGGCAGCCCGGAAATACGACTCCAGAGTCAGCATCATTGAGGGTTCCTCGTACACCGACGCTGAAACCGAAGTAATTCTACTGAACAGCCTGGGGCTGGATCTTAGCTTCAAGGGGGCCTACTGCGGTATTTACATCGCCCTGGTGGCGGTACAGGGGGAGGAAAGCCAGACTGGATTCGCCCTTGGCTATGGTCTCAAATACCATGGACTGGAGGCGGAATCCACAGGCCGGGAGGCAGCCATGAGGGCGGTCAGGATGCTGGGGGCAAAAACCGCGCCCACCCAGACGCTGCCGATAATTTTTGAACCTTACGTGGCCACAGGCTTTCTGGGCATGCTGGCCCCGGCCCTTACTGCCGAGGCCGTACAAAAAGGAAGGTCGCTTTTTGCGGGAAAAGTAAATCAGAAGGTGGCCTCGGACAGGGTAAGCATTGTGGATGACGGATCTTTGCCCGGAGGCATTGCATCAACTCCCTTTGACGGAGAAGGCGTGCCAACTTCAAAAACAAGGCTGATCACTGCCGGAACCCTGGAGGGTTTCATGCACAACACATATACTGCCGCAAAGGATGGGGTGAAATCCACCGGAAACGGGGTAAGAGGATCGTACAAGTCAACCCCCGAGGTGGGATCAACCAACTTCTTCATAGAGAAGGGCGGGCAAAACCAGGATGAAATATTGGCAGGCATAGGGAAAGGTTTTTATATCACCGAGGTCCTGGGCATGCACACCGCAAACCCAATATCCGGGGATTTCTCCCTGGGCGTGTCGGGTTTGATGATTGAGGGCGGACGCCTGACTTATCCAGTAAGGGGAGTGGCGCTGGCAGGAAATATAATTGACCTTATGCAGAGAATTGAAAGTGTCGGAAGTGATCTGACATTTTTCGGGGGCATGGGATCTCCCACCTTGCTGGTTGGGAAAATGGCCCTGAGCGGACATTGAGTTATTCAGCAATCCTTTTGCAATCAAAAGAGAATAGTGGTAAAATATCCCCAGTGTGCCGGTACGGCTTTGTTGTAAAATTGCCATCCGGGGTGATTATATTTGAAAATTCTTGTGTTAAACGGACCAAATCTTAATCTGCTGGGCAAAAGAGAGCCTGGTGTTTACGGAACCACAACCCTGGAACAAATCAGTGAAAATCTGCGTGATCTGGCAGGCCGACTGGGCGCCGAAATGGAATTTTACCAGTCAAACCACGAGGGTGATCTTATAGACAGAGTTCATCAAGCCGTTAATTTCGACGCCGTGGTTTTCAATCCGGGGGCCTTTACCCACTACAGCCTGGCCCTCAGGGACGCTGTTGCCTCAGTACCGGTGCCGGTTATAGAGGTTCACCTTTCGAATATTCACGCCAGGGAGGAATTTCGCAGAATATCGGTGATTGCTCCGGTGGCTGCCGGCCAGATCTCCGGACTGGGTGTTCAAAGTTACCTGCTGGGATTCAGGGCAGCATGTGAGATTGCAGGAAGAATCAACAATACTGATAAATGATCCTACCGGGTACAGGGGGAATAAGAATTGCCGGATGTATTGCTGGACCGGATCAATGCCCTGAGGGTTTTGCTTTCGGGGTGGGGGCTAGAGGCCGTAGTAATTTCGAATCCCGAAAATATTTTTTATCTTACCGGATTTACCGGGTCCCACGGATCTGTGGTGGTCACAGGAAATGATATCCACCTGATTACAGATTTCAGGTATGATGAGCAGGCCTCTTTGCAGTCACCACACTGCAAAATTGTTTTGATAAAAGAAACCATACCTGACACCCTCTGCGAAATGGTCCAGGATATGCAGATAAAAAGTATGGGCTGCGAGGGTAATTTTCTAACATACCTTCAGTATAGCGCCCTGAAGGACAACCTTCCGGGGATAGAGCTGAAACCCCTGCAGGAATGCGTGGAAGATTTGCGTGTGGTGAAGGACCACCAGGAAGTGCAGCGTATTGGCAATTCAGTTAAGCTTTCCGACCGGGCCTTCGAATATGTTTTGCCTCTGCTAGGGGAAGGAGTCACAGAGAGGGAAGTGGCTCTGGAAATTGAATTCTTCATGAAAAAAAACGGGGCTGAGGATATAGCCTTTCCATTTATAGTGGCCTCCGGCCAGAGGTCCTCCATGCCCCATGGCACAGCCTCGGAAAAAGCAATTGTCCGGGGGGATCTGGTTACCCTGGATTTCGGCGCCAGGCTTGGAGGCTATAATTCAGATATAACCAGAACAGTGGTTATAGGCCAGGGTGATAACAGGAAGGAAGAAATATACGGTATAGTGCTGGAAGCCCAAATGGCCGGGATTAATGCCCTAAGGCCAGGTATACCCGCATCGGAGGTGGACAGGGCTGCCAGGGGTATTATAGAGGGCTACGGGTATGGAAAAAATTTTCGACATAGCACCGGACACGGACTGGGACTGCAAATACATGAGGGCCCGCGTTTATCAACCAGAGATCATACCGTTTTAAAAACCGGGATGGTGGTAACTGTGGAACCGGGAATCTACCTGCCCGGATGGGGAGGAATAAGGATTGAGGACACGGTGTTGGTGGTGGAAAATGGCTGCCGCGTGCTGACCTCTTCGCCCAAGGAGCGGTTGATTACCTGTGGCCCGTAATGCCGACTCTGTTACAGAGCATACTTATATTATTTTTTAATACTGCATAATTTTTATATTTGGAAAGGGGAGAGTACAGGGTGATCTCAACCAATGATTTCAAGACAGGGCTGACAGTGGAGATTGACGGAGATGTCTTCCAGGTGGTGGATTTTCAGCATGTAAAGCCCGGCAAGGGAGCTGCCTTTGTCAGATGCAAGATAAGGAATGTCCGCACCGGGGCAGTGGTGGAGAGAACATTCAATGCCGGTGAAAAACTTCCCCGGGCCAGAATAGATCGCCGGGAATTCCAATATCTCTATAGTGACGGCAATTTATATAATTTTATGGACATGGAAAGCTTCGACCAAACCAGCCTAACTGCGGAACAGCTGTCTGACGCCACAAAATACCTGAAAGAAAATATGATTATCAGCGTACTTATGTTTCAGGAAAAGCCTATTGGTGTAGATATTCCCAACTACGTTGAACTGGAGGTAGTGGAGACATCCCCAGGCATTAAAGGAGACACCGCCAGCGGCGGGTCCAAGCCGGCAACTCTGGAAACAGGCTATATAGTGCAGGTTCCGTTCTTTATCAATGTGGGTGATGTGCTGCAGATAGACACCCGGTCGGGCCAGTATATAAAACGAGCTTAAAACCTTGCCCCACCCTTGTTTACATAAGGAAATATATGTTTAAAAACCCCCGGCTTGAGAAATAATAGTGTAAACCAATCGAAAGTTATTTTTTAAAAGGGGGTTTTGCAAGGGTGAGGGATCTTAAAGCAAGGGTGGCATATCTACAGGGATTGTCAGCCGGAATGAATATTGAGACGGAATCGAAAGAGGGCCGCATTCTCAGTAGTGTAATAGAGGTATTGGATGATTTTGCCACTACCATCAAGGAAATGGAGGATGCTCACGAACAGCTGGAGAACTACCTGGAATCAATAGATGAAGACCTCTTTCACCTTGAGGAAGATGTATACAAAGACACCGAGGAAAATTCCGAGGAAGATGAATATCTGGAAGTAGACTGCCCCCGCTGTGGTGAGGTTGTTTGCTTTGAGTCCGACGTCCTGGAGGACGAAGACACAATAGAGGTAACCTGCCCCAACTGTGACGAGGTGGTATTTGTAAATGACGATACCTTCCAGGCCGCCGACGAGCCCGAGCCCCTTGAAGGCAAACGAGTTATCGAAGACGACCTGTAAGAAAGCATTCAGAAATAACAGTACCTCAATATGGGGTACTGTTTATTTTTTCTTAAAAAAAAGGGGGTTATAAAAATGAGTGAACCCAGAATAGTGATTATCGGCGGGGTGGCCGCGGGTCCCAAAGCCGCGGCCAGGGCTCGACGGCTGGCGCCCAATGCGAATATTACCATCATTGAAAAGGACAGCTATATCTCCTACGCGGGCTGTGGAATGCCCTTTTACCTGGCGGGGTCGGTGAGGGAGTTTGAGCATTTGTTCAGCACTTCCTACGGAGTTCCAAGGGACGAGCAGTATTTCATGAGGGAAAAGGGAGTAAAGGTTTTAACAGGTAATGAGGCACTGGAGATTGACAGGGAGAAAAGAGAGGTTTTATCCAAAAACCTGGCCACCGGCGAAACCTCCGTCATACCATACGACAAGCTGGTTATTGCCACCGGCTCCACACCTTTTATTCCGCCGCTGGAGGGAATAGATTTGAAGGGTGTTTTTCGCCTTAATCACCCGGAGGACGCAAAAAAAATCAAGGAGAATATAAATGATGTAAGCGAGGCGGTGGTAATCGGGGCCGGACTGATTGGCATGGAGGCCGCCGACGCCTTCCGTGAAAAAAAGATATTTGTAACCGTGGTGGAGTTAAAGGACCAGATACTGCCGGGGTTATTGGACAAGGACTTGGCTGACATTCTGACACTGAGGCTGGAGGAGCAGGGCATGGAGTTCCGCCTGGGCCAAAAGGTGATGGGAATTATAGGGGATGGTCAGGGTAATGTCACCGGGGTTACAACCGAAAAGGAAACCCTGGATGCCCAAATGGTGATCGTGGCGGTGGGTGTTAGGCCCAATGTAGACCTGGCCAGGAAATGCGGGCTTAAAATAGGTCAGACAGGCGCCATAGAGGTAAACCAGTACCTGCAAACCAGCGATCCCGACATTTTCGCGGTGGGTGACTGCGTGGAAAACCTGCACCTGGTTTCCGGCAAAAAGGTGTATATTCCCCTGGCCTCTACGGCCAACCGCCAGGGCAGAGTAGCCGGAGACAATGTTATGGGAAGAAAAAGCGTTTTCCCCGGGGTTTTGGGCACTGCCATTTTGAAAGTGCTGAACTGGAACTCCGGAAAAACAGGCCTGGGCCAGCAGCAGGCCGAGGAATTGGGCTACAAGGTGGTGACAGTGGTTAACTCAGCCCTTGACCGCACGCACTACCACCCCTCCCACGGGCTGGTTATCATGAAAATGATTGTAGACCGGGAAAGCAGCAAAATACTTGGCGCCCAGGCCATAGGGCCGGGTGATGTGTCCAAGAGAATCGATGTTGTGGCCACGGCCATACATTTCGGGTCCACCGTGGAGGATTTTGCCGGAATTGACCTGGGCTACGCCCCTCCTTTCTCCACCCCCATAGACCTGAGCCACCATACCGCCAACATTGTCCGGAATAAAATGGAAGGACTGGCGCCGTCAATCACCGCGGGAGATCTGAAAGAAAAGCTTGACGGCAGCGACGATTTTGTAATAGTAGATGTCAGAACGGCCCAGCAGTTCGCCCCCAAACATATAGACGACAGCCGGGTGATGCTGGTAACCTTGAGCGATATAAGGGACCGCCTGGACGAAATACCCCGGAACAAAGAAATTGTGCTGCTGTGCGCCATGGGTGTACGCAGTTATGAGGCCCTCAGAATATTACACGGGGCCGGCTTCAGGGACATCAAATACATGGAGGGCGGGCTCCAGGCCTGGCCCTACGATCTTGACTAGAGTTCAGTATTAACAAACCCCGGGCTGCCTACCTAAATGGTTGGCAGCCTTTTTTACAGACGGGAAAAATAAAGACAGCGCCTTTTGCGTACGCTGCCTGTCTAAACCGGTGCGGGCGAAGGTTAACCTACCTTCTTTTTTAGTAAAAATAATTCCATCTCTTGCTTGATGGTTTTTTCCAGGAAAAATTCTGTTTGATTATCCAGTTTACTCTCAATCCTGGCCTGACCTGCTTTAAGCTGGCCAACGTCATCCTTAAGCTGGTCAACATCATCCTTAAGTTGGTCAAAGTCATCCTCAAGCCTTGCCACGCTGACTTTAAGCTGGTCAACATCCTCACTTAGCTTCACAACCATATTCCTTGTTACCTTGGTGTGTTCTTCCAAGCCGCTATATAACTGGTACAACTCTTTATGTCCGGCTTCCAGGGAATCCATTTTGCCGTCAAGCCTGTCCATCCGGCTATTCATGTTTTTAAGCTCAGATAGTATTTTCATCAGAGTTTCATCCACGAACATCCCTCCTGGAAAAAATTATAGCACGCAATCTCTTAGATGTCGACGCAAACATAATTTCAAAAAAGTTCCCGCCCATTTTGCATATGGATGGGGACTTTTTTCCTTTTTGGAAAGAGATAAGTACTTTTTATGGAGTTATAAAATATCATTTACCAAAATATAGATAACATAGGAGGTTGGCATGTCTGTATGATTTCAAATAAAGCTGACGTTATAGCCCAGGATAAAAATTGGCCCGAGGTATTGGCGGTTCTTCCCCTGAATCTGAGGAAAATAATCACAGGGGTAAGACCTGAAATACTTTGCCGGGTGGAGGAAATAAGGATCAGGGCGCTAAGGCCGCTGATGCTGGGGCTGGACAGCGGCGACATCATGCTGACTGAAGGCGGCGGTCTGGCTGATAGTATACTGAAGGCCTACATAGTGGGCGAAGAAGAGGTTGAAAGATGCCTGCAGCTTATCAGCGGCTCATCCATTTACGCCCTGGAGGAAGAAATCAGAAATGGTTTTATAACAATATTAGGCGGACACAGGGTTGGTTTAACCGGAAAAGCGGTGCTAGACCAGGGGAAAGTAAAAACCATAAAATACTTTTCCGGTATAAACATAAGAATTTCCAGAGAAATAACCGGATCGGCAAGATCGCTGATGCCCAGGATAGTTGACCGGGAGGGAGGGACAATTCACCACACCATGATTTTTTCGCCCCCCCGCTGTGGAAAGACCACTGTCTTAAGGGACGCCATCAGAATTATCAGCGATGGGGCGCCGGAGTACGGACTGCCGGGACAGGCTGTGGGGCTGGTGGATGAGAGATCTGAAATAGCTGGCTGTTACCGGGGTATTCCCAGAAGAAATATAGGGATCCGCACCGATGTGCTGGACGGCTGCCCTAAAGCCGAAGGCATGGTAATGCTATTGAGGTCCATGGGGCCGTCGGTTATAGCCACCGATGAAATAGGCAGGGCTGAAGATGTTCGCGCCCTGGAAGAGGTGTTGAACGCCGGGGTCAGGGTTATTTTCACGGTACACGGATCATCTCTGGAAGAGTTGGCCGCCAGGCCGGCTCTTAATTATCTGTTCAGGCTTAATATGATTGACCGCTATGTGCTCCTGGGCAGAGATCTGAAAGCCGGTCTGGTTAAAGGAGTTTTTGACCGGAAAAGCATCTTTGAAAATGGGGTGGCGCTGTGATCAAGATCATTGGATCGCTGATGCTGGTGACGGCTGGAGGAGTGGCCGGGATGATGGTGGCCCGTGAATACGCCAAAAGGCCAGGTGAATTGAAATCCCTGCTTTCGGCCATCCAGATGCTGGAGACCGAAATAATGTATACCGCCACACCCATGGCCGAGGCCATGGAAAGAGTTTCCACCGGGGCCGACCAACGAGTGGCGGGATTTTTCAGGGATGCGGCCCTGGATCTCAGGTCAACGGCCGGAAGGACTGCCGGTGAGGCCTGGGAAACTGCAATGGAGCGGTTTTATCCCCGCTGCTCCCTGTCCAGGGGGGATATGTCCATCCTGGGCAATCTGGGCAGGGCACTGGGGAGGTCGGACAGAGAAGATCAAGCTAAACACCTGAGGCTGGCCAGTGAGCAAATCAGGATGGAGATTATAAAATCGGAAGAGGAGGCCGCCAAGAATACAAAAATGTGGAACTACCTTGGATTTTGCGGAGCTCTGGCGGCAGTCATTATACTTTACTAACAGGAGGTGTGAACAACGTGGGTTCGGATATAAATCTCATTTTTAAAATTGCCGGGGTGGGTATACTGGTGGCGGCTGCCCATTGGGTGCTAAAAAGCGCCGGCAAGGAGGATTATGCCTTTATTACCACCCTGGGAGGGGTGGCGGTGGTGCTGGTATGGGTAATTTACCAGTTGGGAAATTTGTTTGACCAGGTTAAGTCAGTATTCAAGCTTTTCTGACGGAAGGGGTGGAGCCGTGGATATCATGCAGATTGTGGGGTTGGGCCTTGTAGCGGTAGTGCTGGCGGTTGTTTTAAGACATAACAAGCCTGAGATGGCCATGTTTTTAAGCATTTCGGTAGGTGTCATTATTTTTATGGTTATGCTCGGTAAAATAAGTTCCATACTTGAGGTTTTAAAGGACCTTTCCGCCAGGGCCAATCTTAGCATGGTTTATCTGGGCACCATTCTAAAAATAGTTGGTATCGCTTATATAGCCGATTTCGGCGCGCAAATCTGCAGGGACGCGGGAGAAGGAGCGGTGGCCAACAAAATAGAGTTTGCCTCCAAAATACTGGTGTTGGTGCTGGCCGTGCCTATAATTGTGGCGGTACTCAATTCCCTTCTGAAGATAGTGCCATGAGGTGTATCATGCGGAAGATTTTTTGTTTGCTTATTTTATTGTACATGCTTGTAGCCCCGGTGGCGGGGGTGGCCGCAGAATCAAGCGGCGTGCCCGGTGGGACAAGCAGTGAAAAACAAGCCCCGGAGCTGAATTTTGACCAGATAAGCAATTATGTGGGCCAATTGGACAACGAGATAAAAAAGGTTGCGCCGGACATTAATTTCAAGCAGCTGGTTTATAAAATAGCCCGGAACGAGGTCAGCCTCAAGCCCCAGGACATTGCTGCCGGAACCGCCTCATATATATTCAAAGAGGTTGTGACAAACTCTTCCCTTCTTGGAAAGCTGATTATACTGGCGGTTATTTGTGCAGTTTTGCAAAATCTCACATCAGCCTTCGACAGAAGCTCCACCGGTCAGCTATCTTATATGGTGACATATCTGGTGATGGTCACCCTGGCCATCGGGTCTTTTACCGTAGCAGTTGATGTGGGCCGTGACGCGGTGGACAAGATGGTGCTATTCATGCAGGCCATTCTGCCGGTGTTGCTGACACTGCTGGTGGCCGTGGGAGGGTTCACCGCGGCCGCCATCTATCAGCCGGTGGTATTTGTCAGCATTGCCCTGATAGCCACCATTATTCGTAATGTAATACTTCCCCTTATTCTTTTTTCAGCGATACTGACATTAGTAAGCAACCTGTCTCCAAAATTCAAGGTTTCCAATCTGGCCGGGCTTATCAGGAATGTCTCCATGGGGCTTTTAGGGGCCATGAGCACAATCTTTCTGGGCATTCTTTCCATTCAGGGGGTGGCCGGGGCGGTGGGAGACAGCGTGGTGCTACGTACCGCAAAATTTGCCACCGACGCCTTCGTTCCGGTGGTTGGCGGAATGTTTTCAGACGCCCTGGAGGCCATCGTCAGCTCTTCCCTTCTTATTAAAAACGCCGTGGGAATAGCCGGGGTGGCCGTGGTGCTGGCCATAATGTTGACGCCTCTTCTGAAAATACTCTGCCTGGCTCTTATCTATAAGCTGGCCAGCGCCATTATTCAACCTGTGGA
>Ga0209347_1004281_pt1 | contig 15072 bp, 14 predicted proteins | sample AutmiccommuBRH23_FD_187382 | JGI IMG/M metagenome (GOLD analysis project Ga0209347, IMG submission 187382) | Deep subsurface microbial communities from Mt. Terri, Switzerland - Autotrophic microbial communities BRH/23 (SPAdes) (version 2) | ecosystem: Environmental > Aquatic > Deep subsurface >... | reverse complement strand
TTAAAAGTATTTCTAAACGCTATCAATTAATGCATACTTCTTAATGAACCGCCGTATACCGAACGGTACGTACGGTGGTGTGAGAGGACGCTGAATAAAATAATTATTCAGCTCCTACTCGATTGTTAAACATTGCAGGAATAAAGGGTAATATGTCGAATTAATAGAGTTGAGAATCTATCGAAGGGATAAGTGGGGATATGCCAGCACAGAAATCAGCTTTTCAGAAAACAACTGCTTTTGTCATAATTGCGGCACTGCTTCTCGTCAGCTTAATGCCGACAATTGTCAGCTCAGAAGATTTAGGGACAATCAAGGTTTTACTATTGAACGGTGCAGCAAATTATCAGCAATTAGCTACAGTTAGCAGTCCAAATGAATTAACTGTAGCAACCAACAGCGTTGTTCCTTTTACAAAGCAGCTTAAACAAAATGAACAGCTGGGCATCCAGTTTGATAGATATCTGCTCCAAGTCGTAGAAACAACAGATTTGAACCAAGTAATTACTCTTCTAAGCAAGGTACAGGGTATTGCCGAGTTGAATATTAAACCTACCATCGAGATTATTAGCAAGAATAGCCAAACCACTTATCGATTGATAGCTGGGAGTTATGCTAGTTTAGAAGAGTTGAATCAAGTTAAGAAAACTATTAACGACAAAATCCAGGTGAATGGTAAGGCACTCGGTTCCTTATATTGGAGTCTAGGGCAGTATAATACTATTGAGGAAGCCAATCAAGCAATAGTTGAGTTGGGTAAAAATAGTTTTGCTGGTTATTTGGTGCAGGTATTTGCCAATAATCAATGGCGATATGAAGTTTGGGTTGGCGAGGCAAGTACTTTGGAAGAACAGAGCAACTTGCGTTTGGCGATTCTAGCCAAGCTACCATCAGTATCTTTACAGGATGCCGCTGCTGCCAATTATCTAATTTATAAAAAAACAGCCTATCTAAAAGGTTCACAATTGGAAAGTTATCAATTATTGAATTTTTCTCCAGAAGCAAAAGTTTCTATCAAAGCTACAGGGGAAAACACTGCCATCAAAGTTCGCGAGCGATCCTACTCTGGGAGTTCTAATTCCTATCGCGGTGAGTTGACTATTCAGCTTTTTAATGGGAAGATATCTGTTGTCAACACCTTATCTCTAGAGAAGTATTTGTATTCGGTAGTCGGCTCGGAAATGAATACCTCTTGGCATCTGGAGGCTCTCAAAGCCCAAGCTGTGGCAGCTAGAACCTTTGCCTATAGTAAAATGCTCTATCCACGGAACAGTATCGCTCAGATCTATGACACCGTTGACGATCAAGCGTATTATGGAGTAGCGAAGGAAGCTTCCAAGGTAATTCAGGCAGTTGATGAAACCAAAGGCTATGTAGTACTTAGCAATAATAAACCGATCAGCACCTTTTATAGTTCTAATGCCGGTGGAATCACCTCGTCCGGAGCGGAGGCTTGGGGAGAATCGATTCCTTATGCTAGTGCGGCGAAGACCTCAACATTCGACAGCTTGGTATTAGATACTACTATGAAATGGTATCGGGTTATTCGGGATAATGGGCAAACAGGTTATATCCGCAGTGACTTAATAAATCTACTTGATAAACCGCATTCCCTAGGCTTACAATATGGTATTGTTAATGATACGGCAGTGAACTTTCGCACCGGACCAAGTATTTACCGTTTTCCGGTTATTGCCACTCTGCCGTTGGGTGAAGAGCTGAGCATCATCGAGATTGTTTATGAAAACAACCCGTACTCGTGGATTGCCGGCCCGTTTACCGCAGATTTTTTGCTGACTAATATTAATAAATATCAGCTACCGACCAGCTCGCCCCTGATTAAACCTCCACTGGATTTACAGGTAATAGAGCGGGGAGTTTCTGGCAGAGTTACCCTGATTGCTGATGGCAGCAAGCCAATACCTGTCAAATATCCGGATTACTATCGGACGTTGTTTGGTAGCTTGGATACCGGCGTTCAAAGCACTCTTTTTACAATTGTACAGCAAGGCAGGGTAGAGGTTCTGGGAGCGAACGGGGCTAAAAAGACGATAATCAATAATCCGGAAAACTTTTCTACAATCTCTGCTTCTGGCACTCAGACCTTAAACGCAGCTAATAACCGGCAGAGTGAGTATGTAATCCTCTCCGGTAGCGGTGAAATCAAGCTTGCGACAAAGGAACAAACCTATATCCTCAGAGGACAGGGCTTTGGACATGGGGTCGGGATGTCACAATGGGGAGCCAAAGGACTTGCAGACTCTGGGTATAATTACCAAGGAATATTGCAATACTACTATAATAACATTGTAATTAAGCAAATTTACTAATTGAGATGAGTTAAAGGAATGAGTAACTTTGGATATTGAATTATTTGATTTTTCTTTACCTGCGGAGCTTATCGCCCAAACACCGCTGACCAATCGAGATGAATCTAGGTTGATGACAATTGAGCGGCAAACTGGTATTATTCACCATGATAATTTTCTGAATATTGTCGATTACTTACAAGCGGGGGATGCTTTAGTACTAAATGATACTAGGGTACTCCCTGCACGATTGTTTGGACAAAAAAAAGAGACCGGCGCCAAAATAGAGATTCTTTTGCTTAAGCAGGTAGGCAGCGACCTCTGGGAGACCTTAGTTAAACCTGGCAAAAAATTGCAGCAAGGTCAGGAGATAGTTTTTGCTGATGGAGTTTTGACGGGTGTGGTTGAAGATTATACTGAGGCTGGTGGTCGCTTAATCAGGTTCCACTATCAAGGGGTTTTTAATGAAATACTAGATCGGCTCGGCAAGATGCCTTTACCGCCCTATATTAAAGAACAGCTTGAGGATAAGGAGCGTTACCAGACAGTTTTTGCCAAGCAATTAGGCTCCTCAGCGGCACCGACGGCAGGGCTGCATTTCACCGAAGAACTTCTCGCTAAGCTTACAAAAAAAGGGATAAATATAGTTTACATAACCTTGCATGTTGGACTGGGTACCTTTCGTCCGGTTAGTGTGACGAAAATTGAGGAGCATAAAATGCACTCCGAGTTTTTTCATTTGTCGGAAGAAGCTGCCCAACAATTAAATCAGGTTAGAAAATCTGGTGGCAGGATAGTTGCCGTTGGTACAACTTCGGTTAGAACGCTGGAATCAGCAATAGATAAACAAATAGGCACCTTTGCAGAAAAGCAGGGGTGGACGGAGATTTTTATCTATCCTGGCTACCAGTTTCGAGCCGTTGATGCGATGATTACTAATTTTCATTTGCCTAAGTCTTCCTTAATAATGCTGGTAAGTGCTTTTGTCGGCAGAGAAAAAACTTTGGAGGCCTACCGGTTGGCTATTGAAGAAAAATATCGCTTCTTTAGCTTTGGTGACGCCATGTTTATATTTTAGAAAGGTAGCGATTAAATGACAGCTGTAAGCTATGAGCTTTTAAAACAAGATAAAAAAACCGGGGCAAGGCTTGGTAAACTTCATACCCCGCACGGGGTGATCGAAACACCGATTTTTATGCCTGTCGGAACACAGGCTACAGTTAAAGCTATGAGCCCCGAGGAATTAAAGGACTTGAATGCTCAAATTATTCTCAGCAACACCTACCATTTATTTTTACGACCGGGTTCGGACATTGTTAAAGAGGCAGGCGGATTGCACAAGTTTATGAACTGGGATCGGCCGATTTTAACAGATAGCGGCGGTTTTCAAGTATTTAGCTTAAGCGATTTGCGAAAAATTACCGAAGAAGGGGTCTATTTTCGCAACCATTTAAGCGGCGAGAGACTATTTCTTGGTCCCGAGCAATCTATTGAGATTCAAAATGCTCTGGGAGCAGATATTATAATGGCTTTTGATGAATGTCCACCTTATCCGGCAGAACGGGATTATGTCAAGAAATCCTTGGAGCGAACTACAAGGTGGGCTGAACGCTCACTGCAGGCTCATTCCAGACCGGATGATCAGGCACTGTTTGGCATCGTTCAGGGGGGAATGTATCGCGATTTACGTGAACAGAGTGTTCAGGAGTTGACTGAACTTGACCTTCCGGGTTATGCTATTGGGGGGCTGAGTGTAGGTGAACCGAAGGAGATTATGAATGAAGTATTGGAATATACTACACCCTTGCTGCCTGTCAATAAACCAAGATATTTAATGGGTGTAGGTGATCCGGAATCGTTGTTTGCTGGAGTTATTCGTGGAGTGGACATGTTTGATTGTGTTTTGCCTACAAGAATTGCCCGCAACGGAACGACAATGACCAGCTCAGGAAGGCTGGTAGTTCGGAATGCACAATATGCCAAAGATTTTTCACCATTAGACCATAACTGTGATTGTTATACTTGTAAGAACTATTCTCGTGCTTATATTCGCCATTTGTTAAAGGCCGATGAAATCTTTGGTTTACGATTAACCAGCTACCATAATCTATACTTTTTAGTTAATTTAATGAAAAATATTCGGCAAGCAATTCAAGAAGATCGGCTCTTAGAATACCAAGAAGAATTTTTTGCTCAATATCGAGTAAATGAGCTTCGCTCTTTCTAAGAAGTATGGTATTCTATCTAAAGAATCATGCAGTAGAAATCAAAATTATAGGAGGCACCCTTCGAGTACAACGATAATATTTCAGCAAAGAAGTAGTGTCGACGTAGTAGAAATCAAAATTATAGGAGGCACCCTTCGAGTACAACGATAATATTTCAGCAAAGAAGTAGTGTCGACGTAGTAGAAATCAAAATTATAGGAGGCACCCTTCGAGCACAACGATAATATTTCAGCAAAGAAGTAGTGTCGACGTAGTAGAAATCAAAATTATAGGAGGCAACAAAAATGTTTAATTTAGCCGCAGCACCAGCTGCAACGACTACCGGAGGAAGTATTTGGAGTACAGTACTTACTTTTGGGTTTATGTTTGTAATTTTTTATTTCTTATTAATCCGCCCGCAACAGAAGCGTTCTAAGCAAAGAAACGCTATGCTGGCAAACCTGCAAAAAAACGATCAGGTTATCACTATTGGTGGGATTCATGGAACAATTATGGAAATAACTGATGAGAAAGTTGTTCTAAAGGTTAATGAGAATACCAAGCTAACCTTTGAACGCAGCGCGATTAATGGAGTAGCTCCCCAAAAGTAGGTTGTAATAATTAATTTGCTACATAATAAGGAGCATCGCTAACTACTAAATTTAGCAGTCAGCGATGCTCCTTTTTTGTTTATCTTCAGCGAAGTGACAGACGTTGAGGTGAATGCTCATACCTCTCACTGATCCTCAGACCTGTTTGGCTGGCGATGACTGCTAGAATTATCCCCGCAGATAAGTCAGCTAACCAATGAATACCTAAATAGATTGTCGAAAAGACGATAATCGAAGAACAAATAAAAACAAGCTTACCAAAGTTTCTATCTCGCGAATGCAGAGCAATAAGAGCCATACTGACAGAGATTGCTGTGTGCAGACTGGGCAGGTTGTTATTTAATCCAGACATTGGCCGGTACTCTATTTCAAATCGCGGGTAGATGTCAGGAATTAAAAAATGCACGTTTGGATCAAAATACCAGACCTCATAAACCGGGAAAAACATAAAAAAGGGAATCGCAATTCCGTAAGTTAACATCAAGGCGTAGACCAAGCTATAAAAGGACCGGAGGTCATTTCTGTTTAAGTAAACAACGATCGACGAGACCATTAGGGTTGGGAAAACGATAATATAGAAAAAGGTCAAAACATATGTTAAAGAACCATTTAGAAAAAGCTTTTGGATGTAATAGACGATATTCCCTTCCCAATCGTGAATAATGCTCGTGTAGTCAGAAACGGAAAACTGCTCAGAGATCTTTTGTTCAATTTTGTTAAAATACAAAATTAAAAATAGACCGAGGAAATGCAATAATTTTTTTTTGTCCTTTAGAAGTTGAACAAGGGTTGTTTTAATTACTGCGTAAGGGTTTTTTTGTAAAATTATCGAAGGTATTATAATACTCAAACAAATAACGATCAGCAAAATAATATAGATAGAATGAAACATCTGGTACCTCCTAAAAAATCTTGAAAGATTATGTCTGTCAAAGGCCTAATAAATATACATAATATTCCAATTATTAAGCTGTTTCAAATTATTTCTATTCTAACATAATTGCTGATGTGAATAAAAGGGAAAAGTATAATTATTTTTTACTGTTTACTCCCAAGACTCCCCCAAAGGCTCCAAATAAGAAAGTTAAGAGAATTAAGATTAGACTCCTAAGATTAAAGCCTAGATCAAAAGCCAGAAAATTAATCATCGAGATTATTACTCCAAATATTAAACCGGTTAATCCTCCGTAGTACCAGCCCTTTAAACCGGCTCTTTTCCCTGCAATAAAGCCACCGATCAACAAGCTCAGACCGGTAACAGCAAAACTGATTATTGATAACTTCGAGTCAGACAATGAGGTAAAGCTTAGTAGTAAAGCAGTAATTAGACTGCCAACAATAACAATGGCAAGCGCATAGGTTAAGCCGATCAGAATGGGGTGTGAGACTTTTTTAGCACTATTAGTTGCTTGTATCAAATTCATTTTTAACCCTCCTCGTACTAAAGTAAAAGTTTGTACATCATATGCTGGTCCTTGGCAATTAATAACTAGAAATATCAGGTTTCTCGATGCTGATGTATGATTTGCTTTAGCTAGGCAAAAATATAGTCATTAAAAAAAGGAGGGGAGAAAAAATGTCCGAGTTAACCAGCGCTTTGGTCAGAACTCTCTTTATGTATTTTTTTATCTTAGTTATGCTTAGATTGATGGGAAAAAGAGAGATTGGCAAGCTATCTCTGTTTGATCTGGTTGTTTCTATTATGATGGCAGAAATTGCTATTCTGGTAATTGAGGATACAGAGCTTTCTCTGTTAAATGGAGTTTTACCGATTATTTCTTTGATGATCATTCAAGTAATTCTTTCCTATGCATCGTTAAAAAGTAAAAGAGTCCGCAATATTGTTGAGGGGAAGCCGGCAACATTAATTGAAAAGGGAATAATTCGTGACGATGTGATGAAAAAACAGCGTTACACGATCGATGATTTAATGACACAGTTAAGAGAAAAGAATTATAGCAACATCGCCGATGTAGAGTTTGCCATACTGGAAACCTCCGGCAAGCTAAGTGTCTTTCCTAAGCCTGATCATGCTACTGTCACTAAAGGTGATCTAAACATCAATCTACAAAAATATGCCGGTTTACCGGTGCCTTTAATTGCTGATGGCAAGGTTTTAGAAAAGAATTTAGCCAGTATAGATAAAAACCTCGAATGGCTAAGGAAGCTGATTTCTCAAAAAGGATATCAGGACTTTAAGGAGATTTATTTTTTAAGTATTGATCAGAACAAGGAGATCTTTATAGATCCTAAAGATGAATAATTGTTTTTTTGCTAGCACTTTTGATCAAGGGAGGATTTTTGTTATTTTGGAGCCGAGCCAAGGGATTTTTTCGAAATCCTGCTTTTTAATAACCTTCAGAAACAAAAGAATATAGATATATGCCACAATACTGATAGCAGTTGCAGCCAAAAGACTAATTCCCTGAGAAAGCTTAGCTAATGAATGAAACATGATATAGTAGGCAATATAGCCGGTAGTAAGCGCTGAACCAGTGATCGAGAGAATTGGGCGAACTTGGATAGTGTAACCGATAATATGAATAACGCTGCGAAAATGCAAAACCGTTACCAGAAGCATACCGATATTTATTGCCATTGCCACACCATCGATTCCTAAAGAAGGTCTGGAAGCTAAGAATACAATAGCAAGGGTCTTTACGACAGCGCCAATTATCGTATTAGTCATCGAGTCTTTGGCACGATCCAACCCTTGAAGAGTAGCGGCAAGAGGGCGTTGGATATATAGAAAAATTGCAAAAGGCGAAATTATTTTAATCAGATGGCCAACCTCTTTGGCATTGAACAGTAGCTCGGCTAGGGGGTTGGCTAAGACGAACAACAGAACTGATGCTGGTAAACCGATGATATAGGCGATATTCAGAGCCTGATGAAGACGCTTGTAAATTTTTGTAACATTTTTTTTCGCCGCTGCCTCACTAATAGCCGGTATTAGAGATTGTCCGAGCGAAGAAGTTATCACTGTCGGAAAGGTGATGATTAGTAACGCCATTCCAGCCAGCTGACCATACAGAGCAGTTGCTGTACCGGTAGGAATGCCGGCAAGAGCTAAGCTATTTGCCACGACGCTAGGCTCAATAAAATAGGCTAGTGAACCGATAATTGAACTTGTTGTTACTGGTACTGCGATACGGGCGATATTATTAAAAAGGGCATTCCTGTTTTCTGGTAAAGGAACAGTTGGTCTTTTAACCCCTTTTTTACTAAAAAAATATTGGGCGACTAAGATAATAAAACCAGCTATCTCACCGACAATCATTCCTAGCATCGCACCAAAAGCTGCATATTCCACACCCAAAGGTAAAAATTTTAGTGACAAAAACATCCCCGCGATCATCCGAAAAATTGTTTCAATAATGTTCGAAATTGCAGTTGGAATCATATTTTGCTTGCCTTGAAAATAACCTCTTAATATAGCAGAAACCGAAATGATTGGAACGATTGGGACGATCGCCAGCAAAGTTAGGTAAACACGCTCATCAGTTAGCAGATATTTTGTTAACAGTGGAATTAAAAAATAAAAGAGAGAGGAGACCACAATAGCGACTAGCATCACAATTCCTAAAGAGGTGCGGAGAATTCGCTTGATCAGATAAGGGTCATGCTTGGCATCTGCTTCAGCAACCAATTTGGAAACAGCGATTGGCAATCCGGCAGTAACAATCGTAATCAACATGATAAGCGTAGGAAAAGCCATTTGATATATGCCGATTGCTTCAGCTCCCAAATAGCGTGAGAGGAAAATGCGGTAGATCGTCCCTAATCCCCGAGTTATCAGTCCGGCTACTACCAAAATCATCGCACCTTGGACAAAATTTTGTTTCATTTCGTTTCCCTACTTTCTGGTATAATTAAGGCTAGTCTAGTTATATGTACAAAGGCCTTAACTAATGACTATTTAGGGGTGAAGAGTTTGCAAGTAGGAATACATATTCTTTTCTTAAGTATGCTACCATTTATTGAATTAAGGGGTGCAATACCGATTGGCATTGCTCAAGGAATGCCATTTTGGGAAGTTTGGCTCTTAAGTGTTATTGGGAATATCATCCCGATATTGCCGATCCTTTTTTTATTCGAACCACTAAGTGAGTGGCTGCTTAAGTTTTCATGGTATAATAAACTGTATAATTGGCTATATGATCGCTCAATCAGGAAGGGAAGCAGGGATCTAAATAGATATGGAGCCTTCGGATTATTTATCTTTACTGCTATACCCTTACCGACAACCGGCGCGTGGACGGCGGCCCTCTTAGCAACTTTTTTTCGGATAAAGCTTCGTTATTCTTTTATCGCTATTAGCTTGGGGGTAATTGTTGCCGGGTTATTAGTGGCAGGTATTAGTGGACTGTTTTTTTGACAATGATAATATTTCAGCAGAGAAGTAATTCGGCGCAGAAGAAATATCTTTTTGGTAGAAGGAAAAAGGCTGTGCGCAACGAATTAGATACGGAGTAAGCATAAAGGGAAAGGTGATAGTGTGGATAGCGAAGAGTTAAATTTACAAATAGAAGAGCTGTGCAAAAGTAAGACCGAGGAGTTTGCTCTTTTTGGTTACAAGCGTGTAACTGGGGAAGACATCTGGAAATGTGTTTCGGCAAAATATAAAGAGGATGACCTGCCGCCGCTTCACCAAATAGTTAATGACATCTTAAGTCTAAAAGTTACCAGCTATATGAACTGGATGACAATGAACGCCCTCAAAACCGCGGACATCCTTAATTTTAGAAGATAATCAGAGATAATAAGATTGATCTTCAAGAAATCTTGACAATTTCCTAGGAGTATATTTTAAGTTTTTATGCTACAATATAGCCAAGATAAGTAGTCTAAAAAGAGGGGTATACATGAAATTTAACAGTAAATTTAAATTTCTACTTATTATTTTATGGGCTTTGATAATCTTTATTTTGGCGAAGAATAATTTATTAACAGCCGATGTTGATTCGCTTGAACTTTTCCTTGTGGGAAACGAAAGCAACTCAATGCTGTTATTTGTTTTGTTGTGGGTAGTTAGAATCTTTGTCTTTATTCCGGGATTTATTTTTATGATTATTGGCGGAGCTTTATTTGAATCTACTAACGGCTTTTTGTTATCTCTTGCGGGAATTGCCCTAAGTGAAACGATAATTTTCTTTATTTCTAAATCCCTGATCGGTTATAGGTTGCAAAATTTGTTAAATAAAAAGTATCCGGATGTAACTCCTTTGCTGAAAAGGTACAATGGCAAGTTTTTAACATTGGGAATTATCTGCCCTATTGCTCCAACGGATGCTATCTGCTTCTTAAGTGCCGCAGCAGAAATGAGCTATAAAAAGTTTATTATCACGGTTGTTGCTGCTAACACCCCGGTAATTTTGGCTTACAGCTATTTTGGAACCAGTTTTGACGATTCTTTGCTTGGCACTGTAACGGTTGGTTTAACAATTGTCTTATTCACTATTTTAACATATCGAATCTGGAAGAATATCAAGGAAAAAGCCGCCATCGGTTAATAAGACAAGGGTAAGACAAGGGGACGTTTCTCTTGTCTTTTCAAGGGAAGACGCGAATAGAGAAAGACGAGGAGAATTTTTTCGACTCGGTATATGTGAAATTTATCACATACTTTTATCGGTTGCTGGTCTGCAGAGTCGGATCTGACAGGGGTTAGAAAAGATACTTAGGGAGTGAGTAAACTTGAAGAAAATACTAGAAAAATTGGATCTACAGAATAGCTTATCAAAAGAAGAAATTATCTTTTTTTTAGAAAATATAGATGACGAGCATCGTGAGCTGCTTTTTGCCAAAGCCAGAAGCCGAAAAGAGCAATATTACGGAGATAAAGTATACCTAAGAGGCTTAATCGAATTCTCTAATATCTGCAAGCAGGATTGTCTCTATTGTGGTATTCGCCGCTCAAATACAGAAGTTGAAAGGTACAGATTAACCCCTGAGGAGATAATTGCTTGCTGCGAGATTGGCTACGAACTGGGTTACCGTACCTTTGTACTGCAAAGCGGTGAGGATGCTTGGTTTACTGCTGAAATTTTAAGTGGCTTAGTTAAAAAGATTAAACGAAGATTTAAGGATGCCGCAATAACTCTCTCTTTAGGAGAGCGGGATCATGATACCTATAAAGCACTTTTTGCTGCCGGTGCCGATCGATATTTGTTAAGGCATGAAACTGCCTCGCCAAGACTTTACAAAGATCTGCACCCGACAATGGATTATGCTAACCGCCGAAAATGCCTTGCCGATTTAAAAAGTATTGGTTATCAGGTTGGCGCAGGCTTTATGGTTGGTTTACCGAACCAGACAACAGCAGACTTAGCTGAGGACCTACTATTTTTATATAATCTGCAGCCGCACATGATCGGAATCGGTCCGTTTATCTCTCAACAGCATACGCCTCTAAAAGATGCCGAGAATGGCAGTGTGGAGACAACTCTCGTAATGGTTGCTTTAGCCAGATTACTGGTGCCTGACAGCCTAATACCAGCAACGACAGCTCTAGGTTCTCTCGATGAATCCGGCAGAGAAAAAGCATTATTGGCAGGAGCAAATGTAGTAATGCCTAACTTAACGCCAATAGCGGCTCGCCAGAAATATCAATTGTACGATAATAAAATCTGCCTTGGCGACGAGTCAGCAAAATGTCGCTGGTGTATCGAAAAAAGAATCGCCTCCGTAGGCTATTCAGTCGACCTCTCCAGAGGCGACTGCCTCCGCTAAAGACGAGGGTAAAAGACGAGGGGACGTTTTTCTTGTCTTGTTAAAAGTTTGAATAAAGACGGGGACGTTTCTCTTGTCTTGTTAAAAGGTTGGGAAACGAGAAGTGAGTCTCGAAGGGAATTCGCACCAAGTTTTTGTAGCTTTTTGGGCGGAGAATCGTATAGAACTATAGCAAGCTAAAGGAGGTTATCATGAACTTAAAAGAGGTTTACTTTAAAGATAATTTTTTTTCGGTCGGGGAAACTGAGATATTTAATCAGGATAAGGAATTGCTTGGATATCTTGACTTAGAATCTGTATTTACCTCGAGCTTAACAGTCTATAGTGCAGAAAGAGAACCCTTGTTAAAGGGTAGCTTTAGGTTTTTCTCTAATAAGTGGTTAATTACTAATTTACGAACAAATAGCGAAATAGGGTTAGTTCGTCCTCGTTTTGCTTTTTTTGAAAAACGTTTTGAATACCAGGCCTATGGAAAAGGGGTTTACGAGATTATTTCACCAGTTTTTTCTAGGGAATATTCAATTAAAGATCAGGCTGGTCAATCTGTAGCTGATTTTGAAAGGGTAAACAATTTTTTTGCTTCAGCGGCATTTAAGTTGAACAATTCGTCAAATACCTTGTCTTGGATTGAACTGGTTACAGTTATTATGGGAGTAAATCAAATTCAAAAAAGACAGCGAAATAGTGCAAATAGTACCAACTAAAGAAAGACGACAAGCGTAAAAGACAAGCGAAACGCCCCCTTGTCTTTTACGCTTGGTGAGATGTCGACTCAAAGGAATCACGTTTTTTTTGCTGATACAAGTTTCGTGCGACGATTGCAATAATAATAATTACACCCCCTAAAAAGGCGTAACCACTCGGCGACTCGCCTGTAAACCATAATACCCAAATAGGATTGAGCAACGGTTCGATTATCGGTATTAAAATCGCCTCAAGGGCTGATACGTGTTTAATCGCGATTGTATAAAAAATATAAGAAATACCTAATTGAAAAATACCAAGTACTAGAAGTGCAAGAATACTGCTCCAGCTCGGAAATGATGAAAAGAACAAAAATGGCAAACTGACAACCAATGTCAGGACATTGCCTACAAGAGCAGTTTCTACTGGGGATCCTTCATCCTGCATTTTCATAAAAATAACCATTGCCGCCATAGCGATTCCACTAAAAACAGCCACAAAATTGCCAATACTATTGCCAGTGCCTAAATCTCCAATAAAAAATAAAATCATCCCCATCATTACGGCAAAAACGGTAGCCCAATCTGATATCCGAGCTTTTTCCTTTAAAAACCAGCCGGAAAATAAGGCTACCCATATTGGGGCAGTGAATTGCAGCAGAATTGCATTTGCCGAAGTTGTAAGCTTGTTGGCAGTAACAAAGAGAATTAACAATGCCGCATAACTAAAAGCACCTAACAATTTATATCTTCCCAAACGCTTGATAGGTTTTCTTAAGTAAACAAGTATGACGATTGCAGCAATGCCGCTTCGAGTACCAGCAATAGCCATCGGGTTCCAATCTACCAGTTTAATAAAAAGACCGCCAATACTCCATAATACTGCAGCAATAACCAAATAAACAATTGCTCTTTTTCGACTCATAAACATTCTCCTTCTTTTCTCGCTTTTTACAAGCCAAGTTATATACGTTGGTCGGTCAGCTATTGTTTGGATAAAACCGAATTAACTACTCCAATATAACATCATTTCAGTTGTTGTCAATCCTCGAAATTAGCCTAATTTATTCATAACCGTGGACAGATATCTTGAGAAGAGTTAAGCTTAAAAGAGCCTGGTCAGCACCGCTAGAGAAGACGTAGGGACGCTTCGCTTGTCTTCTTCGTGAAGGACAAAAAAGACAAGCGAAACGTCCCCCTCGTCCTTTTTATAGACAAAATTGAGGTGAAGAGAAATGCTTAGAAAAAAATACACAAATATAGATAATATTGAAAACAATAAGAAATTCAGCGACGTTTGGAAATGGAGAAGAGAGGCGAAAAATCTCCAAAAGGATTTAACGGATCTGATTCCCCAAGCAGCTGACAAGCAAATAGCTTTTATGCAAAATAACACAGTGCAGCCTACAATAACTTGGGTTGGACATGCTACGTTCCTTATCCAGCTTGGCGGGGTAAATATCCTGACTGATCCGGTATGGGCGTTAAAAATGGGCTTTCGGCCGAGAATTACCCAGCCCGGTTTAACAATAAAAGAGCTTCCGGAGATAAATATTGTCCTTATTTCTCATGGGCATTATGACCATTTGGACTTCCCGACATTGCGTCAGTTAAAGGGAGAGCCGACTTATTTAGTTCCAGTCGGCTTTAAGAACTTATTTCTGCGAAAAGGTTTAAAAAATGTTGAGGAATTAACCTGGTGGGATAATAGAACGTTTGATCAATTGCAATTCACCTTTGTGCCTGCTCAGCATTGGACTAGGAGAGGGTTGTTTGATCTGAACACCTCGCACTGGGGTGGATGGGTGATCAAAAATGCAGATCAGCAAGTTTGCATATATTTTGTTGGTGATTCGGGCTATTTCAGCGGTTTTCAAGAGATTGGCAAAAAATTCTCCATCGATTACCTGTTAATGCCGATTGGAGCTTATGAACCGGAGTGGTTTATGAGTGAGTCTCATATAAATCCTGATGATGCGGTGAAAGCATATTTAGAGCTTGAAGCAGAGAATTTTATTCCTATGCACTATGGCACTTATGATTTATCAGACGATACCGGTTCAAAAGCTCTGGAGAGATTGATAAAAGCATGGAATGAAAAAAGACTAGACAGTAGTAAATTACTAATTTTACAACTCGGTGAAACTATCCATCTTTCTGACGATAACAATAATGGCCCAAATCGTCATGATTATGCCAGGGGGAATATTGATGAGGATTAAAAAAATTGTCTCAGTGGACAATACAAAGTTGGAATCATCGACAATAGATAAATTGCGGGAATTAGCTGACGAAGTAATAATCTACGAGGATTATCCAAATTCCAACGCTGAGATTATTTCCAGAGCCAAGGATGCCGATGTTCTGCTGGTCTCTTGGAATACGACAATTGATCAGGAAGTAATAAAATGTTGTCCCGAATTAAGATATATAGGAATGTGTTGCAGTTTGTATGATGAAAAAAGTGCAAATGTAGATATAAAAGCAGCTAATAAACAGGGGATTATTGTCTTAGGTGTCAGAGATTATG
>Ga0209347_1004280_pt1 | contig 15078 bp, 13 predicted proteins | sample AutmiccommuBRH23_FD_187382 | JGI IMG/M metagenome (GOLD analysis project Ga0209347, IMG submission 187382) | Deep subsurface microbial communities from Mt. Terri, Switzerland - Autotrophic microbial communities BRH/23 (SPAdes) (version 2) | ecosystem: Environmental > Aquatic > Deep subsurface >... | reverse complement strand
CTCACGGATGCTCTTGTTCGTCGATTTCTCAAACCGGAGGTCACGGTTGGTGACGATACCCACCAGCACGTTGTCGGCAGTCACCACGGGTATACCGCCGATCTTGTATTCCGTCATCATCCCTATCGCATCGGCCACCGTTTTATCGGGGGTGATACTGATCGGATTCAGGATCATTCCGTTCTCGGCACGCTTCACGGCCCGCACCTTCCTGGCCTGATCCTCGATGCTCATATTCTTATGGATCACACCCATACCTCCCTCGCGGGCGATGGCAATAGCCATGGTCGTCTCTGTCACCGTATCCATGGCAGCCGAGACCATGGGGATGTTGAGTGAAATGTTTCTGGAGAACCGGGTGGTGAGATCTACGTTCCTGGGAAGCACCTCTGAGTAGGCGGGAACGAGGAGAAGGTCGTCGAAAGTCAATCCTTCCATAGTGATTTTATCTGCAATAAATGACATAAGTATAACCTTTATTTTTTATTGCATGCAAAAGTAGGCATTTTTTTGCGATAAATGGTGCTGATGTATGTTAATTTTATTATTTTGAGTAGTATAGCCACGCTGGAGATAGATCTCCCGCAGTTATAAAAACTTTCAATAGATCATACCTGCCCTGTTTGTTTCGTTCTGAGAAATGAAACGGTTACCTTTGACCTTCGATAAATAACAATTAAATAAATTATTATGTCAGTATTAGTAGGTAAAAGAGCGCCGGTCTTCCGGACGCAGGCCGTTGTAAACGGTTCAGAAATAGTAGACAATTTCTCTCTTGAAGATTATATCGGTAAAAAATATGTAGTATTCTTCTTCTATCCAGCGGACTTCACCTTCGTTTGTCCCACCGAGCTGATTGCTTTTCAGCAGAAGCTGAATGAGTTTGAAGAAAGAGACACCGTGGTGGTGGGCGCCTCAACCGACTCAGCCGTGTCGCACTGGAAATGGTTGCAGACAGCGAAAAATGATGGCGGCATCCAGGGTGTCACCTATCCGATCGTCGCCGATCATTCACTGACGATCTCCTTGGCATATGATGTGCTGGCAGGAGCTTACACCTCTGACGAGGCCGGCAATGTGGTGTTCAAAGGTTCACCCGAGGCCTACCGTGGCTTGTTCCTGATCGACAAGAGCGGCATCGTGCGTCACCAGGTTGTCAACGATATGCCGCTGGGCAGAAGCGTGGATGAGGCACTGCGGGTGATCGATGCGCTGCAGTTCACCGAAGCGTACGGGGAAGTATGTCCTGCCGACTGGCACAAGGGCGACAAGGGTCTCTCCGCCACCCAGGAAGGGATCGCTGAATACCTGTCTGAGCAATAAATCTATTATACACTATTTTAAAAAACCCATCTTGAGTACCTGCACCATTCACCGGGCGCCATAACCCGGTGAAGCAGGTATATCAATCTTATTATTTTTCAGTCCCTATTTCATTGGGGTCTTCATAGGTGATCCGAATGGAATTGGAGACTCTTTCAGCGGTAGAGTCATTCTTAATGCTGATCACATCACCCTGACAGTTGGTAAAATAAACATAATTCCCCCGGTCGTAAAACCGGTACACTTTACATCCCTCATGTTCAAAAAGATAGTCTACTGAATAGGTGGGGTTGTTTTCCGGCACCTGATATGCTACAGGTGAACTAAAGTAACAGGAAGTAAACAAAACGGCCAAAATTGCGACTGTGGATAGTTTCTTCAGTGTATTCATAAGGATAAGTTTTGAATAAAATGAATGGAGTGAAAAACTAATTTGAAAGAGACTGCTTTCTTCTTCCAACACCTGATCCTAACAGGAGTAGTATCACGAACAGTAAAATACCGACGGTGTCGGTCAGGATGCCGGCAAATCCTGCGTTATCAGCTGACATCGTAAACAAGAGAATCACCAGCCAGCGGGTGAGTAAAACAGTTGCAATGAACAATGCAGCAAACCGTACTTTTTCCCTCTCTCTGAAAAAGGCCATCATGATCAATGCTACGCCGAAGATTAGGTTTTCGGCCGTGATGATATGCCACACATACCGGAAGATAGTTTGGGTGCCTTCACTGAGGGTCGTAGTCCCCATCTCCTGAAGAACAGTCTGCTGGCCGTTCAGGGCATGAGTGAAAGCAGCCAAAACCGATAAAATACCCACGACCAGATAATAATAATTCTTAATCTTTTTCATGATTGAAACATTAAAATTAAACAGAATTTCGTTTACGCTATGGTGCACATTGATTGTTTGACACTACAAATGTAGGATAAATTCATTTATTTCCCCTACTCAAATTTCGTACCCCTGACATGGTATCTGTCAAAAAGAATACCGAATCAATACTCCTGTTCCTGATACATTGAGATAGCATATCCGTTTTTACATCAGGGGATGTCCTCCTTTCTCCTTCAGGAAATCAATCAGCAGGTTCAGGTTTTCCCTCAGCTCTGTCAATCCTTCCAGGCTGATGACACTGTTTTGCAGCCCGTCCATCAGCTTCAGGGGGATATCTGCCGCCTGCTCTCTCATCTCCATCCCTTTATCCGTCAGGCTGATCAGCACCTTTCGCTCATCCTTATCGGAGCGTTGGCGGGTGATGATACCCATCACCTCCATCCTTTTCAGCAGCGGTGTCACCGTGTTGGTATTCAATATCAGCTTCCCGGCGATATCGTTCACCGTGATGCCATCCTCTTCCCAGAGCACCATCAGCACCAGGTACTGGGGATAGGTGATCCCCAGCTTCTCCAGGTGTGGCTGGTACTCGCGGGTGATCAGTCGTGATGCCGCGTAAACCGGAAAACAGACCTGATTGCTCAGTTTCAGCTGTTCATATTGCATTGGATATTCATTTGGTTCCTGTCCGCTTAGGACAGGGAGATTAAAAATTCATCTTTTTTGTCAGGTAGGTATCGATCTCCTCCGGCTTGGTGATGGGGGAAAAACGCTTCACCGGCTTGCCGTTGCTGTCAATCAGGAACTTGGTGAAGTTCCACTTGATCTTGCCACCGAAGAATCCGCCCAGCTCCTTTTTGAGGTATTTGAAGATCGGATGTGCATTCTCACCGTTCACATCCACCTTGGCAAACATGGGGAAAGTGACATCATAGTGGATCAGGCACCCTTCCGAGATTGACTGCTCATCGCCCGGCTCCTGGTTGCCGAACTGGTTGCAGGGAAATCCGAGGATCACCAGCCCCTTGTCCTTGTACTTCTTGTAGATCACTTCCAACCCTTCATACTGGGGCGTCAGCCCACACTTACTGGCGGTGTTTACCACCAGAACTGTTTTGCCCTTGTAGGCATCCATCGAAATTTCCTGACCCTTGAGGCTATTCGCACTGAATCCGTAAAATTTGGGTTCTTTCATCGTTATTATTTTTAATTCGTCTGTGATTATATCGTTTGCGATACAAATGTAGGCAAAATATTTATATCGCGTGCGATACATAAACAAATTTAACGAAGATTTAACTATTTGGTGGTTTTTAGTCCTCATCGAGGATGGTGACGCCGTTCTGTTTCGAAACTATCCCTGCACTTCTGCTCGCTGTCAGCGAAAGCATGGATAAAGGCGGTGACATCTCCGTCGCATTGTTGTGTTTTCAGTGCTGCCATAAGAATACGGTTTCAGTGTTGCTGTTTCCAGATTTTGTCCGAAGGATCAAGATATAGAGGCAGTGCCGCTGAGCCGTACCAGCTGTATAGATCGGCCTCAAGCAGCCCTTCTTTGATCGCCGGGTCTGTCTCTAACAACAGACCGGCCTCCTCCACCGTTGCTGCATCAAGAATAAAGATGCCGCGGTACTGCTTATCGTTCTTGTCCAATGGGCCGGCAACGATCAGCTTACCCTCATCTGCCAGCCGGCTGATATTGTCCATATGGCCGCGGAAGCATTGAGCGACGAATGCCTTGTCCATCGTTTCGGACGGGCCGGTCCTGAGAATGACCAGGATATAACGTTTCATGCCATAATCATCCGCACCCAGTTTCCGGGCCAGTGCTGCATCGTAGTTGGGGTTTTGCACGACGGAGTCGGTGCGCATCACGTTCGGGTTATCCTGCCATGTCTCCGGAGAGGATGAATAGGCAGAGAGCACAGAGAAAAGTACAAGGATGGAAACGAATAAAATATTTTTCATACGGTGTGCTGCATGTATTGGTTCATTTTTTGGCCGACACAAATATATAAAAAGATTCAACAAATTGATTTATTTTTACTTACAATCTCTGCAGCCTCTTTGATCCCAAAACCCGCGGAAGTGAGCCCGGGAAGGGGGAAAAAAGTTTATCAATTATCGCCGGTTAATTATCATCTATTATGTTAAAATCACTTGAATTTCTGACTAAATGTATATCTTTGTGTCCGAAATAACCACATAATGGTGCGTGAACGCATCAAATAGTTAAAAATCATGGACAGTGAAGATATCTTCTTTAGCAAACGGTATGGGATATCTGGTCCAAAAAGCGATCTGAAACACATTTATTTACCGAACAGGAAATAGCTGTGTATGTATTAGAAAAAAGGTTACTTAACAACTAAAATGATGTATTATGTAGAAAACAATGTTGATGCTCTCCGTTAAAATTGCAATTCAATGAAAACAGGATCAAATACCGGCAGTGAAGTAAGCAGTGTGTTTGTTCATCCAAAAATAATTGAATGCCCAAGTACCATCAGAATACTATTTATCAAGCTCTAACTTTGAAAATTTATTAAACCAAATGAAGATGAAAGGAAAAAATCATTTTTACGCTAAAGGCATCATGCTGTTCATCATGAACATGATCGCCTTGTCCGTTTTTTCTCAGAACCTCACGGTGAGCGGAACGGTGACCGACGATACGGGAACATCGGTCATCGGTGCTACCGTGATTGTGGTTGGCGATGCCAGCAAGGGAACTGTGACCGATTTTGACGGAAATTACACGTTAACTAACGTTCCGTCTGACGCATCACTGCAGTTCAGTTACGTGGGAATGACCATACAGGTGGTTCCGGTAAATGGCCGCACCCGTATTGATGTTATCATGGCTGCCGACACAGAGCTGCTCGACGAGGTGGTCGTTACTGCCCTGGGCATGAAGCGTGAGCAGAAGGCACTGGGTTATGCCATGAAAGAGTTCAAGGGTGATGAGCTGATCACCAACGTGATCAATCCCGTGACTGCGTTGCAGGGAAAGATCGCCGGTGTGGAGATCTCACAATCCGACGGCGGTATGTTCGGCTCCTCCAAGATATTGATCCGGGGTGCCTCTACACTGGGTAAGAACAACCAGCCTATCTACGTGGTGGACGGCGTGATTCTCGACAACTCGATTGCCAGTGCAGGCGATGCCGACTGGAACGATGCGGCAAACGATTACGGGAACGAGCTGAAAAACCTCAACCCTGAGGATTTCGCCACCATTTCTGTGCTGAAGGGAGCTGCTGCCACGGCGCTCTATGGTTCAAGAGGTCTGAACGGAGCCGTGGTGATCACCACCAAAAGCGGACAGGCACGTCAGGGCCTGGGGATCCAGGTATCGCAGACTTTCGGCACCGATTACGTATATAAACAGCCGGACCTGCAGAATGAGTACGGCGACGGAGCGATTTCGAGTTATGTGGATTATGGTGCCACCAAACCCGGCGGAGACTACTACACGTTCGACAACCAGCGCCAGTTCATGCTGAATGCCGACGGCAAACCCACTCACATGGGAGGCTGGCAGGGAACGGGCTTTGGGCCCAAATTCGACGGATCGCAGATTGAGTACTACGACAAGACCTACACGCCCTATGAAGCAGTGAAGAACAATTTCAAGGATACCTATAACCTGGGATTCAACTCCAACACCAATGTGGCTATCAGCGGGGGGAACGACAGAACCACCTTCTACACCTCACTGGGGTACCTCTTCAGCCAGGGAACACTGCCCAACAACGATTTCAAAAGAATCACCCTGCTGTCCAAAGCCTCGCACAATATCACCGACAGAGTGAACCTGGGGGCAACACTCTCTTTCGCCAACTCCATGCCACGCAATGCGCAGCCCAATATCGGTGAAAAATACATCGACGGGACCTTCCCGCGTGCCTATGACCCGGATTATCTGAAAGACAAGTACAAGGGTGCACATGGGGGACTGGCCAGTACTTCCTATGGAGACGCCTACGGATCGATACCCGGAAAAGATATCTGGTGGCGTATCTATGAAAACGACTACAGGAGGAAAGAGACGTCGGTACGTCCGGGCCTGATCCTCAGCTGGGAGTTGACCGACTGGCTGGACTGGATGACCGAAGGGAACTACAACTACTACTATACCCACGATGAGAGCAAGGAGCTCGGCAGCGGATACGCCAACGAGGGTGGTTATTACTCCATGTCACAATTCACCAAGGAGCAGACCAACTTCAACACGATGCTCAATGCGCTTCAGAATTTCGGTGAGTGGACCCTCGGCGGATTCGTACGGGGTGAATATTACAACAATAAAGAACAGTACAACCGTCTCTGGACCAACGGCGGGCTGATCGTTCCCGGTCAGTATTTCGTGAACAACTCGAAGGAGAACGTGGGCTACGACGGCTTTATCGGCGGACAGAAACGCATGTACTCCATTGCATCCCAATTCAGTGCCAGCTGGAACGATCAGGTGTTCATGGATGTGACCGGCCGTAACGACTGGTCCTCTTCACTGATCTACAGCGACGGCCACGGCACCTATTCCTACTTCTACCCTTCTGTATCGGGATCATGGCTGCTGCACAACACTTTCGACCTGCCCGAGTGGGTATCCTTCATGAAGGTGCGCGGTTCATGGGCACAGGTAGGTAACGACACCGCTCCCTATATCATCAACACGGCCTACTCGATGGCTACCTCCACCACGGTGAACGGGAAGACCTACTCACTGGAGCTGCCTAACACCGTGTATGATTCAAACCTCAAACCGGAGCGCAAGAACGCCTGGGAGGTGGGTCTCGACTGGCGTTTCCTGGACAACCGTATCAATCTCGATATGGCTTATTACAAGGAGAACACCTACAACCAGATCATGTCAATCGCCGTGCCCTATGTATCCGGTATCAGCAATCAGTTCGTCAATGCCGGTAATATCCAGAACCAGGGTGTGGAGGTTGCCCTCAGCACGGTACCCTACACCAGCAGGGACCTGGAGTGGACGCTCGACTTCACCTACACGAAGAATGAGAACAAGATCATCTCCCTGCACGAGAACGTGGCCAATTATATCCTGCTCGACGGATCGGTTGACTACGGTAACTACCGCATCGGTTCGGTTGCCAAGGTGGGTGAATCATACGGTATCCTGATGTCCGACTCGAAAAAGGCAATCGACGAAAAAACAGGGTTGCCCCTGCTGAACTGGTCCGACACGAGACGTTTCGCCTATTACAAGAGAAGCGGAAAGGCAGAGATTGTCGGCTCACTCGTTCCCGATTTCCTCGGCTCCGTGGCTACCGGCCTCCGTTACAAGAACTGGAACCTGCGTGCTTCGATGGATATGCGTTTCGGCGGAACTGTCGCCTCCTACGGCTCACGCTACGGGACGGCCTACGGATACACTGCCGCCACGCTGAAATACTCGGCACCTGAATACGGCGGACTCACCTGGACCTCGAAATACGATAACATGACCTACAGCGACGGTCTGATCCCCGAAGGTGTTCTCGGTGGAGGCACCAACATCAAACAATCCGACGGCACCACCTATACCGTGGCTGAAGGCGGCGAGACCTACCAGTCGCTCTACGAAAAAGGAAAAGTAGAACCGGTCCACGCATCGGCATGGCACTACTTCACCAACAGCTGGGGACAGGGTGTGATCAACGACAACTGGGTATCTGAACTCAACTATATCGCCCTGCGCGAGGTGACGCTCAGCTACAAGGTACCACAGACTTTTGCCCAGCGCATGGGAGCCACCCATCTGAACCTCTCCCTCACGGGACGCAACCTGGGTTATCTGCTCAACAACATGCCCAATGGCGAGAACCCTGAGTCAGTGCGCGGCACCTCCGTTTCGGAATTCCGTGTGCGTACCTTCTCACCGTTCACCGCCAACTATATGTTTACCGTGAATATCGGATTTTAATTGTTGAAATTATTAAATAAAGCAAGAACAATGAAGAAAATAAAATATACCGCAACCATTTTGCTGAGCGGACTGCTGCTTCTGGCAGCCAGTTGCAGTGAAGATATGGCAAAGATCAACTCCAATCCCTCACAGGTGACTGAGGCCAATATCTCCTATCTCTTTGCACAGGCTGTGATCAACTTCGAACCGAGCGGCTACCTTCTCTGGTTCTACAATGCACCCATGACTTTCCGATGGGGACAGACAGGTGTTCCCACCGGCGGATTCACCTCCACCTACACGCAGACCACTGCCACGGGTGATCAGGGCGGTCAGTATATCAACGTGCTGAAATATGCGCGGGATATCGAATATGTGAGATCGACCATGAAGGCTGATGAAGCAGCCAAATATGACAATATCGCTGCCTGCGTGGATATCCTCACCGTCTACCTGGGTATCTTCGACAGCGACATGTACGGCGACCGTCCCTTCACCGAAGCGGCGAAAGCCCGTTATGGCGGTACGCTCACACCCAGGTACGACAAGATCGCCGACCTCTACACCCTCTGGCTGGAGACGCTGGATGATGCAGTGACCACACTCACCACCGCCACAAATCAGACCTTCCCCCCCAATCAGGATGTAGTATACCGTGGCGATGTCGCACGGTGGGCGAAACTGGCCAACTCACTGAAACTGAAGATTGCTGCGCGGCTGCTCTCACAGGATAAGGCGAAAGCCCTTTCCATCGCCTCAGCGGTTGCGAGCAACCCGGCAGGGGTGATCGACGGTACGGATGACAACTTCCTTTTCAACAAGGCATCGTCCATCACCAAGGACGACGGCGACAAGGTGTACCACTGGCAAAATGGTTTCCTTGAAGGTACCGCTGCCAGTCAGCGTGTGATTGATTTCATGGTGAAGAACAAAGACCCGCGTGTCCGTTTCTTCTACCGCAAGAACGCGTGGAACTCCACCATCGTACAGGGCTTCTTCGACCAGGGTAAGAATATCCCTTCCTACATCCTTGAGAATGTGAACTACACCGAGAGTGGTGGCAAGAAGACATTCGTTTCCTGGAAAGGGGCGGGTGAACCATGGGTTCGTTACTACGGCCTGCCGGTGGAGATGGATGCCGCACAGAATACCACTACTTACGGTGACTATTTCGATTATACCAACCGCTCCAAACTGAAGATCGGCGATGCGGAGAAGACCTTCACCCCATACTCAGGATTCAACCAGGAGATGATCGTAGGACGTTACGACTTCACCCTCCCCACCCTTCCAGGCGGTCCGGTGATCCAGGATCTGGATAACAATCCCTGGTATGGCATGTATATGTCCACTGCAGAGGTGAACCTCTACCTGGCAGAGTTCAAGCTGCTGGGTGCCAGCCTGCCCAAAACGGCACAGGAGTACTTCAACAAGGCGATCACGGCCTCCGTGGAAGAGTACAACCGCCTGGCGGCCCTCAACAAGATCCCCTATTACGGGAAGACTTACGACTATGACCCCAACGAAGCGGTGATAGACCTGAAGAATGGTGAGATCGCAGCCATGACTGCCAACACCGACTACCAGCTGACAGGTAATGCGGCGCTCGACCTGGAGAAGGTGTATGTACAGCAGCTGCTGCATTTCACCATGTACCCCAACGAGCAGTTCGTCACCGTCCGCCGTTCCGGTGTGCCCAGGGAGAACTCCACGTTGATCGCATGGGAGAACTATGCTCCGGCAGTACCCAACAATGCCATCCCGCGCAGATTTGAGGTAGGAGCACCCTCACCCACCGACCTGATGTACCAGATCCTGATCGATGCCTACACCTCACAGGGCTTTACCCCGGGATCCAGTCAGGATGGCACCCTGCTCAACGCCGAAAGGGTATGGCAGGATATCAATGCACCGCAGTTCGGTCAGGGTCCCCAATAATATTGATCTACCGATAAATTTTCACAATGCATCAGCCGCCTCAATGATTTGGGGCGGCTTTTTGCTGCTCTTTTGCAAAAATAATATACCTTTACCCCTGCTAAAAGGATACATTTTTCAATAAACCGGCGAATAGCCCACGAAAAATGATATCATCCGGGCATCGACACAGCAGCTATTTTTATTTCACCCATACAATAACCCTATGAAAACATGTCCCAATTGTAATTCTGAAGTGGAAGACAACTTTGAGTTATGCTGGAATTGTAACTACAGTTTCACCGAAAATATTTTTTTCTCCATCCAACCATTTCATTCCATATAATGGGATTTCTCACACACGATAAAAACAATAAACAAACACAATAATCCGGAACATGAAGAGAAAATCAATGATTCTCTGCTCTTTTTTACTGATACTATTTATTTTATCGATGGGATGCAAGACATTGGATAAGCCATCCGGTAAGGAGAGTACAATGAAAATTGAAGGGGAAAGCCTTGTACTGGCTTCAACAATTCCCGGAAAATTATGCTTTGACTCAGTCAGCAGAGGAAGTGTGATCATACGCAGTACCTATCTACCTACTGATACAATGAGTAAGGTATATGTAGAAGGTGTTGACTATATTGTTGATTATCAGAAGGGGGAAATTAAAAGAACAACCCGTTCAGGTATCCCTGATTATTCAATGCACCCATTGTATGGCAAGAAAGAATTTGACCACTCACAATACTCCGATTACGCCAATCACCCCTACTTTGTGTGGGTCGATTATACGACAAAAAATGGTGTTCAACTGGCAAATCCAAACGATCAAAGCAAAAAATTAGTCAGATTCAGAGAAAAACTGGAAGCAGGCATACCTGTGACGATTGTATCCTATGGCAATAGCATCACGGCCGGTGGAGAGGCCTCCACCACGGAACGCAGGTTCCAGTACAGGTATGTACAATATTTAAAAAAGATTTTCCCGAAAGCCATCATAAAAATTGAAGATGTATCGATACCGGGTTATATGTCCACACAAGGGATTGAATGGTGGGATTCTTATATCGGTAAGACATCACCTGATCTTGTTTTAATTGGATGGGGGATGAATGACCATAATATCGGAGGGAATTCACCGGCACAATTCAGAACAAACCTTGTAACACTCGTTGGGATGGTCAGAGAAAGGAAAAATGCGGAGGTAATCCTCTTTTCTTCATTTCCACCCCATGATGACTGGCTTTTTGGAAGCCACTCCATGAAACAATTCGCTGAAGCGACAAAAGAGGCGGCCGTGGTAGCCAATTGTGCATATGTGGATGTTTACAGCACGTGGGAAAAAGTCCTTAAGCGAAAGGATCAATCCTCGTTACTGGGCAACAATATCAATCACCCCAATGATTTTGGTCACTGGCTGTATGAAATCTCGTTCGAAGCATTGATATTCTAACCCGCTGCGAGGTCGTATCAAGTCAGGAAGAAATATTGCGATAGTATGTGATCGGCACATTAGGCATTACACCGGGGACAGATCTAACAAATACAACCGGTAGTTGTGAATTATCCACCAGAAGTAGCATAAATACAACGATAAGTTTTTGAAATTCTTTGATTCCGGAAATGCAATCAAATACCTTTGCGGTATCTGAATTTTAAAAATATCGCATTATGTTGAATACAAAAATCATTGGTAAAAGAATTGCTGACGCTCGGAAAAGAATCAATATTTCTCAGGCGCAGCTGGCCCGGCAGCTATTCATCAGTTCCCAGGCAGTCGGGAAATGGGAGCGCGGAGAGTCCCTGCCGGACATCATCACCCTGAACCGGCTCGCAGAGATGCTGGGTGTCGACCTCAACTATTTCTCTGAGAACCTTCCACCGGAGACAACTGAAACAGCACCGGCTGACACATGGGATGATCAGCCGGCTGAAGTGGAATCTACGGATCCCATACTATCCCCATCAGGGAAGACGAAGCATAAACCCAACTGGGATATGTCACGCGGCAACTGGGTAGATGCCGACTTTTCCGGGTTGAGGCAGTTGCATGATAAGTTCAGTTCATCCAACATGCAGCGTTGCAGGTTCAACGGTTCGGATTTGTCGGGTCTGCTTCTGAAAGGCAATAATGTGGAAGGCTGCGACTTCACAGATTCCGACATCAGCCGCAGCCACATTCAAGTTTCCTACCTGACCAACAATATATTCAGGAACTGTTCACTGATGGAGACTGAATTCTCAGGAAGCCATATCGAAAGCTGTGATTTCTCTGGTGCCATTTTTACGGGAACCGAATTTTCAAAAAGCCATATCACCGGCTGTGATCTCACCGGCTGTGATTTCACCGGAGCGGCATTTAAATCCGGCGGCATTACCGGTGTGGCGAACAGATCAGGCACCCCGGAGAAAAATACAATGACAAATGCTGTATGGTCACGCACCTCTTTTCATGCCATGTATATTGCCGATATCGTTTTCGAGGGTACCGTCGGGGACTGCTCCTTTGAAAACTGTGCCTTCAAAAGAGTGACATTTCAGCATGCAACGCTGATCAACACGTTCTTCAAGAACAAGAGCCTGAAAGGGATCCGGTTTATCGACTGTCAGGCAGACCGCCTGACCTATGAATTCCTGAAAAACGGAAAAGCCGACTTAACCGGTATCACGTTACTGACAGCCAAAGAAGGAGATGTATCATGACGAAAAATGACATAGCCATCTCTGTACATGGATTGAAAAAATCCTACAGAAACATCCATGTCCTGAAATGTGTGGATTTTGAAGTAAACACAGGCACAATCTTCGCCCTGCTTGGCTCCAATGGTGCAGGCAAAACAACCATTGTCAGGATTCTCTCTACTCTGTTGAAACAAGACTATGGAGAGGTGATGGTAAATGGGTTCAGTGTTGCGTCAACACCCGATAAAGTGCGACAGTCTATCAGCCTGACAGGACAATTTGCTGCTGTTGATGATGTGCTGACAGGGCGTGAAAATATCATGATGATTGCCAGACTTCGACACCTGGACGAACCACGACAGATTGCCGACCGGTTACTTAAACGCCTGGGCCTGACAGAAGCAGCCGACCGTAAGGTGTCTGCCTATTCGGGAGGGATGCGGCGCAGGCTTGATATCGCCATGAGCCTCGTGGGTGAACCACGGCTCATTTTTCTTGACGAGCCAACTACCGGACTTGATCCGGAGGGACGTAACGAGGTCTGGACGATTGTCAAAGAGCTTGCGGGTAACGGCACAACCGTATTCCTGACTACGCAGTATCTGGAGGAGGCTGAACAACTCGCCGACAGAATAGCTATTCTTCATGAGGGAAGGATAATCGTGAACGGAACACTCGCGGAACTGAAAAAACTATTTCCACCGGCAAAAGTGGAATATATGGAGAAACAACCGACATTGGAGGAGATATTTCTTGCGATAGTTGGCAAAAAAGAAGAAAAATAAATGAAAACAATCAATACCTATTTTTTCAGGGATATGAATGTGATGCTTGAACGCTCCATGCGTCATATTCTTCGCAGTATGGATACCATCATCACAGTCACTGTCATGCCGATAGGGATCATGCTGCTTTTTGTCTATGTGTTCGGAGGAGCTATCGAGACAGGAACAGATAATTACGTAAATTATCTGCTGCCGGGTATTTTGCTGATTACGATTGCTACGGGAATATCTTACACGGCTTACCGTTTGTTTACGGATATGCAGCGCGGTATACTGGAACGGTTCCACAGCATGCCCATTGCCCGCTCAACGGTATTATGGGGTCATGTACTGACCTCGCTGGTATCAAATATTATTTCAGTGATTGTGATCATTCTTGTAGCGATCATAATGGGTTTTCGCTCTCCGGCAGGTTTACAGTCATGGCTTGCCGTGATCGGTATTCTCATACTCTTCACACTGGCGCTGACCTGGATAGCGGTGATCGCCGGACTGACCGCAAAATCGGTGGACGGTGCAACCGCCTTCTCCTATCCTATCATCTTCCTGCCATTTATCAGCTCTGCGTTTGTACCTACCGTATCCATGCCAGGCCTTGTTCGTATTTTTGCCGAGAATCAGCCGGCAACACCCATAGCGGAAACCCTCCGTGCTCTTCTTTCGGGCCATCCGGCAGGCAACGAGATATGGATCGCCCTGATTTGGTGTGTGGGAATAACATGCGCAGCTTATATCCTTGCCATGAGAGCCTACAAAAAAATTGTGAGATAAGCGTATACTGAATATCCGGACTCAGCGCCCAAATCAGCATATCACAACGCGCAGGATTTGTGAAGAAAGTTAAAAATCTCAATTTTTTACTTTTTCTTTATCAAATCCTCCGCCCGGCTTATTATATTTGGAACAATTCTAAATAGATGTATGATGAAAAAACGATAAACCGTCCGATATGATGAGAATGGAAAAAAACAGAAACCAACACCGATGGAGATACTTTGATGAATGTGGCGGAAGAGACCGGACAAGAATTACTCAGCGATGAAACATCCATTTAAGGCAACCATTGAGATCATAGGGATCAATCCTTTTGTATACGTTCCTGAAGAAATCCTGAAGGAGATCTTTGCAGAGGCGGGGAAAGAGAAAGGGCATATCCCCGTATGTGTGGTCATAAATGATCAAAAGCACAGACAGACACTGGTGAAATACAGGGGTGAATGGAGGCTATATATCAACACCACCATGGTCAGGGATTCCCCTAAAAGAGTGGGTGAAACCATAGATATTGACATCGCATTCGACCCGTCCGACAGGACCATCGAGCCTCACCCCGGGTTATTGAAAGCGCTGGACCAGCATCAGGAAGCCAAACGGGTATTTGAAGCATTACCGCCCTCCCGTCAGAAAGAAATTATCCGATATATTGCCTCTTTAAAGTCAGCCGATAGTATCGCGAAGAATATTGAGAAGGCAATTGGCTTTCTGACCGGCAAAAACAAGTTCGTGGGTCGTGACAAACCATAATGATAACGTATTTAAAAATAACAATACAATGAAAATGAACAGGCTCCTGTGTTTCATGCCAGCCATTCTTGCGGTAAATTTTATATT
>Ga0209347_1004277_pt1 | contig 15083 bp, 14 predicted proteins | sample AutmiccommuBRH23_FD_187382 | JGI IMG/M metagenome (GOLD analysis project Ga0209347, IMG submission 187382) | Deep subsurface microbial communities from Mt. Terri, Switzerland - Autotrophic microbial communities BRH/23 (SPAdes) (version 2) | ecosystem: Environmental > Aquatic > Deep subsurface >... | reverse complement strand
ATTCGACCCATTCATCACTGTGGCCCTTCTCAGGGCTCACGCCACGCTCAGCCCAGCGCAACTCCATTAGGACATGGGCAAGCTCATGAGGAATTACCTCGGCGAAAAAGGTGGCGAAGTCCTGCCAGATGAAAAGCCCCTGGAAACGAATCTCAGCCGTCCCATGAAGCTCACCATTGATTTGCAGAAGAGCTATTTTGCTAGCCGAGTGCTCAGCCATGCCGTAGTCGAAACGAACATCAACCCAGACTCGCTCACTCGGGAAGAGCCGCAGCCGCAGGATGCGGTCAACCTCGCGGACAACCTCAGCCTCGCGGCTGGTCTGTGCGTTGTGCTGTTGTACTGTAGGCGCAGAGATTTCTTTGATATCCATATCTGCTAGTGGGCCTACGAAGGGCACCGATTTAGGTGCTCCATTCAAAATCAGCGGGCCTTACCTCAGATACGCATCCCAGCCGGCGAAATTATTGTCGTTCGCCTCGTTAATAAGCGCTTGGAGCAAACCCGCATTCTCTTCCTTCTGGATACGCTGGAGAGCATCGAGCTGCATTCCTTGCCACTTTTGGTTTCCGATAGCCCAGATGACTCGGCGTAGCTTGCCTAGGTCTGTAGTGGAGGGATTCACGCTGCGTTGTGACGGCGGGTCTGCCGACGCTGGGTGGGCATTGGGATGCGCAGTATTCTCGTAGCGATCATCAGTCGAATTTTCCGCGCATGCGCGGACTTTTGGATTTGCAGGGGTAAGCAGGTCTTGCACTGCTACGTCTGAAAATGACGGGTAAAGCAGCCGACCATACCCCAAACAGTGAGCAGCCAGAGCTATTTGGTCTGCTCTGTCCAACTCAACATCTAGGGAAACGTTTCGACGTTCGGTGACCCCAACGGCACGCAACCTTACCCCTCTACTCCCATCGCGGTAGAAGACTGAGCCCTCAATGGTCTTGGGCGCCCTGCCCTTGCGAACTGCGCGGTAGGTGTAAGCATCCGAATGCCCCGTAGCCAGTGCATACAGCTCTGATGCAACCCCCAAATCCAAGTGGAAGGTGACACGTTCTTCGTCGTTGTTCAGAGGATATCTACCGTCTACCTTGTGGCTAAAGCAGAGTAAAAGGCAATGACTGACGCTTGTGCATTTCCCGCTTTCCCCTACTCGATTGTAGAGATGGATGGCAACCTGTAGAGCATGGTTGCTGAACACTGTATGGCTACAGACGATCATCCCTTTGCGCGGGTCGCTTGGATTCGTTGGGGTGAACTGCCAAACGCTTTGTAGGGATTTACCGACAAGGTACGTTCGATGTACATCTTCGAAATCAATTAGCACGGTTCGACCTTCTGAATCGCATCCGATGGAATGCGATTAAGGATAACGATCCGAACAGCCAAATGCCGTGAGCGACTGTGGCCAGCAAGTAGAACAAGTCGCGAATCGTTGAGTGAATCCGAATCCCAACCTTGCTATCAACAATTACTCGAACGTCTGCATTCTTCTGATGATACAAGGCGACCGCCACGCCATCTTGGCCAAGGTCATTGAACACGCCAAAGCCATGTCCAACCTCCGTATCGGGTGTGTTTTCTTGATAAAAGCGATACAGCCCTTGGACCTGTTGCTTAACGGCCTCTGGGAGGCGATCAGCAGCTATGTCATCACCGTTCCAGCATGATAGGCCAGACTGACCGCACTCCTGCTTGAAAATGCCCGCAGGCACTGGGAGTAGATAGCTGTTACCCCAAGCTGCATCCTTGGCCCAGGACGGGAGCACTTGCTGTACTAGGACGTAATGAAACAACGCAAACGTGGTCAGCACAGCCACGCTAGACACCCCGATCATTATCCTGTCCAAGGTTCGCCATCGCTTGAAGCACAGCCCAAGCGAGAAGGTCGCGGTCGTCAGGACCATCAAACCAACAGTTGCGATCTGAGGATTCTTCCCCCGAGGCAACAAAACTTCTCCGAGCCAGAAATGGCCGTCGATCAAAATAAACACACAGGCACACACAAACGCACCGAGAGCTAAGCGAGCTTTCAGTGTGCGAGATACCGCCATTGAGAGTGTGAGAAAAACAGAGAAAAAAATGAGGGAATGATCTATTTCTGCAAACGGTATCAAGGCTTGGCTCCTGTAGTTATAGATAGCCTGCCGCGCCCCTACTAGGGCTTGCAACCGAACCCATTGCAGAAACTCCGGGGAGCCCAGTCTTACCCAACCGAACCCCCCATCGACGTGCCCAGGCGCACGCACAGCGGGGCGCTGCTCAGCTCTGATGAGCTGGCAGGTGTCCGCCGCTGCCGTTTCTATAGTCTTCGTAGAACTCTTTGTCAGTGAACAACACATAAACAATGTCGTCACCTGAGTCGCCTTCACCCGGTGGGCAGCTACCGTAGTAGCCGCACCCTCGATATGTCGCTCTCAAATTGCTGTTCAACTTCTCGATGATGGAATCAAGCTGATCCGCATCAAAACGTGAGGGGTAGAACAACCGGGGAAGGTCATAGCGCGCAATAACGCCGACAGCACCCCCGAGAAAGGACGGTAGAAACGTCACTCCGAGTGTACGGAAGTGATCTACGTCTAGCTGTACATTCGGTGTCATCGGAGCCTCGCTTACTGTGGGTGTCACCCCAAAGCCCATTCCTGGAAACGAGCTTTGGGGTGACACCCACAGGCCAAGGCCTATGGGGTCACCAAATGTTAGAAGAAGTGGTTGATCAACGTGCTAGCCAAGCCAAAGGCTGAGGACAGCAAGGTGAACATGATGCTACCCAGGAACAAATACCAACCCAGAGCACGGCTCTGACGGCTGGACTTCGAGTGATCCTGATACATCAAGTAGAACTCCCGATCAGCAGGGTTAGCCTTCATGACCTGGAGGTCTACCTCTTCATCGATATCGACACCCAGTTCAACTCTCGCGTCGTAGTCGAGGCCGATTTCTTTAAAACGGATTCTCAGCTCGCCAGACCCTTGGGCATAGCGGAGCACGAATTTACCGTTTGCTGGGTTATAAACCTTCAACAGGTCGCCGCGCTTTGCAAGAAAGCCTTCGCCTTCCTTCATGCGGTTATTGTTGATCCGGCAAACATGCCCGATAGCGTCTTCTTTGCTAAGTGAATGCACTTTGCAGAAGCTATGGCCAGTCACGTTTACCTTCGCAGCGAAATATCGTTGTATCCGTTGCGGGTCGAGCAGGCGAAGGAAACGCCATACGAGTCCGCAAATAGCTACGAGTGCTTTTTCAACGATATTCAATTGCAGGGTTTGGGTTGTCATTGCTTTCTCCAACGGCGCTCGGTCGCCGCGATATTGCACACACGAAGGTGGCTTAAACACTGCCGCCGAGAGTGGCAGGGTTCGCCGTTTCAGGCAGTTTGTTTTTCAGTTGCATCAAGTTCTTCATCAGCGCAAACAGCGGACGCTGCTGCTCTTGCTGCTGCACGCTTCTGTTGCATGTGCAGCCGCTTAGTCACACGACGCAGCGACTCCCCTTTGCGCGATGCATCGAGGAAATCGTGTTGCGTCATTACCGCTGTGAAGGCTTTTAGCAGTTCATACGGGTCTTCTGTCGCGTCTGCCTTGCGGAGCCGGTAACAGAACAACCAATAGGCCCATTTGGGCAACCACGACCCTGTGTCGTCATAGGTCTCATCCAGAACCTTTTGGGCACTGGTTTTGATCATGACTTCGGTGCAATCGTGTAAGAGCGAACCCTTCTGACCGAACTCACGCGGCCCAGTTACAAGCTTCGTGATTCGGTATGCGTAGAACGAATTGTCATCGACCCATTCTCCATTCCTGATAACCGGGCTCATGAACAACGCCTGCTCCAATCTTTCGATGGTGGCGTTTTCCGTGAATGACTCGGTTCCATTAATGGAAAGCGTATCGTCGTCTTCAAGAGTCGCGAGGTATCCCCCGCTTCCCCAGATACTCCGACGATCCAGCTTCACCGTTGCGCGAGGCTTCGGAGTTACTGCTGCTTTGGGTTTGGAGTTTTGCTTAGGTACGGCGACTTCATCGCCGAATAGATCGAACGCTGCTTGCATTGCGATGGCCTCTTTAGGCGCACCACTCCCCCGTAGGGGCGTGGTGTGCCCATACGGGGTTGAAAGGGTTGTTTGCAGATCAGTCGAACAGAGACGCGCCCATGAAGCTCAGGCCCGGCATAAAGCTCGGTTGATCAGCAGATGCAGCCTCAACTTCACCCTCTTGCGAGGCATCAGTTTCAGCTTCTTCTTCCACCGCCGAGGCAGTGGTAACAACGGGGACGGCTACAGCAGATGCGCCTGCTACGACCTGAACAGCAGAAGCTGCTACAGGCGCGGCAGAGGCTGAACCGGCAGGCACCAGGATCGGTGCCATCTGGCTCACAACAACCAACGGCTGCTTGTCACGCAGGCGGGCCAGCAGTTCGTGCTGGTCACCCATCGCTTCAAGACATGCAATCAGGTTGAGGAACTGCCCAGGCTGCAAGCCCAAGTCCTTCTCCACGCTTTTCGGCATGAAACTCAGCGCCTCGTCGATGACCGAGGCCAACGGAGCGACTTGCTGGTGAACAAAGGCTAGGCCATGGAGCTTTGCAGTGATTTCGCCGATACGAGCTACCGTCCGGTAGTTGATGGTGTAGACGCCGTGATGCTGCTTCTTACCATTCAACACTTTCAGGATATCGTTGCTCTCACGGGTCAGGTACTGCACAAGCGCCCCAAAAACCCCTTCTCTCAATGCGACCAGACCTTCGCGCTGTGCTTTGAACAGAACAGGGTCAAACTCTGCCTTGCTCTCATCCAACTCAAGCTTGATAGGTACTGGCGAGTACGCGAAGTTCATACGGCTCAGGAAGTGCTCCCAAGTGGGTTGGCGCTTACGGAGTGCATCAACAAGCGTGTTTACCACGGTAGCAGGAACGCCCTCCCTAAACGCCTCAGCGGCGATTAGGACAATACGTTCATTGCAGATCGTGGAGTAACGATGGCTGTCTTTCTCGATCTGGACGGCCCAGTCCGCCTTGATGGCGTCGAGGTCTTCGATCTTGGCGACAGCTTCGGTGCGACTGCTAACAACCCCCATTTCTAGGCGGACAGCAGCGCCCCGATCAAGCACCGCGTTGGCACGGTCACGGAGGCGGCTGTAGTTGTTCAGAAAGTCCTTCGGGAAAATCCTCTCCTGAATGAGCTTCCTGGATGCGCTTGGCAACTTGTCAACGTCAATACCCAGCTTGGTGAGGTCGAACTGGCGTTCGGCGCTCATGCAGCTAACCATCAGGTTGAACACAACAACTTGGTCGTCGTTTACAGCAGTGCGTACTTTCGAAACATAGTTTGTAGTCATGGTATTACTCTCACCTGCCGCCACAGGGAAATGGTTTATACGTCCGGTGGCGGAAGCCGGACGTGTCGAGTTGCAATGAACTCAAGAAACATCCGGCGTGAGCCGAATGTTTTTTCAGCCCACTAGGGAGAAGCAGCCCCCATTACTGGGGGCGGTGATACCAACTTCTTATGCTAGGAATTCAGCCATCTTAGAAACCATGGCTGGGATAAGTCCTTCTGCATTTTCCGCATGTGCAAACTTGATGTTTGCAGCCTTCATCCAATCACAGGCGTTTTCTTGGCCGATGACCAGATAGATGACTTCTGCGCCGCTCCGAAGAACGGTCGAGGTCATCTGGCGGGCATGTTCAACATCGTCGGGCAGACCATCCGTGACCACCAGCAACAGCTTTCGCTGAGCGTCGTGGTTGAGAAGGCGTGATCCAGCTTGAAGAACAGCACTACCGATAGGTGTGCTACCACCCCCTACCAGTCTGTGCATACCAGCGATGCGATCCAGAGCCACACGATGGTTGTCTTCAAAAGACTTCACCATGCAGTTCAGTTCGCCGGACTCAGGAGCAAAGCCCAGAATCTCGCGAGGTGTGCCAATTTCATGCAGCACATTTTCGATCATAGTTAGCGCAATGCGAATCTGCTCAGCCACCGAGCTACCGTTCCGCTGTGCCCCGGTAGAACCGGAAAGATCAGCAGTGATAGACACAGCGGCTGTTGCATCGACACGTTCCTCTGCTTTCACAAAGACATTCGTATCGTTAAGAGCAAACCGATATAGGTTACGGTCAGACAGCTGCCCAGAGCGGGCCGCATACGTTTCCGTTTCCTCACGATTTGCCAGCAGGGCGCGAAGGCGGTTGCCCATCACGTTCGCTTTACGGCCTGTAACCTGAGCAATGACAGCAGCCATTTCCCGATCCGCAGTGACGATGGGCATGCCATCAGCAAAGCCATCGGCCTTGCCAGCACCAGCGGAGTAGTCAATGACCAAGCCATCGATCAATGGTTGATTTTTGTAGGCCGGGTTGGCACCAGTTGCGATGCTTTCAGCCAGTTCTTCAATTGCCGAGCCCTTATCGAACACTTCCTGGTTGCCCAGGCTTTCGTTCAACATGTCGCCGACCATTTCTTTGAGCGACTTACCGTTGTTGGCTCCGGCGCCAGAGTCTTGTTGGCTTTCGCCTCCTTGATCCTGACCATCATTGCCACCCTCGGGCTTGCCGCCGCTGCTGCTCTCGGAGCCAGCATTCTCAGTGTCACCATCATCCTCACCCTCACCGTTGTCTTTCGACTCAGGATCAGATTCGTCTGTGGCTCCACTACCCTGCCCTTGCTCTTGACCTTCTTGCTCTGACTCAGAATCGCCGGCACCACCATTGTCCTTGTCATCACCTTCCGGGTCTGATTCGGATTTCTGATCTGCACCTTTGCTTTCATCGTTGCTTTCAGGATCGGAGTCATCGTTGGCGCCAGCTCCATCATCATCACCTTGCGGATCAGAATCAGGGTTGCTGTCATCCTCAGATGGGGGCTGGTTAGCGTCACTGGTGCTTTCGGCATCATCTTCGCCATCGCCGCTCTCAGGAGAGTTGCTAGGCTGGGATTGCTCTTGCTCAGCGAGGTTTTGCAGTAACTCAATGATCTTCAACGACAGAGCACCGCCTTCCTCGGTTGAACCGACAGCGGGGAACTCAGCGTCCAAAAGGTTGCAAAGCTGGGGAATCACTGTGTCCGCATGTTGGGCCAAATGCTTACGCAAGTTGCCCTCGATTTGGATAGCAGCAACACCAACCTTTGGCCAGCGCTTAGCGGTCAGGTAAGCAAGACAGTAGCAAGCCACTGCCTCACCCAAACTCGCCGAACCATCCCTGAATTGACCACGCTTAATCAGCACCATGGTTGAATCCAGAAGACGATTTGCAGCCATCTTCTTCCAAGCAGCCTGACGGCCCTCCATAAACACATCATCCAATGCGTTTAGAAGGAATTGAGCAAAGGAGCCATGCTTCTTGCTGAACGCCTGAAAGAAAGTGATGTTGCTACGTTGAATGTGTCCCACTTCGTGGAATGCATTACCTTCGAACAGCACCAAATCATCTGGAGTCAGTTCAGCGGGCAACGCAGGTAACCACATAACTTTGCCGTTTGTGGCAGGCCCAACGTTATGACCGATGACGATTTTCAATTTTGCGTCACGGGCCAGGGAACGAATGAACGAAAGCCAGCCTTTTGGTGCAGTAGTAGCAGTACGCATTTGAATCTCCATACCCATTGCTGGGTTGTTAGGCCCAGCATGGGCAATTCCCATCTAAGAACAGGAAACGAGCCTAGGGCCGATTCCAGCCCTAGGAGGGGAGCATATTTAGATTGAGTTCAGCTTTAAGGTTGCCAGTTCAAATGAAAGCTCCTGGGAGCGCATCTGATATCCAACAACCTCGCGCTTACGGGCATCACGAACAGGGTGAAGTCTTTCCAGACGGTACTCTGCAACCGTGTAACCAAATACAGCGCAAGCTATTTCAAGCTGGCACGAAGCCAACTGAGCTGCTTTGCCGATCACTACCTTTGCGTTGCTAATAACTTTCTTCATGGCATATCTCTCACACGCCGCGTCGTGGATTTAGTATTTCTTCCAGGTGCGGAGGCTGGAAGGTATGAGCCGTGGGCTCGAATAATCCTTCCAGCGTGAGCTGGAAGGATTATCCCAACTCACAAGTGAGGTTCCCCCTCTTGCGAGGGGGATTTGATGCCTTATGCAGCGTCCCAAATGTCCGGGTTTGATTCCATAATTTCTAGGAACTTTGACGCGGTATCTGAGTATTCGCTTGGAAGCTCAAGTGGCGTGCCGAAAACCAATTCGTAAACTGGCATAACGGCATCCTGATCGGTTTCTTCCATACCAGTGTAGATCGCATCGACAAACGCTTTCGCGCAGTCGGGGATCGTCCTTGGCTTGCCTTCAACCAGAACAGTTGCATCAGTGCGACCGTACACAAGAGCCTTGCGGCCCCAGCGTTGAAGCTCGCGGAACGACAATGTATCTGTCATTTCACCAAGTTCGAACGAAGCACGAACACGTATAGCAAGTTCAACCATGAACTTCGCTACTTCAACCGGCAATGCCCCCTTCGTGCTGCCGATTAGAGCTTTCAGCTCCAATGCAGGCTTCATGTAGGTCATTTTGAAGCAGGTGAAGCGCGAACGAACTGCTGTGTTTTGCGTGTTGACGCCAACATAGTTGGGATTACGAGCTATTTTACCGCCAGTGTTGTCAGTGGCGAACAAACGGAACCTAGGGTGCCGCTTGATAGTCATCGAACCTTCAACTTTAGCCAGATCGTCAGGTTTAACCAACGGGTCCAGGCCGTGATGCTTTAGGGTGATCGTTTGATCGCCGTTAAGCACATCGTTCACGGATAACAGCACGCTCGGCTTGATTGCTGCCAATTCGTCGATAAGCACCGGAATGCCATGACGAAGGCAGTAGCTGAGCACGCCATCAACAGCCTTGACGTTACCGTCTTCGATAGTCTTTGAGCCCATTAGATAAGTCTCATCCAGCCCAGGACCACCGTTGATGGTCATTAGCGGGATATGCAGACGCGCACAGAACTGCTGCACGAATGAAGACTTACCAGTCCCTTTTTCACCGTTGAACATCATGTTTTCGCGATTGGCATAGGAGCGTAAAACGCGAGCTACCATGTCCGGCTCAAACACGTAGTCCGGGTTAATTTCGGGCACGAATGGGGAAGGCTCCGCCTCAATTGGGAATGGATGCTCAAAGCCAGGAACAGGCGTTGAGAAACCAAACACTTCGTGCAGCAGAACGGATTTCTGAGTTTTCTTTACTTCGGTCATTTCGTTTACTCCGCAACTGCCGCGAACAGTGCATATTAAGTTTAATGCCTAGGTCGCGGAGACTAGGCATGGAATTAAGAACTCCAGAAAAACACCTAGCCCAGAGGGCCAAGAGTTTTTCTTGCAGCCCTCCAAGTAACAGAGATATCCCTCCCAGCCCAAAGGCTGAGAAGGAAGGTTTGACGCGACTATCGTGCTGGCTTACCCCCGAACGATGCATACAGCCAAAGTCCGGTTCCTACCGCAAGGGCAAGGAGTACGCCAATATTTGCGATTAAGTCGTGCATGTTTAATTCACCTGATAAAAGTATTCGAAAAAAATGAGGTGTTACTTTCGCTTTTTTCTATTGCTTCTTTTCGGTGGACGTTTCCTCTTGGTTTTGGCCACATTGGACTTGCCCTTTTGCTTATAAAGCGACATAGCAAGGTCGGACAAGAACATAAGCAGCAAGAGCATCGCTGCTACTATGGAGATTGGCTTGTAGAAATCGACCGGAATTACCCAGCCGCCAGTCAAACCAAGTACAAACGTGTTAACGCTGTAGGCTAGCGCCTTTAGTTTCAAGTTTTTCATATTATCACCGTAGTTTAAGTCGGCATGCTTAAAAACCAACGCCACGGTGAGACCGGCGACGTTGGAAACCGTCGCCGGTAAGGTTTTTTATTGACGCAATACGTAAGACGGTAAGACTACCGCAGGGCTTGCAGCAAATTGAATCTCACTGGTTACCCCGTAGTTGGCCCGCATAAGCTCTCGATAAGAAACCTTATGCTTGAGTTCATCTACGAGCGCTTCTTTAGACCTCTCCTGCAAAGGCTCAATCCAAACGCCAAGCCAATAAGCCTGGAATTCAGATCGAAACTCTTTAGAAAGAAGTCTGTGAATGCAGATCACTTGAGCCGGAGCCCATATAACCTGAACGGCTTCATGACCATCGACGGCCTTAATGAAGACGCTGTGTTTAGCAATGTACTCTAACTTCTCTAAGTGACCCAACTTCAAAGGTTCAAGAACCTCATCGATCAAATCACCTTCCGCAAGCATCGCAGCCACTAGAGCTGTTCCGCGTTCCATTGCATTCTCACGCTCCGCCTTGCGACGAAGTTGAACCTGCTTTTCTGCGTAGAGTGAGCACATCGCAAATTCATAGGATGCCATTTCAAATCTCCACCTGCCGCGCACAGGGGTTTATGTGAATACCCAGTGCGCGGAGGCTGGATAGTTACGCAAAGCGCAGACAATACCCAGCCGGAGCTGAACAAGGTCAGCCCAAGGCGTGAAGTCCATAAGGACGAAATGGAAACCAGACGTACAGATGCACGAATATGCACTGACGTAACTGGAAGGGTTTGGTCAGAGACCTGTCTTGCTAAGGGAAGCAAGACGCTAACGCGAGGCTCGCGTTAAATTAGAAAAAGCCACCTGGCCACATCTACTCAACAGAGGACGTGGTTGGCTAATTCGATGCGGCAGTACAGAGAGTCTGTACGCCAAATTGGTTTTGCAAAGTCTCCCGTTCCATACACGATGACGTGTGAAGGCCCAGGTCCAGTAAACGTTCGCGATGACGCAAATGTGAACTGGTTGTGCAAGCAAGCTTGGCACATAGAACACGCCTTTTTTACCTTATCCTCAAAGCTAAAGCAAGTAATTCTAAGGCGCTTGGCCACTATGTTTTTTCCGCGCATGCGCGGATTATTGCAAAGCCGAAAAGGGAGCTAGGCCAGCGACCAGCATGCACCGCTTTGGGGTAGTCATCACTGTACCCCTGCTTTCAATAATCACTGGGAATACACCATCGCCGCTCCCAGCGCCGACCTCACCGTATGAGTATTTCCCCACTCCATGACGAACTACCACCCGATCACCGCTGACAACCGATCCTGCCGGCTCTACTACAGCAACCCAGCCAGACAGTCCTGATGGGGCGATGCCGGGATCGAAAATCAGAGCAAAAGCTGTGTCATCTTTAGTGAAGAAAGGAAGGCTCCGCTCGGTAATAAAGGGTTCCCCCCAGCTCCCCCTCGTAACGGCCTTTACGAGGCTAACCGGAAGTAGCCTTGAAATTCGTGCGTCCTGACTGTTAAGAGCCAGTGTTAAGCGCGGAGAAACAGACGACGGCGTAAAGTTAAGTACCAGCGATAGCTTGTTCAATGAATCGACAGTCAATGGAATTTTGCCGGTCAGAATACGATTGAAAGTGCTGGCATTCTTCCAGCCACACTCAGTGGCAACCACTGACTGCGTAAGCCGCCTTTTTAGCTTGGCGCGTTGGTAAGCAGCCTTCAATCGACTGCCCTCTTCCTCGCGAATAATTTCAGATACGTTGGCCATGCCACTAGCGCACTCATATACAAGTGGGGGCATTATGATCGATAGCAGGTCATTTTAGGAGGCTGCCTGCCTGCTGCGCACAAGCGCAGCAGGACAGACAGAAAGCGATCAAGCGACACGGGAATGCCGCTTGTGTACACCACCATTTACCGCAAAGGTTTTTAGAGTTTGGAAACGGTAGTAGTACCCTTCCAGGTCTAGTACCCCTTCATCAACGATAACGTCTTCCCAGTCACGTCCCTTTACGTTTTCAGGAATTCCGTCAGGCATCATGAAGGACACATCGAAGCCTTCTTGATAAAGGCGCCGAGCGAGTTCCCATGCAAAGTATTGTCCATCACCACTTTTGCGCTGACGATTCGGGTTTACCGGATCGCAGTCACTCCAGATAACAACAGAATCATACTCCGCCTTGTCCACATACAACTTGGGTAAGGAGCTGCATGAGTAAGCGACTTTCACGGATTCTCCTGTTGCCAGATGAATTGCCCATCCCTTCTCGACTCCCTCGGTTACGTGCAGAACACGACCTTCGGTCTTCGAAATGGTGATTGATGAGCCCCGGAACTTCGGCATTGGCGCGCAAATCTTTTTGACTTTGCTCACTTGCGCCTTGTCACCGCCTGCGGTGATGTAGATGCGGTGAAAGTTCACCACACGTCCATCCCTAGAGCGGAAGGCGCTTACTATCGCTGGGAATACCCCAACGAGGACTTTTTGCCCGTTCTCCCCGTCCTCCCAATATTCGAGTCCGGGATGGAAGCGGAGGTCACGGATGTTAGCGTTTAGCGGAATACCACGTTTCACAAAGTATTCACGCATTGGCGCAGCGCTCGGATGATCGAAAGTCACTAGGTCTCGGGCAATGAGGTCTAGTTTTTCCTTTCTCTTTGCGACGGCTTCTGGAGTTAACGAGCTGGACACGGGGCGTACCACGGGGGTCGTTTCCTTGCGCACATGCTCGCTGCTCGTAGCCGGGTTCAAAGCGTTATAGATTTCAAGCATGCAAGAACCGTAGTCCCTGCCTATCCCGTCCTCTAACAACAATTCTACTGCGCTCATGCCACGATCCTGCATGCAGGTGCAGATTGCTCTGCCTTCGTAGCTTGCATCGTCTGTAAACCGGAAGTCATGCTTTCCACCGCCACTTCCGTGACGATTTGGGAAAGGACAATCAACAAGCTTGCCGACTTTGGTGAGTGCGTGGTCGAACGTGTTTGTCATACGAGCAATCACGTTGAGCCAGCCCCCATTCTGATCAACTAGCTTCTCGACCGTCTTGGAAAGCGGCTCCGAGAATTTCGACTTGTTTCGTTTGCGGTTCATAGCTGCCTATCTCCTTAGAAAAAGGCAGCTCCATAGGGAGTCTGCCCCTATGGGTTGGTGGTGTCGCATTGTTAAAGATCATTCCACGCTCATCGTGGATTCCCAAGCTAGGCTCCAAGCACCTTTCAGTACAAGGCTCCGTTGCCTGGGGCTGCATCCTGTGCAGTTAGCTCCAGGTGCGTACCGCATAAAGTGAAAAACCCGTGTTACCGGGTTCTTCGGGGTGGATCATTTGCTGTAAGGGCATTCCAAGTCATTCGCAGCGTAAGCCGCGCAACGAGACTGGTTCGCACCTGCCAGATCGTGGCGCGCATCATCGAAAGCAAAAAAACTAACGAGAGCAGCGACACTTAAAACGAGCAGCAGAGTACGTTTCATATCAAGTTACCTCATGATACTTGTGAAGCGACCCTACAGCAGCCAACGGCGACCTAGGGCGCCGAGGGCGGGTACAGACACTAAAAGCAACAGCAAGCTGAAACTCTCAGTGCATGCACCGATACAATTTCGGTACAGCAAAAACAGATCGATCATCAGCGAGGACAAAGGCAAGCCCCTATCAACACCAACAACCGGGCGCATCCATCACGCCAGCGCACAAGACGCGAACATAGACAGACGCAGGAGCAGCCTAGGGCGCGAGCGAACTCTAACCATGTAGCTGCGGTTTCCTGGTCTTCTCTCTGGCCAAAGCCTTCAAGTCGAACAGAATGCTAGTCAGCAAAGACCTGAGCGAACCCGAGCCAGCACCAACCAACACATACTGCATCGACCCACTGGGAGGCGGACGAACCAACACAAGAACCAAATAGGACGACACAGCTGTCACCTATAAGACCCAAGCAAGCTCAGACCCGACAAAGTGACAACTCTCGATCAGAACCATCATGCCGAAGCAATCAAAATCCAAAACCGAGAAGGAATTGGAAGTTGAAAGCCGAAGCCGTCTAGTTCCAATCCGGTTGCCGAAGCAAGCAATGAGTACCATCGCTTACAACAGCTCCCAAAACCTATGCGATGACGCATTGGGCTTTGAGGCGTGACCAAACTCTACGAAGACGTAAAGCGGAAAGGTCACAAGGAGCACCTACAGATTGGCTCGGATGGCTTTCACAAACAAGGCCCCAATGTCCCCAAATACACAAAAAAAAGGGGGAGCACTTGGCTCCCCCTCGCATCCGCGCATGCGCGGACTTTTACTGATCACGGATGATTGATCGAAACTATGCTTATCAGTTTAAGTGGCACCTCTACTTGTTCCTCGCGACCTTCATCGTTCAGGTAAGCAACCACCCCCATGCTAGGAGCCTTGGACTTCTTCGAAACTATCAGCTCGCCCGTGAAGACATTTTTAGCCTCAGCTCCCATCTTGAACTCCACCATGATGATCGCTTTTTCAGGACCATTCATGGCTGCTGCATTTCCGACAATCGCCCCAGGTGCCGTCTCAGATTGATTATTCGGTTCAGCCGGGCGCGACGGAGTATTTGACCCCGACACGTTGCTCGCCTGCTGGTCGTCCTCAGAGACGTTTACTGTCGAATCCTTCTCTATCTTGTCTGGCTGTCGAGCTTGCCCTTCACCTTCGAGCGCGGCGCCTTCCGCTCCACCCTGCGTACCCTCAGACTTCTGCTGGTCAATACTTTGCCCTGGTGTCTGAGGCTTAACAGTCGGTGCCGGAGCCTTTGATGCAGGCTTAACGACGGCGCGCTCAACACTATCCGGCCAGGACCAAGTAGCCTCGTCGAAAACAAAATCTTTATTTTCGGCAAGAGCGCGAGCCTGACGCATGAGGTTTCGTGAATTGGGTGCGCCCTCTTCTTTTAGGCTTTTGAATATGGCCCGGCCAAGTTCCTCATTTACGACACAGATTTGATTGAATGTGTTCATCACATCTAGGTCGCTAATTAGCTTGAGGTGGCAAGCGTCTTTTGCAATTGTGTGGAATTCTGCTGCTTTCAGAAGCAGGTAGACAGTCTTCTCCGGCAGGCCGTAGACCTCCATCAACTCAGTTTGAGGTACTACACGCTTTTCCTCTGAGGAAAGCTCACGCTTGTAGTCCAACAAGGCTTGGCCCAGCTCCACGGGGTTCAGATCGACTCGGGCTGTGTTCTCATGAATCTGACAACGCAGCTGGTAGGAGCGACCACGCTTGAGCCAATCCGTATCGACAACTGCTGCAACCTTTCTTGGCAGGTCACTGATCAATGGATGGTCAGCACTAGTGAG
>Ga0209347_1004275_pt1 | contig 15090 bp, 12 predicted proteins | sample AutmiccommuBRH23_FD_187382 | JGI IMG/M metagenome (GOLD analysis project Ga0209347, IMG submission 187382) | Deep subsurface microbial communities from Mt. Terri, Switzerland - Autotrophic microbial communities BRH/23 (SPAdes) (version 2) | ecosystem: Environmental > Aquatic > Deep subsurface >... | reverse complement strand
ACAAAGAAGAGAACCGGTACTTGCATAGGTTCTCTTTTCTAATCAATTTTTTATTCATTTCCACGAACTACCGCGAATCTGGTAAAACTTTTGTCGATTGCTTAGTGTTTTTCACACAGTCTGACGTCCCTATGGCTTCTATGGCTTCTTTATTTAAGGTACCACTGATAGATTTGGCTGATGATTAAATAAATAGTCATCAGTCTTAAAACGTGGAAATATGTCACTTTAACCATATCCACCCCTATATCTGAAGCAACAATTACCATCTGTGTAACACCAGCGGGAGCTGTGCATAAGAGAGTCGTAGAAAGGTTCCATTTGGTCAGCCGCCCTAGTATTATGGCTAATATCACTGCTCCTATTACCATCAGTATGGAAAATAATATGCCGGGTATCATCAAACTTAAAAATGCCGAAACGGTATCAGGCCTAAAATGAGTCCCTACAGTAAGGCCAATTCCCAATTGAGCGGCAGTCAGCAGAGATCCCGGCAGCGCAACCCGCTTACCCAAATAGATGCTGGCCATGCCCACGCCAAGGGAAGTCCCGATGATTCCACCCGCAGGAAAACCCAGGTAAATGGAAAGGCCTCCAAATAATAACCCGCTGCCAATGATTTGAGACGAAGCTTTTAAATCCCGCTTCTCCACAACTTTACTGCCGGCAGCCGACTCTATTACTCCCCCCTGCTTGTCTTCTGCCTTTACCTTAACAGCTATCAAAGGAACCAATATTAGGACCATTACTAAACGCATAAACTGCAGCAGGCTGACAACCGCAATATCTGCATTATAGTTCATGGCTATAATACTCATCTCAGCCATTCCGCCAGGCGTAGCACCGAATAGTATTGTAGCTAGGTCTAGATTGGTAGTATAAGTTAAAAGTAATATGGGCGCTAATGTGAATACTATTGTCCAACCTATCACCAACAGCGAAGGGATTAGCATACCTTGTTTTAGAAAGTTTACTTTTTCTCTGTCTATCCTAATGCCAACAAATAAGCCTAGGGTTAACTGAACTGCCAACAGCACTATATTGGGTAAAGTTGAAATAGGCAGCCCCATTATTTCAGCTGCTCCAATAAAAAGCATTGGTCCCAGCAGCGCTGCTGCCGGGACTCTTAATATCCGCATTATTTGCCAGCCGATGATTGATATTAATAAAGTAATAAGTAGATGCATTGAGGTTCCTTTCTTATCGGCATTGATATTTCTATATTATCTCTAGCCAAAAACTATCACATCATTACTGCATATTCCTTGCAATTTCTAATAAAAATTCTTCAGTATTAACGGCCCGCTTATTAGGAAGCTTTGACAGTTGAACCAGGTCTTTGGTCATAATTCCTTCTTCGATGGTCTTAATGGATACATCCTCCAGTTTTGAGGCAAATTCCACTAGTTCGTTAATGCCGTCAATTTCGCCTCGTTTCTTTAAAGCGCCGGTCCAGGCAAACAGCGTTGCCATTGGATTGGTGGATGTCTCTTCGCCTTTCAGATGCCGGTAATAATGGCGCGTCACTGTGCCATGAGCCGCTTCGTATTCAAAACAACCGTCAGGGGATACCAGTACTGAGGTCATCATTGCCAAACTGCCAAAAGCCGAGGCCACCATATCGGACATTACATCACCATCATAATTTTTTGCTGCCCACATGATACCGCCTTCTGATCTGACAATACGGGCAACTACGTCATCTATTAGGGTATAGAAGTACTCAATACCGGCAGCATCAAACTTCTCTTTGTACTCGTTTTCATAGATTTCTGCAAAGACATCTTTAAAATGATGGTCATATGTTTTTGAAACGGTGTCTTTAGTGGCAAACCAAACATCCTGTTTGTTGTCTAGGGCGTATTCGAAGCATGCGCGGGCAAAACTTGTAATGGAACGATTGGTATTGTGTATACCCATAAGTATGCCTTCGCCGTCAAAATCATGAATAGTTTTTCGTTCTTCAGTGCCGTCTTGTCCGGTGAAGACCAGTTCGGCCTTGCCTGGGCCTTTGACTTTTATTTCCGCACTTTTATAGATGTCCCCGTAAGCGTGCCTAGCTATAGTGATAGGCTTTTTCCATGAACGCACCAGCGGTTCAATACCTTTCACCATAATAGGGGTGCGAAAAACGGTACCATCTAGAATAGCTCGGATAGTCCCGTTAGGGCTCTTCCACATTTCTTTCAAATTATATTCTTCCACCCGTTGCTGGTTAGGGGTAATGGTCGCACATTTTACGGCAACGCCGTATTTTTTGTTGGCCTCTGCCGCAGCAACTGTAATTTGATCATCGGTTTCATCTCTTTTTTCAAGGGCTAAGTCGTAGTATTCCGTCTTGAGATCAACATAAGGTTCCAAAAGCATTTCCTTAATCATCTGCCAAACGATGCGAGTCATTTCGTCGCCATCCATCTCTACCAATGGTACTTTCATTGGAATTTTGCTCATTTTAGAATTCTCCTCTCTAAACTAATTCATATCCTAGTTTTTTTCTCCATTCCCAACTATCCAAAGCGCCTGTCAATATTACTAGAGTCCCCCAGCATCAAAGGCACTATGCCAGGTTTCCGATAAAGCTGGATATTAGGCAGACTGGATTACCAGCCCCACTTTGAGGTAACTAAAAGCCAGCGTAAACTGTCAGTTTACGCCTGAATTACTTAATATTCGCCACCATGAATGTTTTTACCTTCTTTTAGCTAGTTACCCCAGTACGAACTCGGCCAGAGAAAGAACCCTTTTCCACAGTAGCAACACCTTGCCACTGTCGCTATTATACGAGTTCCAAGCATAAACCTCCTGAGTATCAGCAATTAACATATGCCAACATGTGGTCTCTAACAAATTAGTGCATTTCTTCATAAATATGCTTTGAAATACAACCTAAATGGCAGTACCTGTTCTTGCCAATATATATACCCTGACCTTCTTCTATTTTCTGCCCACAGCCAGGATATGCACAATAAGTTTCTATAAATTCAGCATCATTCATTATATCATTCTCTGCTTCGCACATTTTCTCTCCCACCCTTTGAACCTTAACATGTCTATATCTTAGCATTATGACTATGCTCTACTTCCTTTCACACATAGATGAAACCTTCCATTATCCTCCGTGCTGTTCTGGATGCAGTAACCCTAACAACACCAGCGCCATTTTCTTTAGGTTCAACCATAATTCTAATAACACCTTCTGGATGCCCAATCTTGATCTTTTTACCAGCGCCTTCGGCCAAAGGCGTCTTTTTCATTCTCGAAGGAACTGTTGTTGAAACTATGGTTGCAGCTGCCAGACTAAAGGCACACGTAAGTGGAATAGTTTTATGGGTCTTACCGAGAGATATTGTTCTGGCAACCAAATCAACCTCGTTCGATTTAATCAACTTACCACCAACAGTATGATAGTCTTGGGCTTGGGCAACAAATGCAATTTTGGGAAACGAGGCTCCTGACAAACTAATCTTTTCGGCTGCACGTTGTCGGATTGTCTCTAAAATCGCAAGTACGGAAGAGCCGTCAATTTCAGATGGAAGTTCTGTTCCCTTCAGTTTTAGCTCTTGGGATGAAACAAACACGTACGGGTTAGTACAGTCGATTATAGTTGTCGTAAATTCCATTCCATGAGCCTCCAGCTTATCTGTAACATTGTCCGTTGGAAACAGTTTTCCCGTCACTGCTCCTCCTGGTTCAAAGTAATCCATAATAATTTCTGATCCGGTCTGAAAAAGTCCGGGGATTTGGTAGTCCCCGGCAGAGTCAAATTTCCCATCTATAGTCTTACAACGAGACCGAATTTTTTTACCTGTATTTGTATTGAAAATGTCTACTTCTGTAAAATCGTTCTTAGAAGAAACCAGCCCTTCATCAATAGCAAATGGCCCTACTGCAGCTGATATGTTACCGCAGTTACCGTCCGTTTCCACTATTAATTCATCAACGCCGGCTTGATAAAAAGTATAATCAACATCACAATCCGGACGCAACGACTTACGAACAACAGCAATTTTAGAAGTAGATGATGTTCCCCCTCCCAAGCCATCAACCTGCTTAGTATCCGGTGTACCCAGCGCCCTCAAAATAGCTTCATTAAAAGTGTCCTTATCACACGGAATATCCTTCTCATGAAAGAATAGACCGCGGCTTGTTCCACCGCGCATTACAACACACCTTATTTTTCCCATACTAAATTATGCTCCCAAAGCTGTCTTTTTATCTTGCTTTCTATGCTTGGTTTCACGAGTAATAGAATAAACAAGTGAAAGGACAGCAAGAATAATTAATACAAGACTGATTGGTTTTTGCAAAAATATCATTGGGTCGCCCTGGGAAATAGATAGTGCTCTTCTAAAAGACTGTTCCGTGCTGGAACCTAGAATTAATGCTAACACCATAGGCGGTATTGGGATATCCAGCTTGGACATGGCATAGCCGGCAAATCCAAACATGGATAACAGAAGAAAATCAAACCCACTGTAATTCAAAAGATAAGTGCCTAAAAATCCCAACCCTAAAATCATAGGCAGTAGAATACGCCGAGGTACATTAAGTATCTTTACTAAAGGTATTACCAGCGGCAAATTAATAATAATCATAAATATATTTCCGACGATTATTGAAGCGATCACGCCCCAGGCAATCTCCGGATGCTGTTGAAAAAGCATTGGCCCCGGCTTCACACCTAACATAATTAGAGCACCCAGCATAACAGCCGTGGTTCCGGAACCAGGAATTCCCATAGTTAATAATGGTATTAATGCCCCTGATGCTGCCGCATTATTAGCTGCTTCCGGAGCTGCAACCCCCTCTATAGCCCCTTTACCAAATTTCTTGGGATCTTTATTAAGCTGCTGCTCCAGAGAATATGACATCATGGAGCCGATAGATGCGCCCATTCCAGGCAAAACGCCTACTACAAAACCAAGCGGAGAACTCCGCAGCATTGGCTTTATACAACTTTTAAACTCTTTGCGGGATATCATAACTTTACCTATTTCGCTGGATCCGACCTTTATTTCGTTATTAAGAGAAGCGAAATTTTTAAAGACTTCCGCTACAGCGTATAGTCCTATCATTGCTACTAAAAAATCAATACCATCCTGAAGTGCAGTAATTCCAAGGGTGAACCTAATTAATCCCGTCTGCGGATCAATACCTATGCTGCTCAGCATAAACCCGAAAGCTAGCGAAATAAAACCTTTTAACAGGTTACCTTGAGAAAGTGTAACTGTTGCCGTCAGGGCAAAGAACACTAAAGCAAACATTTCCGCAGGTCCAAATCTCAAAGCAAAATTTGCAACGGGAAGAGTTAAAAAAACCAAAAAAATTACACTGATAGTACCACCAATAAAGGAAGCAATGGCGCTAATTGCCAGCGCTTTTCCCGCTTCGCCATTCTTGGTCATGGGATAGCCGTCAAAACAAGTTGCAATAGCAGAAGCATCTCCTGGTGTATTTATCATAATGGATGCACGAGACCCGCCAAACATGGCTCCATAATAAATAGCAGCCATCGTTATCAAAGCGGTAGTAGGATTCATTCCATACGTTAAAGGAATTAAAACAGCAACACCAGTGGCCGGGCCCAACCCTGGAAGCATACCGATAATACTCCCAGCAAGTCCGCCGATAAAAATCCATAGCATGTTTGTTGGTGTGAGAATCGCATCAAAGCCGATCATCAGATAATGTAGAGATTCCAATGAGCTCCCCCCTTTCTAAAATGATAATAGTCCTCGCGGTAAACTTAATTGCAGTATTAAATAAAAAACAACATAGGTTGTTACGGAAAAACCAATAGACATTAATACAGTCTCTAGTTTGCGACTTAGTTGATTTACCAAGAACATTATTCCCAACATAAATATAGAGGTAGCGATTAGATAACCCAACGGTTCTAAAATCAGGCCATATATTACACCAAGGATAATGGTCACTGCAATTTTAAAATATAACCCCTTGTTTTCTTGAAGATTAATACTAATTTTTTCCTTTTGACTGCTATTGCTCAATCGCAATTCTCTCAAAAGCATTAATGCGCCACAAAAGATTGCAATAATTGCTATAACATAAGGAAATAATTTAGGTCCAATGGGGTCCCCCATTGCCGGTTCCGGCAGTATGATTACCATAATTAAATAAAAAACCCCAAAAACGATTGAGAGTATCCCACTCAACATATTTTGCGACACCTGCATTCCTCCTTCATCGATATGCTTTGCCCGAAAAGGGGTTCATGGCACCGCTGGCTTAAAAGCTTGGTGCCATGAACTTAATCTTTTATAATTTACTTGATTAAGCCTACCTTAATTAATAGGTCTTTGATTTCATTGTGCTGCTGTGCCAAGAAATCCTTATATTCTTTCGCATCCATGTAGAATGGATCTTGCCCCATTTTTTCTAGATTATCTTTCCATGACTGTTTTTCAGCCATTTTACCAACAGCATCATCCCAATATGCTATTTCTTCTTCAGACATTCCCTTGGGGCCCATTACGCCGCGCCAATGAGCAAAAACTAAATCAGTACCCTGTTCGGTCCAGGTTGGAACATCCGAAATTATGTCTAACCTTTCCTTGGATGAAACGCCCAAGATGCGCATATTACCAGCTTTATACTGTTCCACAATTTCTCCAAGACCAATAGTCAGGACATCAACATGACCACCCAGCAAAGCAGGTATCTGCTCGCCACCGGCGCCAGGGTATACTATAAAATTCAGCTTACTAGGGTCAATGTCGTAAGCCTTAGCCAACATTAAAAATTGAATGTGGTCGTCGTTACCTAGTGAGGGTCCTACGCCAATTGTTACTTCTCCAGGATTAGCCTTGATTGCTTCAAATAGTTCTTGACCAGTCTTGTAAGGAGAGTCAGCATCAACTACAACAACTTCCCATTCGGCCTCTAAGTTTGCTATTGGTGTAAAATCTTCATACGTTAATTCACTTCTACCCAATAAATCATTAAGCAGTACTAAACTGGAATTGACGGCAAGATAATGTCCATCACCCTCGTGTCCATTTAAGTAAGTCCAACCGGTAGCACCACCGCCACCTGGTTTATTAGTAACAATAATAGACTCATCAACTATATTGTCATTGGTTAGTGTTGTTTTCATAAAACGCGCTACCATATCCCAACCGCCGCCTGGGCCAGCGGGAGCAATAATTTCCACTGTAGAATCAGGTTTCCATGCTTCTTCTTTAGCTGGCTCCTGGGCCTTGTCTGCCGTTTGTTCGCTATTATCCTTTGCCTTGTCTGCCTCTTGGCTCGTTCCGCCCCCGCATCCCACAACCAGTAAAGATACTAACGATATGACCAATACCAAAAGCAAAATCTTATTTCCTTTTAACATAATGAGACCTCCTGTTATCATTTGTGTATTCTGTACAGTTCTTCCAGCTTTGCAAAATCTTTTAAACCTGTCAGTTCATTTCTCACCTCCATTTCTATCATCAATTCACCTAATACAGCTGTTGAGCCGCAAGTTTTTAGTCCTTCAAGCAGGGTCTGCAGCCCTTTTAATGCTGATTTAAGCGTGGCATTGGCGAACAGGACCATTTTGTAGCCTATAGTTTGTAAATCCTCTGTGCTGATCAATGGTGTCTTTCCTCCCTCGACCATGTTTGCTACAGTAGGACATCTAACGTATTTAGGTATATCCTTTAGCTGTTGAATGTTGTCCGGTGCCTCTACAAAAATTAAATCTGCACCTGCTTGTCTATAGGCCTCCGCTCGGTCTATGGCTTCTTCAAAACCGTTTGTGGCAATTGCATCAGTACGAGCGATCAAAACCAGATCATCATCAAGAGAACCATCCCGGACAGCCTTTATCTTTGCTACCATTTCCTCCTTAGAAATAACAGATTTACCAGCAAAATGCCCACAGCGTTTAGGCGCCGCTTGATCCTCCATCTGAACTGCAGCCACGCCCGCACGAGAGAATTCTTTGGCAGAGCGATAAGCATTTATGGAACTGCCAAAACCATCATCAATGTCTGCAATAACCGGCAGCGATGTGGCATCCACAATACGGCGAACCGTTTCTAATGTTTCCGTCATAGTGGCAAGGCCAATATCAGGCAAACCCAACTGAAGGTTGGCAATACCGGCGCCAGTTGCATAAACCGCTTCAAAACCAGCATCTTCTATGACCTTGGCAAAAAGTGCGGCCTGGGCACCGGGTACGACAAGAATTTCTTTTTCTTGTAATCGTTTTCTTAATACTGTAGATTTTTTCAATTCTCAGCCTCCAGGCTTGCTGTGCCCTGCTTCTTGATATGTGCCAGTGTACCACCTGCCAGTAAGATTTCTACCTGTCTGTCGGATAAGTTATGCTTGACCGGATATGTCCTGCCTTGAGTGAGATTTTGTATAGTTATGGTGTTCCTTTGTAAACTTACCCTGATTTGTTCAATCATTAATCTATCGCCGGTCTGAATATGGTTGTAATCCTCCTTATTCTGAAACACTAAGGGGATTAGACCAAAATTAACCAAGTTCTGCATATGTATTCTGGCAAAGGATTTAACCAATACGGCTTTTATGCCAAGATACATAGGTGCTAAAGCAGCATGTTCACGGCTTGAACCCTGCCCGTAATTTTCTCCTCCTACTATAAAACCGCCGCCTGTATCTTGTGCCCTCTGTGAAAATGTTGAATCTATTTTCTCAAAGGCATGTTGGGATATTGCCGGGATATTTGATCTAAGCGGTAGTATTTTGGCACCTGCAGGCATAATATCATCGGTGGTAATATTATCCTCCAACTTAAGCAGCACCTGGCCTTCCATCGCTTCCTTTATGGGATAAAACTCGGGCAGAGGTTTAATGTTTGGTCCCATAATCAGTTTTTCATTTTCCTTACCTTCTACTGGAGCTATAATCATTCTGTCATCAATAGGAAAAACATCTGGTACATCAACAGAAATTGGCTCTCCTAAGTCACGGGGATCAGTTATTACTCCGGTAAGGGCTGCCGCTGCAGCTGCTTCACAGCTTACTAGGTAAATTTGAGCATCATCGGTGGCGCTGCGTCCCTTAAAATTACGGTTAGAAGTCCTTAAGGATACTCCCTCAGATGATGGTGCCTGCCCTACGCCAACGCAAGGGCCGCAGGCGCATTCCAGTATCCTTGCACCTGCATTGATTAAATCTGTCAACGCACCATTAGAAGCAAGGGAGCTAAAAACTTGGCGAGATCCTGGCGCCACAACCAAACTGACCCGGGGATGTACCGTTTTACCCTTTAACATTTTGGCAACCCGCATCAAATCGGTGTATGAGGAATTGGTACAACTGCCAATGAAAACTTGATCCACTTTTTCTCCGTTAATCTTAGATATTTCAATAACATTGTCCGGCATATGAGGCCGAGCAATTAGTGGTTCCAGTTCATCACAATTTATGTCAACTAATTCATCGTAATCTGCATCCTCGTCCGCTCTTAATTCTTTATAGGATTCCTCCCTTTGTTGAGCAGCTAAGAATTTGCACGTTACCTCGTCACTGGGAAAAATTGACGACGTTGCCCCAAGCTCAGCTCCCATATTGGTAATGGTTGCTCTTTCTGGAACAGTTAGATATTTCAACGCTTCACCACTGTATTCAATTACCTTGCCTACGCCTCCCTTTACAGTCAAACGGCGCAGAACCTCTAAGATTATATCTTTCGCAGTGACCCATGGAGCGGGTTTTCCGTGCAATCTTATATTCACCACTTCCGGCATTGAAAGGTAAAAGGGGTAACCGGCCATTGCCGCAGCCACATCCAATCCTCCTGCACCAATTGCCAACATTCCCATACCCCCGCAGGTTGGTGTATGACTATCAGAGCCTAACAGAGTCTTTCCGGGTATTGAAAATCTTTCTAAATGTACCTGGTGGCAAATTCCGTTTCCGGCGCGAGAATAATAAATACCAAATTTTTCGGCTGCACTTTGAAGAAATCTATGGTCATCAGCATTTTCGAAACCCGTTTGTAATGTATTGTGGTCTACGTAACTAACTGATAGCTCTGTCTTAACTGAAGGGATACCCATCGCCGCAAATTCAAGGTACGCCATTGTTCCCGTTGCATCCTGGGTTAGAGTCTGATCAATTTTCAATGCAATCTCTGACCCGGCAGTCATTTCTCCTTTTATGAGATGTTGTTTAATTATTTTCTGAGTAATGTTTTGTTTCACGTTGCCCACCCCTTGAAAGACTTAATTAAAGGTCAGGGAAGTTTGTAATATTTTCTGAACCTTTAGTCTTTATGCTACCACCGGTAATAATAAATGCCTATATTCCGAACATAAACAGCATAGGTTCCTTTAATTTCATTTTGTTCATATTGACACTTATAATCTTTTTAATCATTATGTTCACGAAAATGCCGTACAAAAAAATAACCATCCATGGTTTAAACCAAGGATGGTTATTTTTTAAAATTTGAATGCTTTTTGGGCATATCCGGCTAGATTTTTAAGAGAGTAATCGGTATACCCTGATTGGTCTGCCAACCGGGCGGTATCTTAACTCAACTTGGAGTTCACCTTCTTTCACTAAGTAATCCAAGTATCTTTTGATTGTACTTCTACTCACACCCAATTGATTTCTAGCTTCTTCTATTGTAATACTATCATTCTCAGCCTTTACAAAGTTGATAACCTTATCTAGAGTTAAAGGATCAATTCCTTTTGGACAACCATCACCATTGTCATTAATTATCTTAGATCTATCCATGATTTCATCTATATCTTCCTGTTCCAATTCTATTTCTTCAGTAACTTTTTCCTTAAACGTGCCATATTTGCGCAAAGACATATGCAGCCGCTTTTCATCAACAGGTTTCACTAAATAATCAAAAACTCCGTGTTGTAGGAAAAACTCCAAGTTTTTTATTTCTTTTGCTGCCGTAATCATTATAATTCCTGTTTTAGGATAGTGCTTTTTTAAATACAGCAAAAGTTCTTGGCCGGAAATATCAGGAATATATATATCCAACAGCACCAAGTCAGGATTATGTTTCTCTAAAATTTCGATTAACGTTTTACCGTTTAGCGCAACGCCAACCACTTCAAAACCTTCCGCCCGCTCTACAAAGGATTTATTAATCTCAGCTATGCGAAAATCATCCTCAACAATAGCCACTGTATACATTTTACCCCCCCCTTAAAATTGTATTTCGAGGAAGTTTAACTTCAAATATTATTCCCGGGTGACTGGGTTCAATTATTTCTATAGATCCCTTATATTTCTTTACTAGAGTATTAACCAACGCCAAGCCAAAACCTCTATTTTTACCTCTGGTGGAAAAACCATCTACAAAAATTTGCTCTCTAATCTCTTGAGAAATACCAGGCCCCCAATCTTCAATTATGAAACATATTTGGTCGTCTGTTTCATAAAGAAACACTTCAATTCTTCGATTGACCTTCTCCTCTTCCTTAACCGCTTCAATTGAATTTTCAACTAGATTACCATATATTGTAATTAAGTCATTATTGTTATCACTTATACTTGACAAGTGTGTTTTAGGATTTATATCTAACTTGACCTTTAATTCCTCCGCTCTAATAGCTTTACCAATGAAAAATGCTGAAATCCTAGGGTCTCCTATATTGCTCATCAATAATTCAATCATGTCACCCTGTTGTACAGTTTCATCTGTAATAAATCGAATCGCCTCTTCATACCGCTCCAACTGTAATAAACCAGAAATGGTATATAGTTTATTAATAAATTCATGGTTCTGTGCTCTTAAAGTATCGGAATATATCTTATGATCGGATAACTCTTGAAGAAGTTGATCAATTTCTACTTTCTTTCTAAAACTAGAAACTGCCCCCACAACTTCATCACTCATCAGCACGGGAACTCTGTTAGTAATAATTATTTCATCTCCCAATAACATCTCTTGATCATATTGGGCAAGCCCCGTTGCAATTACTTCCAGTACCCGTGTGTTTGGTATTACTTCATCTATTCGCTTTCCTACCAGATTATTTTCATTGGTGCCCTTAACAATAAGTTCTTTTGCAGTACTGTTTATGAATTTAATAATTCCGTCCTTATCAACAGCTACAATGCCTTCCCTGATACTTTCCAAAAGAGTCTCTCTTTCCATGAATAATTGTGATATTTCCTCTGGCTCTAAACCAAATATATCTTTTTTAATATTCCAAGACAAGAAAAATGAACCTGCGAGGCCGATTATCAAAACAAGGACTACTATAGCCAAAATTCTGATAATATAATTCTTCTCCCGGGCCTGAATATCCTCTATTAGGAAACCAACGGACACAACACCAATTACATTATGGTTGTCATCGAATATGGGCGTTTTCCCTCTTAAAGAAGGCCCTAATGTTCCTACCGCTTTAGAAACATAGGATTTACCCTCTTTCAGAACACCGTAATTATCACCGCCAACCATGCGTTTACCTAGTCGATCCGGAAAAGGATGGGCGTAACGAATTCCGTCCTTATTTCCAATAACTACGAACTCGGCGCCCACTTGTTCCCTGATTCCCTCTGCTAGCGGTTGAATTACCTTAGAAGGGTCATCTAGCTTAAAGGCTTCCTTTAGTTCTGGGATTGATGCCACTGTCTTCGCTACATTTAAAGCATTTTCGCCAATTTTTTTCTCCAGAGTTGTAGTAATAATGTAGGAAGAGTAGAGCCCCAAGATTAATACAATGGTTAAGCTAAACACCGTCGATAGTATGATTATTTTTGTTTGAAGGCTAAAATTAAACTGAAATATTTTCATAGAATGTTCCTTTGTATACGTAGTCGTAAAAAATTTATCAAACCTATCAATTATTGCTTAAAGCAGTATTACATCGCGCAAATTTCGTTCTTGTTCTCTTCGACAAATTGCTGCCATTTCCTGTTTAACCTAGGCAGAAACGCTAAAACCCATATCCCAGCAACTAAAAAGAAGAGACCTGGTTAAATTAACCAGGTCCCAATATATTAATCTTCCATCGCAGCGGCAACCTCAGCAAGTTTGCGCCGTAATATTTTACCGACAGTGGTTTTGGGTAGTTCATCCATAAATATTACCCTTCGCGGCACCTTGTAGGCAGCCAGCCTTTCTCGGCAGAAGTTGACGACATCCTCCTCAGTTAAATTGGTTCCTTCTTTCGGCACGACAAAGGCACAGACCGTCTCTCCACGATACTTATCGGGAACACCGGCCACACCAGCCTCAACTACACTTGGCATTTCATAAAGCACTTCTTCCACATCCCTGGGATAAATATTATATCCACCGGCAATTATCATTTCTTTTTTCCGATCCACAATATAGAAATAGCCGTCTTCGTCCATCTTAGCGATGTCTCCGGTAAAGAGCCATCCGTCTCTTAATGCGATTTCAGTCTCTTCAGGCATGTTCCAATAACCTTTCATTACCTGAGGCCCTTTAATTATGAGCTCACCAATTTCTCCAACCCCCAGTTCCTGTTCGCCGGTCCCAATATCCACTATTTTGCAGTAAGTATCAGGCATCACTACTCCAACGCTGCCAATCTTTACTTCCTTACCCAAAGGATTACAATTAGTTACTGGGGACGATTCTGAAAGGCCAAATCCTTCCAATATGTTGGCCCCGGTAATCTGCTGAAACTTCTGCTGTACCTCTATAGGCATGGCAGAACCACCGGTGATACAAACTCTAACGGAAGACAAATCGAAATCTTTAAGCTTAGGATGCTGCAGTAAAGCTGTATACATGGTAGGCACACCATGGAAGAAAGTTGGTCGGTATGCTTCAATTAGTTTCAGCACTTCATCAGGGTCAAAGCGGGGAACCAAAATCATGGTACCCGCCAGCAGGATAGTAGTGTTCATGGAGGTACTCATGCCGTAGGAATGAAACAGGGGCAGTACAACTAAACTTCTTTCTGCACCCATGGTGCTGTCGTGAGTCCAGGTTTTAACCATATAGGCATTACACATAACATTAGCATGAGTAAGCATAGCCCCTTTGGACACGCCGGTCGTGCCACCCGTGTATTGGAACACGGCAACGTCTTCATATAGGTCAATATCCACTTCAGGTGGTTGATTGGGGTTTTCGGCCAAGAGCTTGTCAAAACGATAGATGTTATCCCCCTCCAATGGGTGTTCCTGGCCCAGGCTGAACAGGATTACCTTTTCCAGCTTGGTATTAGCTCGAATGGCCGCTACCGTAGGATATAGTGCATCATAGACCACCATCAATTCCGCTCCGGAATCCTGCAGTTGATGTTCCACTTCCCTTTTGGTATACATGGGGTTAGTCTGCACCACAATGGCACCAATCTTGAGCAACGCATAGTAGCTAATTACATATTGGGGACAGTTGGGAGCCATGACCGCAACCCTGTCTCCCTTAGTGACTCCCAATTTCGCCAGCGCTGTAGCAAATCTGCCAACCTGCTCATTAAATTCGCGATAACTGGCTTTTTGGCCGGCGAAAATATAAGCATCAACGTCACCGTACTCAGCCGTAAGGTCCTCTAGTAATTGAGGCAGTGTCTTGTCTGGGTAGTCAAGCGTCCTACTAACTTGCTCCGGGTAACAGCTGGACAATAAAGCTTCCATCTTATCGGTCATTAAATCACTCCTTAAATAGTATGGTATTACTAACCAAGGAGAGCAAAAACTCTCCTCAGGTTGTAAACAAGCCGACATCTTTTTTCCTATATCACCAAGTTATCTATCTTAAGCCCTATCTTAGTCATTCAGACACTTACACCAATCGACAAATCCGCTAATCCTACTAAAGCAGATAATCAACCACCCTGCTTTCCTTAGACAACCAATAACCTCTAGATAATAGCCTTAAAGATGGGATTGCCGTAAAAGTCAATGTAAATAACGTTAACAGCGGGTTTTTACCTTTACACCCCGCTCTTTTCAGCACCTTTATAAAAGCTACAAGTTCTAAAGCGAGTTTGGGACCGGTCAGCTCAGAGATGCCCCCCAATATTGGAAGAGGTATTTCTGCGGTTACCTCACCGCCAATGCAATAGACGATTCCCCCCTGCAGTTCTCTAATACGGTTAACGGCAGCGGCCATATCTTCATCATTACAACCGATGACCACCAAATTTCCTT
>Ga0209347_1004272_pt1 | contig 15092 bp, 10 predicted proteins | sample AutmiccommuBRH23_FD_187382 | JGI IMG/M metagenome (GOLD analysis project Ga0209347, IMG submission 187382) | Deep subsurface microbial communities from Mt. Terri, Switzerland - Autotrophic microbial communities BRH/23 (SPAdes) (version 2) | ecosystem: Environmental > Aquatic > Deep subsurface >... | reverse complement strand
CCCGATCAGGGCCTGACCCGCCTCCACTCTGTGATCAGTTCCGTCGGCTCAGGCCCTGATCTCGACGTCGCAAAGGGGGGTCAATTTTGGACGCCGATAGGGGGTCCGTTTTGCATGCCGATTGACAGCCGGAGAGGAAAAGTGTGGGCCGTTCGGCCGTGACGGGTTGAGGGCTGGAGAGAGAGGCTTTCCGGCACCCGTCATGGAGCATTCCCGATGACCTTTACCCCTCCTGAGACCTTCCGTTCCATCGGTCAGATTTTGGCGGCGGATGTGCTGCCTGCGCTTTACAGGGCACAAAACCTACTGCTGCGCATCTCCTGTCTCGGCGTCGCGAGCCATGATGCCGGTAGTGATGCCGAGCGCGTCGACCGCGTGATCCCGCTCGGCGAGTGCCCAACACCGGAAGAGGCGATGAGCCTCGCATCGCTACACCTGTCGAGGGGCGAGATCTCCACCGGGTCAGACAGCTTCCAGAAATTCTGCCCGCGCATCATGTTCATCCAGGACCGAGCGCAGCGTCTGGTCCTCGCCGGTGAAATCCGTGCAGGCATCATCCTCTGGCAACAGCCCGTCAGTTCGGACACCCAGGCCCGCCAGATCGTGACCGCAGCCAGCAAGCTGCGCGGCATGGCCTTCCGGGCACCGGACCCCGCCGAAGCCCACGCCCTGCGCTACCGCGCCGCCGTGCTGGAATGCAGGCTGGTCGATCCAATCTGGCGCGAGACTGCCGCCGACCTGCTCCGCCTGCCGCAGGCGGCCTGAGCCTCAACGCGTCTTCATTCATCCTGCCCGGGCTCGCGCCGGGCCTTGTCACGACCGGAGATCGTCATGGCCGACTATTACACTCACTTTTCCTGCCTGCTCGACGTGGGCACTGCCGAAAACGCCGCCCGCGCGCTCGAACTCTACAATGCGCTCGCGGATGAAAACGCCGCCGAAGATCCGCCGTCGGATAGCTTCCTGCTCTCGATTCAGCCTGAGCATGGCGGCACGCAGCTCTGGATGCGCGATGACGGCAATGGGGATCCCGAGCACCTCATCCAGTTCGTAAAGCGCTGCGCGGCGGCGTTCAGCCTGACCGGGCTTTGGGGGATGCAATATGCTAACACATGTTCACGCCCTAGGATCGACGGCTTCGGCGGTGGCGCGCATGTCCTCGACCTGGCGACGGGCGAGACGGTGGACTGGATCTATACCGACGGCTGGCTTTCCACCGTGCTGGAGGGAGGCGATCCCTATGAGTGAGGTCATCGAGATCACCGTCTATCGCTTCGACGAACTCTCCGATGCGGCGAAGGAGAAGGCCCGCGCCTGGTATCGCGACGGCCGCTTTGACTATGACTGGTATGATGCCGTCTATGAGGATTTCCAGCACATTGCGGATATCCTCGGCCTTGATCTCAAGATGCGGCCCGTCCGGCTCATTGGCGGCGGCACCCGGCAGGAACCCTGCATCTGGTTCCGGGGCTTCTGGTCGCAGGGGGACGGCGCGTGCTTTGAGACGCGGTATTCATACCGACGTGGCGCACCGCGCCGGATCAGGGATTATGCGCCGCAGGACACCGAACTGCACCGCATCGCCGATGCCCTGCAGGCGATCCAGCGGCGCAACTTCTATCAGCTGCGCGCCGAGGCGAGCCATCGCGGTCCCTATTGCCACGCGTATTGCATGGCAATCTCGTTCGAGCGCGACAGCCCGATCTGGCAGGACATGACTGCAGGTGCCGCAGAGATCGTGATCGACGCACTGCGCGATCTGGCCCGCTGGCTCTATCGCCAGCTTGAGCGCGAATACGGCTATCTGTCGTCGGATGAAGTCGTCGATGAGACCATCATCGCCAACGGTTACACCTTCACCGAAGCCGGCCAGCGGTTCGGGTGAGCGGGTGCCACGCCTCAGAACTCCTCCTGCAACTCCGCATAGATGGCTTCGATCCGGTCGGCCTCCTCCTCGGTCAAAGCCGCGAACTCCTTGGCTTTGGCCCGTCCGGACAGCCTTCCGCCGTTCTGGTGCAGAAAGCGGAACAGCAGATCGAGTGTTCTGTCGGGCATGTCGATCAGGCCAGAGACGCGGGACTTGAACCCGTCATAGGCGCGCAGGAACCGGGTTTCCGCAGGCAGGTCGATGTCGATTGTCTGTGCGACGCAGGCAAAGAGGAATTCGGCATGGGGTGTGGCGTCGAAGAAGCGGTAGAAATCGCCGGTGTCATTCAGCACCTCGACATTGCCACGCTCCGTCGGACGCCAATCGACATGGGGCAGCAGCCGGCGCGAATAGCTTTCCAGGACCTGGCGGTAGGCCTCGATCCGCTCAAGGATCACGGCCGACACCGGGAAGACCAATCCGGGTGGGTTGAAGCCGCGCGCGGCGAGCACGTGGTGGATCAGGTAGCGATGCAAGCGTCCGTTGCCGTCTTCGAACGGGTGGATGTAGACGAAGCCGAAGGCAAGGCTGGCTGCGGCGAGAACGGGGTCGAGCCCCGGGGCGATATCGCGGTCGAACGCTTCCAACCCGGCGATCAGCGCGGGCAGGTCTTCATGTCGGGCGCTGACGTGATCGGGCAGGGGGGCTCCGGTCGCACGCTCATGCTCCCCGATGAAGCCGCCTTCCGCACGCAGGCCCAGATGCACGAAACGCGCATCGCCAATGACGATGCGTTGAAGGCGCTCGAGTTCTGCCCGGTCGATCGGGTGCCGTCCGGCCTCGCCGATGATCTGTCCCCAACGGCGGATTCGGTCCTGGGGCGGGTTCTCGCCCTCAATCTGGAAACTTGACCGGGAATCCTTGAGAAGCAGGAAGGCCGCGGTGCGGGCCAGCAGATCGGCGGGCACATCAGCCAGCACCGCGCGCGCCTCGGCCGCCAGATCGCGGGCGATGAAGGTCTCGATTGCCGCCGTACGGAAGATCATCGGGCAGAAGTCCGGGGTTCCGGGCAGGTTGTTGCGGACCCGGTGGCGCGGCGAGGGGGTGCCTTCTGCCTCCCATTGCAGCTTGGCATCGACCACCGGCGCGTAGTTGCCGCGCGCGGCGTCGGGAAGGTCGAGTTCCTCACCGAGGAGCCATTCATAGAGGAACCAGATCCTGCGCGCGTAGCTACCCGTCGGGGCGGCCTCGACAATCGCGCGGATCGGATCCGGTCCGGTTGCCCTGAACAACCGTTTGAGGACCGCCAGATCCAGCCCTTCATAGCGCAGCGCGAAGGTCAGATGACCGATGAGGCCGGCCTCGGGCGCATGACGTGGCGTGTAGAGGTGCCAGCCGTCAGCCTCGTAGACCTTGTGACGGGGCCCTATGGCGGAGAGCGTGCGGGGCAGGGGGACCGGAAGCGCATAGGCATCGATCAGCGCAGCATAGCCCGCCGGTGTGGCCTGCTCGGGAAGCCAGCGCTCGTGAAAAACGCTTACGGCCCCTGAAAATGGATTCCTTTGCCCATGCTCCATGAATTTCCGTTCTTGGCCCTGATAAGTAGTTTAGAATTGATATGTGGCATGAATTTTGATTACAATCAATGAGGGGATGTGAAGCCTGATTGGTTGGACATCCACGCCTCTGCGAGCGCCGGAGTGGCTGAGCCGGTGATGGAGAGGCAGAGGGGGGCCGGGACAGGGGGAGCCCCGGCGGTTGAGAGAGCGCCGTCCGGGCTTGTCCTTCCCGCTCTCCTGAGGTTCCTCGACATGAACATCTCGTCTCCCGTGAGCAATCCGGTCACGTCGCTCGCGGTCGCGCCCGCGATTTTGGCGGCCGCCAATCTCCTGCTGCCCCATCTTGAACGCGGCCAGCGCGTCGATGCCGCGGTTCTGCGCAGTGCGATGGAAGCCGCTTTTGGTACGTCCGACGCCACCGGCACATGGAACTGGAAGCTCGCCTATGAGGCTTGCGAGGTCGCCACCGTGCTGTTCCTGCGCAAATACGGAAAGGCGCTGTTCCGTAGAGCCGCTTCTCCGGCTGCACGGCTTTCCGCGCTAACAAAGATCGCGGGGCTGTTGCCCACGCAGACGCGGCGTTCCGAGGAAAGCCAGAGCTTTCAGCAGTTTTCGACGCCTTTGCCTCTGGGCCTCGCCGCACTGACCGCTGCGGTGATCACCCCGGATGATGTGGTGCTGGAGCCCTCGGCCGGCACGGGCCTCATCGCAATCCTGGCGCAGATCGCCGGCGGTTCCCTGATCCTCAACGAACTTGCCGACACCCGCGCCGCTCTTCTTTCTTCCCTCTTTCCGGCTTTTCCCGTCACTCTCTTTGACGCCGCGCAGATCGACGATCATCTGGCCGTGGATGCCGTCCCGTCGGTGGTGCTGATGAACCCACCATTCTCGGTCATGGCGAACGTGTCCGGGCGCATGGCCGACGCGGCGTATCGGCATGTTGCTTCTGCACTGGCCCGTCTCGCTCCCGGCGGGCGGTTGGTCACGATCACCGGGGCCAACTTCGGTCCCGAGACCCTGGCCTGGCGTGATACCTTCATCCGCTTGCAGGAGCGCGGGCGCGTGGTGTTCACCGCCGCCATCGATGGCGCGGTCTATGCGAAGCACGGCACCAGCACCGACACGCGGCTGACCGTTATCGACAAGTTGCCCGCCGACGATCCTACCAGTTTCCCGACCTCGCCGGGGATCGCGCCCGATGTCGCCACGCTGCTCCGCTGGATCGACGCACAGGTTCCGCCGCGGCTGCCGGTCACGCTGCCGCAAGTGGCGGTTACTGCTCCGGCTGCTGCGCCAACGTCGGTGCATGGCTATCTCGCCTGCTCCGCCGTTACGCGGTCGGCTGCGCCTCCGGTTCGTGATCCCAAAGGGGTGGAACTTGCCTATGAGACCGTCGACTGGTCGCCGCCCGAGGGCGCGCGCCTGTCCGACGCCATCTACGAGGAATATGCGCTGCAATCGCTGCGCATCCCCGGCGCGCAGCCGCATCCGACGAAGCTGGTGCAATCCGCCGCTATGGCGTCGGTCGCACCGCCCAAGCCTTCCTATCGGCCGATGCTCCCTGCCGACATCTGCACCCGCCTGTCGGACGCCCAGCTTGAGACCGTGATCTATGCCGGTGAAGCGCATGCCGAGCATCTCGCCGGCGCCTGGACCGTGGACGAGCATTTCGACAACGTGAGCGCCGCGCCCGAGGATGCCGCCGGATCGTTCCGCTTCCGCCGTGGCTTCATGCTGGGCGACGGCACCGGTGCTGGCAAGGGGCGTCAGTCGGCCGCCATCATCCTCGACAATTGGCTTCGAGGTCGCCGCAAGGCGATCTGGATCTCAAAATCCGACAAGCTGATCGAGGATGCGCAGCGCGACTGGTCGGCGCTCGGCATGGAACGCCTGCTGGTCACGCCTTTGTCACGCTTCCCGCAGGGCAAGCCGATCACACTGTCGGAAGGCATCCTGTTTACCACCTACGCCACGCTGCGCTCCGATGACCGGGGGGAAAAGGTTTCCCGCGTCAAGCAGATCGTCGAATGGTTGGGCAGGGACTTCGATGGAGTCATCATCTTCGACGAGAGCCATGCCATGCAGAATGCCGGGGGCGGCAAAGGAGAACGCGGCGATGTCGCCGCCTCGCAGCAGGGACGTGCGGGCCTTCGGCTTCAGCACGCGCTGCCCGACGCCCGCGTGGTCTATGTCTCGGCGACCGGGGCCACCACGGTCCACAATCTCGCTTATGCGCAGCGGCTCGGCCTTTGGGGTGGCGAGGACTTCCCGTTTGCGAACCGTGCCGAGTTCGTTGAGGCGATCGAGGCTGGCGGCGTGGCGGCAATGGAAGTGCTGGCCCGCGATCTGCGATCCCTCGGCCTCTATACCGCCCGATCCCTTTCTTATGATGGCGTCGAATATGAACTGGTCGAGCACCAGCTCACGGATGAACAACGTCGAATCTATGATGCCTATGCTGGGGCCTTCGCCGTCATTCACAACAATCTCGACGCGGCGATGGAGGCTGCCAACATCACCGGCAGCGAGGGGACGCTGAACCGGCCGGCCAAATCGGCCGCCCGTTCCGCCTTTGAAAGCACGAAGCAACGCTTCTTCGGCCATCTGCTGACCTCCATGAAGACGCCGACCCTGATCCGGTTCATCGAGGCTGATCTGGAAGCGGGGCATGCCGCTGTGATCCAGATTGTCTCCACTGGCGAAGCGTTGATGGAACGGCGGTTGGCCGAGATCCCGACCGAGGAATGGAACGACATTTCCGTGGATGTCACGCCGAGGGAGTACGTAGGATCTTATTTGCAACATTCCTTCCCGGTGCAACTCTATGAGCCGTTTACCGATGGCGAGGGAAACCTGTCGTCACGGCCCGTTTTCCGCGACGGTCAGCCGGTTGAAAGCCGCGAAGCTGTGGCCCGGCGCGACGAGATGCTCGAACATCTCGGCTCGTTGCCGCCGGTGCCCGGCGCGCTTGACCAGATCGTGCAGCGCTTCGGCACGGAGATGGTAGCGGAAGTCACGGGCCGTTCTCGTCGCATCGTGCGGAAGGGTGATGGCGTCTCGGCGCGCCTGGCGGTCGAGAACCGTGCCCCGTCCGCAAACCTGGCGGAAACATCGGCCTTTATGGACGATCAGAAGAGCATCCTGGTGTTCTCGGATGCCGGGGGCACCGGGCGCAGCTATCACGCTGAACTCTCGGCGCGGAACCAGCGTCTGCGGGTGCATTATCTTCTGGAGCCGGGCTGGAAGGCCGATGCCGCCATTCAGGGGCTGGGCCGCACCAACCGGACCAATCAAGCGCAGCCGCCGCTGTTCCGGCCCATCGCCACGGATGTCAAAGCCGAGAAGCGCTTCCTCTCGACCATCGCCCGCCGCCTCGACACGCTGGGTGCGATCACACGCGGCCAGCGCCAGACCGGCGGTCAGGGGTTGTTCCGTCCCGAGGATAATCTGGAATCCGCCTATGCCCGCGATGCGTTGCGTCAGCTCTATCTGCTGATTGTGCGCGGCAAGGTCGACGGTTGCTCGCTGGAGCGTTTTGAATCCGCCACCGGCCTGAAGCTGATGGACAGCAACGGTGTGAAGGACGAGCTGCCGCCGATCACCACCTTCCTCAACCGCCTGCTGGCGCTGACCATCGAATTGCAGGGCATCCTGTTCTCTGCCTTCGAGCAGCTTCTGCAGGCGCGGATCGACGGGGCGATTGCATCCGGCACCTATGACATGGGGCTGGAAACGCTGAAGGCGGAAAGCTTCATCGTCACCGACCGGCAGGTGATTCACACCCATCCGGGCACAGGGGCAGAAACCCGGCTCCTGACGCTCACCGAGCGCAAGCGCAATCAGCCGGTCACGCTCGATTCAGCCCTGGCAGAACTGGATGATCCGCGTACGAAACTGCTCATCAACGAGCGGTCCGGTCGTGCCGCCGTGCAGATCCCGACCACCAGCGTCATGCTGGATGATGGTGAGATCGAACGGCGCGTCCGGCTGATCCGGCCCATGGAGGCGATGAACATTCCGGTACAGGCGATGGACGAGACTCACTGGATCGAGGCCGACCGTGCCGCCTTCACCGTGACCTGGAACGCAGAACTGGCCGAGGTGCCGGAGTTCACCGACAACATCCTGCATATGGTGACGGGGCTCCTTCTGCCAATCTGGAAACGCCTGCCGCAGGACTCCTCCCGCGTCTATCGGCTCCAGACCGACGAAGGCGAACGCATCATCGGTCGCCGGGTCTCGCCGGCCTGGGCCGCCAATGCTTCGACCAGCGGCGTCACCAGCAGCCTGACACCGGATGCCGCCTATGCCGCGCTGATCGAAGGTCGCACGATCCTTGATCTCGCCGAGGGGCTGCAATTGCGCCGCGTCCGCGTCATGGGCGCCAACCGGATCGAACTGACCGGGTTCTCGGAAGCCATGCGGGAACGGCTTCGGGCCTATGGCCTCTTCAGCGAGATCATCTCGTGGAAGCTGCGCTTCTTCGTGCCCGTCGATGCAACGGGACCGGAGATCACCGGCAAACTGCTTGACCGCTTCCCGGTTGAGCGCATCGGTGAGCGGGAGGCCGCATAATGGCGCGTCTCAACGCTTCCGAACTGGCGCAGCGTCTCGGCCGACAGGCCGAGGCGGTGTGCCGCCACTATCTGTCGAATGGGCGTAAACAGGGCAATTACTGGCAGGTTGGCGATGTCCGAAACACGGCTGGCCGCTCCATGTTCGTCCGGCTGCACGACAGCGTGAAAGGCATTGCCGGTAAATGGCAGGACTCGGCCACGGGTGAATATGGCGATCTGCTGGACGTGATCCGGGACTCGCTCGGTCTGATCGACTTCGCAGACGTTGCCGAAGAAGCCCGGCGCTTCCTCAGCCTGCCGCATCCTGAACCGCAGCCGCCATCCCGTCAGTCCCGAACGCCAGCACCATCGGGATCATCCGAGGCCGCACGCCGCCTCTGGCGCATGACGCAGCCGCTGATCGGCAGTACCGCAGAAGCGTATTTACGCGGACGCGGCATTACGGATTTACGCCAGCCCGCAAATCTGCGCTTTCACCCCAACTGCTACTGGCGGCCCGAGGACGACGGCCCGACCGAAACATGGCCCGCGATGATCGCCGCCGTCACCGACCTCGATGGCAGGATCACCGGCGCCCACCGCACCTGGCTGGCCGCGGACGGTTCCGGCAAGGCACCCGTCGATCCGCCTAGGAAGGCAATGGGCGACCTGCTCGGACATGCGGTTCGTTTCGGTGATCCGCAGGATGTCATGGCAGCGGGGGAAGGTATCGAAACCATCCTGTCGCTGCGTCAGGCTTTGCCCATCATGCCGATGGTTTCCGCACTCTCGGCCGGACACCTCGCGGCCATCCTGTTTCCACCGCATCTGCGCAGGCTCTATATCGTCCGCGATAACGATCCGGCGGGGGACAGCGCACGCGATAGGCTGGTGGACCGGGCGCACGAGGTCGGGATTGAGGCCATCACGCTCTCGCCCATGATGGGGGACTTCAACGAAGATCTCGCAACTTACGGGCTGGATGCCATTCGGGCAGAGATCCGGGTGCAAATCGTTCCAGAGGAGGTCAGCCGTTTCATGGCTCCAACAGCATAGCCGGTACGGGGCCGCGATCGGGCCGTTCCGATCCAGTCATGCGCACAGGCTGCATCCTGTTGTCAGCAGAGGACCGCGCCTTGGCCTTCTGAGAGTGCGATCGGCCCACAAACGCTCCGGTCAGGCAATGGCGGCGCCCGACTGATTTCCGTCGGCGGGCAAGCCCGCCTTTACAGCGCGAAACAAATCAGCCGGGCTTTGCCATCAAGGCCCTCGCAAAGGGCTCGGGCTGCCAGACCGGATCGCTCGTGGGCTTGTCGTCGCCATGAAGGCCGCGACGGTCGCGGTCCAGCCGAAGGACGCATCCCATGTACGCGCATGACGAATTCGAACCCGATCACAGCACCTCTCCGACCGGCCATGTCATCGAAGACCTCGAACTCTATGGCTATCGTCCCACTGAGGGCGAAGCCGATCCCAGAATTGTGCCCGAAGATGCCGCCATCCAAGGCGCAGTCTCCGACATCTTCGACGCCCTGATTTCCACCATGGCCGACACCAGCCTCGATTTCGACCTCGACGAGATCATGTGGTCCACCGTCAACACCTTCCACCGCGCCGTCGACCGGATCGAACGCAAACTCGACGATAACGAACAGGCACAGAAGCGCCTTCAGCGCGAACAGGACGGCAGCGAGGTCAAATCCGTCCAGCTTGAGACCCTGATCGACATCGGCCAGAGCCTGATCGCGCGCCGCGACAGCATGGAGACTTTCCGTGACACCGCCGCCGACATTTACCTGCGCACCACCGGCATGCCATGGTCGCCGCGCTCCGGTTCTCGGGTCAACCATCGCCAGATGACCTCCGCCATGATCGACAGCCGCGACTTCCTCGCCGCCAAACGCCGGGCCGATAACGAGGTGCTTCTACCCGCCGGGCCGAAGATCGCCTTCTCGGGCGGGGACACCACCGATCACCGGACGATCTGGGCCAAACTCGATCAGGTCCATGCCAAGCACCCGGACATGGTCCTCCTGCACGGCGGTTCGCCGAAAGGCGCGGAACGCATTGCCGCCACCTGGGCCAATAACCGCAAGGTCGCACAAGTCGCCTTCAAGCCCGACTGGACCAAGCACGCCAAAGCCGCTCCCTTCAAGCGCAACGACCAGATGCTCGATACGACGCCGATCGGGGTCATCATTTTCCCCGGCACCGGCATTCAGGACAATCTGGCCGACAAGGCCCGCAAGATGGGCATCCCTGTCTATCGCCTTGGGAAGGGCAGCGCGTGAGCGCTGTTTTTCCGCTAAGTTGACTTGAGCCCGATGTGGCCGTTAGGCAGGGCTTAGTGACGCCGGGGTCCGCAGGCGCGCAGTGACATGCCCGACCCATAGCTGCCGGTCGGCATAGTCCGTTGCTGCGCAGGCGTATTTCCCAAATCAGCCGCCCGGCTGACTCCGCAGCAGAGTTCTCGTCATCATGGAAGCGTACGCCCCATAGCTATGGACTTACAGCAATGAGCGCCCCAACATGGGCAACAAGCGCCCACTTTTAGCCACTCACGAGGCGTTGGCGGTTCCTCGAAGCCATTTTCATCATCGATCCGGGACAAGGGGGGCTCGCCTCTGATCACGGCATCGTGATCTCCATCACGATCTGGCTCGACTGCTTCTCGCGGACCCGGTGAAACACAGCACGCCGATGCGCCTGAACGGCGTCACGTACGTCATTGTGTGGATGGCCGTAACTGTTAGGGCCCGCTGCTGCGAAGCCAATCCAGAGATCAGGCATCGCGTCGAGAACCTCGCCACTATGGTTATTTATCGAGCCGTGATGCGGGAGCATCAGGACGTTAATCAGCGGCAGATAGGTATCGTAGAATTTCAGAAACCGCTGGCGACGTCGCAAACCGTCGAGGTGCGCGTCGCCGGTAAGCATCCAGCCTCCGGCCGCAGAGGCAGTCCGCGGATGCCAATATCCATCGCGATAATGCGGCCTTGCCCATAGCTCGACGTCAAGCGCTTGCTGCTGGATGGGACCGGCATAGAGCGTCATCGAAACCAGGTTGTGATCGCTCCATAGCGCATCATAGCAGTTGCGCAGCTTTGCGCGCACTGCCGGATCCTTGGCCGTTCGGACGATCGCCTTCTTGTCGGTGGTCTTGAACTCGGCATCGAGTGCGTCGTTGAACGCCTGTATGAGCTTCGCCGAAGGCTGATGAACATGGGGTATGAGAATCCAATTGAGCGCGCTCGTGTCTGAACTCACGATCTGGGCGGCACCTAGGGCTACCCTTTGCATCCGCGCGACGCCCTGGACTTGGTGCGGGTCTGCGATTAGGGCCCCTATGGGACGGGTGCCGGTCGTCCATTTGGAGTGACAATCGCCTTCGCCGCCGCCCTCTGGGGCCCGCGGGACGATCGGACCGTCACCACCTTCATCGTCACTCCCGTCGACGAAGGTAATCGTCTCTACGCCGCGGCTTCCGAACCACCCCGCAAGGTCGCTCACAGCCTCCACGAACACGCCGCTCAGCTTGTCGCGGCCCGCCTCTTGCACCAGCGTCGCGATCAGCGCGATCTCGTTCAAATAGGGGAGAACCACCTCGCGAACCTTCACGCGAGAAAGCAGCTGATCGACGCCGTTCACATGATCGCTGTCGAGATGCGACAGAAACAGCAGGTCGAGATCGCCGCCACGCGCCACTCTGCCGATCTCCCTTGACAGCTCGCTGGTCTGGTTGGAGCCGCAGTCATAAACCCAGCGGAGCGGCTTCTTGCCGAGCGTCAATGTACCGCAGAAAAGCCCGCCTTGGCCGACCGCATGCTGAACCAGCGTTACCTGCATCGATTCCTCCTCGACAATCTCTTGCCCTTGCCGACGCTATCGCGATCGGCATATCTGTGTTGACGGCTTGCGCGTCACCCCAAAATCCGCGGAGGTGGCGCACGGCTTCTACCGGGCGCCACGGATAAGTGCGTGGCAGCGGGAGATCACCTGTTCGACGCCCTCGATCGCCTGTTTGAGATAGTGCGCCAGTTCGACGTTGATCTCCCCTAGCACGAGGTACCGCGCCTCGTACGACATATGCTCCGGCGTCCCTCCCGGTTTCTGCAACAACGCCATCCAAGGATGATGTCGCTTTGGGCCATGTCCGGGCTCGAACGATACCCAGGAGATGCCATCCTCATCGCGACGCATATGGACGAGTGCATCGGGCACGATCGCGACCTGCAGATGCTCGTGCTTGGCCGAATTGACCAGGGTCGCAAGTTCGGGCAACCAGATGTTGGCCGGGTCGGAGAACGCCTGCATTTCCGCAAAGGTGGCAAGCGCATTCGACGATGCGGCTGGAACACCGGGCATCTTCGCGTTCATCAACGATGCGAAGTCACTCGCTTTGGCTCCCTCACGTGCGATCGGGAAATAGATGATCGCGTCCGGCGGCGTCGCAGAGAGATCTTGCCAAACCTGTCGTGCGCAATAGTCGAGCGCCGCGCGAAGATGGTCGAGAATCTCCTTGGCCGTGACCTGGAGGTTCGTGCCGATCTCGTCAGCGAACATCGCCACTTCATACGGGTCGCCATGGTCGTCGCCAATCCAGGCGGCATGCTTGCGCGCGCGCGAAACCAGCGCTGCGGCCATTGCGAACCGGTCCATCTCAACCTTCCTCGCCAAGTTCGGTTGCCTCGATCAGCCGGTTTATAACCAGCTCGTTCCAAGCATCGCCGAGGCGCGCATCGACGCGCTTGCGTGCCTCATCGAGTGCGGGGGTTTCCTCGAACCAGGTCGCCACCATATCGGCGATATCGTTGCGATAGCCGCCACCGCCGCCGTAACGGGCGCGCAGATCCGACCAGAATTCGATCGAGCCGTCGAGATAGGGCTTGAACGTGTTGCGCCCGACACTGAGCGCGCGTGAGAGAAATTCCTGCCGCCAGTCGGCGATATCCTCCCGCAGCGTCTCGATCAGGCCCTTCACCTCAGGAAGCGCGGAGAATTTTTCCTCCAGCGCTTCGAGGCGGCCAGTGATCTTGAGCATGTGATCGTTGCTGCGCCGATTGGCGTCGGTCCGCACGCCCGTGCCGATCATGTGGAAGATTTCGAAATTGTCCCAGGCGCCGCGTCGCGCGATTGACGCCGCGATCGAGCTCGCATGGCCGGACTTGATCTCGTTGATCAAAGTCTGATGCGCCGGACGCGCGCTACTCGGCAAAGGGCCATAGGCTTTCGCCATCGCCAGCGCCTCTGCGGCGATCGCCACTCGCGCCTGCTGGATGCGCGCTGCGTCTGCATTGGTTACCAAATCCTCGGACAAGCCGACGAAACGCGCGAGTCGCTCGACCTGATACTGCCTGATGATGCCGACATGATCGTTGAGCTGGTCCCAGACCTTGGACGCAGAATCCTCAATGGCATTGAAGAACAGGACCGGTAGCCGGCCGATACCCGCCTCAACCAGACTATCCTCGACCTGCGCAGCGCGGATCGCATAGCCATGCTCCACCGATTCCGGCGGGTCGCCGGAATCGTCGATGATCTTCATCGCCTGATCGCCTTGCGGTAACACCAGCAGGACCACGCGCCGGCGCTCGATTGCGTCCGAACCCAGTTCCGAGATTTGCTTCATGAGCTTCATCGGATCGGCGCCGGGCGCATCATTGAACCCGCAGCACAGCACAGTGAGCGTGCGCTGGTCGTTCATGAGTGCCTGCAGATCGGAACGCTCGGTCGTTACGTGCATGCCCTTGGTGTCAATGATGCTGAGTTCATACGGCGAGCGCCGAACTGCCGATTCAGGCACGAACACGGTGACGCGCTGGGGAATTGAGAACCGAGAATCCTGCCCATAATTGATCGCGGTAATGTTCTTGGATAGCCAGTTCAGGCCGTCCTCGTTGGTCTCCGACAGGATCAACTGGGTTTCGGTTCGCTCGCCGAGCCGCATGCGATTGATGATCTCTTCGACGACATCATCCTGAACGTCGCCGGCCGCTGCTATCATCTCGCTGATCGGATCGATCTGGTTTCGAATGTCTTCCGGATTCTTCTTTTTTTTGAGGTCCGCCATGTTGCGGATCGCGCGATCAAGCTCAGTCGAGATGCCGCCTTTAGCCTCGGCGGCCGCGCGTACCATCTCCGACACGAGCAGACGTATTTCATCCTCGGCCTTCGGTTCGACCGCGATACCGTAGGCAGGAGCAATCCGAATAACGACTTCGCTCGTCGTGGTGCGGCCTCCGGTCGCTGGAAAGACCGGCTGCGGAATACCATTCTTTCCTGGGATCATCAGGTTGGTGAGGTTGGACAGCGCCGTGGTCTTGCCGACGCCGACCGTGCCGATCCACGCCAACGCGTGATCGGTCTGACCGAGAAACGCCGCCGAGGATTCGATACTGGCGCGGATCAGCGAGAGCGGCACCGATAGAAGCGCGTCATATTCAGGACTGCGCTCAAAGGCTTCGAGACGCTGAAGCGCTTGCTCGCCCGCCCACAACCCCTCGCGATCGGGGTGGTGTACGGTGGGGCGCTCGGACAGCCGCCAGTCGCGCGCGTAGAATTCGAGAATGTCGCTGCTTGCCGGAGTCCCGACCGCCTCAAGGTAACGGCGCGCCATGGTTTCGTCGGTCGCCTCGCTTCGTTCAAGTCGCGAGATGACGCTTCCGCTGACCGACAACCGCTCCGCCATCGTGGTCTGCGTGAGTCCTGCATTCTCGCGAGCGCGCTTCAAAACAAAGGTGGGAATCGACATCGCAATCTCCTCATGTCTTGGATCAATATCGCACGTAGCAAATCCACCCGCAAGACGTGTTGCAAGCTTGCAGAAATAATTTCTGCAAGCTTGCAGGGAGCTGAGCTTGATGGCATCTGCGCCTGACCCGCGGCCGGGCGCTGGTATATTGCGTAATTGCAGTTCGACGCTCCTGCCGCACGCCCAGAGCACCACCATGATTGCTTCCTTGGAGGCAGCTAATGACCGCTTTCGCGACATCGCCGCGGCTGCCATGCCGCGTGTAAATGCTGGATCAAAATTCCCCAGAAGTGCTGGCGCAAAATTCCCCACGTCTCGGGTTCGGCGATCAGCCGGGCATGTGATTGGCGCCTCCGTTT
>Ga0209347_1004270_pt1 | contig 15097 bp, 10 predicted proteins | sample AutmiccommuBRH23_FD_187382 | JGI IMG/M metagenome (GOLD analysis project Ga0209347, IMG submission 187382) | Deep subsurface microbial communities from Mt. Terri, Switzerland - Autotrophic microbial communities BRH/23 (SPAdes) (version 2) | ecosystem: Environmental > Aquatic > Deep subsurface >... | reverse complement strand
TGTCATCATCGTGACAGGTGGTGTCTTTGCCATGGAGGCAATGAACAGCGCACTGGAGCATCTGTCCGATTTCACCTGCAAGCAAGAGATTCACCCTGCCATCAAAAAAGTAAAAGATATCTCCGCCGCGGCAGTATTGCTGGCAGCAGTGGCCGCGCTGGCGGTGGGGCTCGTCATCTTTCTGCCGAAAATTATTTCCCTCTTTTCATGATCAATCTGCAACCCTATATTTCCGAAACAGAGGAGCTCTCCGCGACACCCGACCAACCCAAAAAGAAACTGCACGAGTTGAAGCGCATCCTGGAGCGGCTCAGCAGGGAGCTGACGAACGATGAACCGATTCAGTTTTCCAACCTCTTCTCCCGCATTGTTTTTGTCGCGCAAAAATATCAACTACCCAAACAGCTGGAGTGGCAGCTGCAACATTTCCGCGTGAAGGAAAAGGAGCTACGCAGTGAACAGGAGCCGGAGGCTGGCACACATCTCTTCCGCTCTGCCGTGAAAGCGATGACGGAGCTGTTCAGGTTCCTGCAGGAGGGCTCTACAGTCACGGTGCAGACTGCCGGTGCAGAGGATCAGGTAGCAGGCATCTCCTCCCACACCCTTCGGGTTCACTTGCTGAAGATAGACAACAATAAGAGAGAGCTCCTCTGTGTGGCTGAGAGCACCCCCGGCACGGAGCTGATGCTCCGTTACGACCTGCCACACCTCGGCGACAACCTGACCGCCACAGAGGTGCCATTCCGGGAGGGAGCGCAACTGAACCTGATCGACTGTGAGATCGACAAAGAGGGGTACTTCATCCCCCGACTGATCGTGCTCGAGCCGGACTACCTGATCGACGCATCCGCTATCGCGGAATGCTTTCAGGATTATGCCATCACCCCTCTTCACTACTTCCGCAACAAGTTCGAGACGAGGGAGAACCGCTCTTACCTCTTGCTGGGTAACCTGGCCAACTTCTTCCTCGATGAGCTGGTGTTCGCAGAAAAACCGGATGAGGTCTCTTTCGGTGATGTCTTCCTCCGTTCATTCAGACAGTCCCCCTTTGAGTACACCAGTTGCGAGGATATCCGCAGCGACGATGATTTCCGCCTGTTTATGCAGAAGGCAAAGCGTCAGTTCGACCATATCCGCCGTGTGATCAGCGACGATTTTCCCGTGCGGGCAATCGATGTGCATCAATGCACGCTGGAGCCCTCCTTCTTCAGCGAACGGTTCGGGTTTCAGGGACGGCTCGACCTGCTGCACCTTCCTGCTGGGGAGGCGGAGGCGAAGATCGTGGAGCTTAAATCGGGCAGGCTCCCCTATCCCGCATACGACAGCGGCAGGATCGCCCTCAACCATGAGGTGCAGACGGCTGTCTACCGGCTGATGGTGGAGAGCGTCTTCGGGAAGGATGCCCGCCACGTGGAGGCAGCCATCCTCTACTCGGCAGGAGAGAATCCGGGAGAGAACCTCCGCTTTGCACCGGTCTACAGGGAGCTGGAGAAGATGATCATCCATGTCCGCAACCTGATCGTGGCGAATGAACAGATGATCATACAGGGAGACAACGGAACAGTTGAGGAACTATTCTCATCGCTCTTTAACAGCATTCTGACAGAAAGAAGATTACCCGATTTTTATAAAGTAAAGATTGAAGATATCCGTACCGTGCTGTCGCAATGCAGTGACCTGGAGAAAACCTGGTTCTACCGGTACATCCGCTTTATCGCCAGGGAGCTATACCTCCAGAAGATCGGTGATGTGGAGTATGAATCACCCACCGGACTGGCATCTCTCTGGAACAGCGATTTCAATGAACGCGCCGCGGCACTCGACTTGCTATATAATCTCACCATCAGTGAGATCGACGACAGCGGGAACGATATGACCATCTTCTTTTCCCGCAACAGGGAGGATAACGACATCGTCAACTTCCGCGAGGGAGAGATCTGTATCGTCTACCCGCGTCAGGACGAGAACGACACGGTGCTGAACCGGCAGATACTCAAGGGGAGCATCGTGTGCATCACCAGGGAGATGGTGGAGGTACGCTTCCGCTACAAGCAGAGGAACCACCGCTTTTTCAGCGAGAACAGGCTCTGGGCTATTGAGCATGACAACATGGACAGCTCCTACAACAACATGTACAAAAGCATCTACGCTTTCCTCAACGCATCAAAACAGAAGAGAGAACTGCTTCTCGGGTTAAGGGCACCGGGAAATTTGGAAACAACCGTCGGGAGTGAACACGAAACAGTTTCGGGTAGGAATAACGCAACAACAGCCGGGAAGGAAAAAGAAACATCTTCAGGGAGTAACAATACAACAACCGTCGGGGTCGAACACGAAACAATGGCCAGCCCAACAGCCGTGGCTCCCATAAAAGAGGAAAGTGATGATTTAAGCCCCATCAACCAACCGGATTATCCCGAGGATATCATTCAAAAAGCGATGCAGGCAGAGGATTACTTCCTGATCGTGGGTCCTCCGGGGACGGGTAAGACCTCCATCTTTGCCCGTCGCCTGATTGAAGAGTACCACAAACGGCCCGACAACAACATCCTGGTGCTGGCTTATACCAACCGTGCGGTGGATGAGCTCTGCGAGGCGATCAACGCCGCTTTCGGATGCGATGAGGGGGCGTGCGACAGTTACATCCGTGTGGGCACGGAGCTCTCCTGTGAGGAGCCATACCGCCACCGCCTGCTGCAGCAGATCTCCGAAAAGGCGAAAAACAGGGAGTCGCTGCGACAGGAGATCAGACAGTGCCGCATCTATGTCTCCACGCTCTCATCCATCCAGGGACGGATGGAGCTCTTCGCGCTGAAGCATTTCCACCTGGCCATCATCGACGAGGCATCGCAGATCCTGGAGCCTCAGATCATCGGCCTGCTGCCTCATTTTGATAAGTTCATCATGATCGGCGATCACAATCAGCTCGCGACCATCGTCCTGCAGAAACCATCCCTCTCACGGATAGAGGAGCCGCTGCTGCGTGAGGCGGCCATCACCGACTGCAGCGACTCACTCTTCGAGCGGCTGCTGCGTCGCTGCAGCGCGCAGGGATGGCACCATGCCTACGTGCAGCTCACCCTGCAGGGACGGATGCACGATGATATCGCCGCCTTCCCCGGCAAGTATTTCTATTCGGGTGGACTGCTTCCCGCAAAGGAGTGGCAATCGGAGGCATGGTCGTTGGACCATACATCAGAAGACTTCTTCCATCGCCACGTGGCGGCTGAACGCACCCTCTTCTTCTCCACCGAGAGGATCTGCGGCCCCACCCTCTCCGACAAGATCAACGGGACGGAGGCCGACACCATCGTCCGGCTGATTCAATCCATCCGGACCCTCTACACAGCGAACGGGAAGGCGTTCGACAGCAGCACCATCGGCATCATCACCCCCTACCGCAACCAGATTGCGCTGATCAGGCACAGGCTGGTTGAGGCCGGCATCGACGGCATGGAGAAATTGATGATTGATACGGTAGAGCGGTTCCAGGGCAGCCAGCGCGATGTGATCATCCTCTCGTTCTGCATCAACAAACCTTATCAGATGAACTTCCTCTGTAACCCCAACCACGACGGGACGGTGGACCGAAAGCTGAACGTGGCACTCACACGTGCACGACAGCAGTTATTCCTCGTGGGGAACGCCGCTATTCTGCGCCGACACCCTGTTTATGCCACGCTCCTCGATCATTATCAGAAAAAGATGGTTGTTTTGGAACAAAATGAGATAATTTATTAAATATTTTTTTTGTTCTCACAAAAATATAGTACTTTTGCACCTCACCACTGTCTTATGGTGTAATGGTAGCACAACAGATTCTGGGCCTGTTTGTCCAGGTTCGAGTCCTGGTAAGACAACAAAAAAAATACCTACTAATCAATAACGTGCAATAACACAAAGGGAATGTCGAACCGATTAATCATTGGTCCGACATTTTTTTTGTCTCTCTCCTCACACACTCCCACCCGATCATGGCGCTCTTTCTGGTGCTGCCCCACCTGTAACCGCCGATCTGTCCTGTGGACTGTATCACCCTGTGGCAGGGAATAAGATAAGCTACGGGATTACTGCCGATGGCCGTACCCACAGCCCTGGAAGCGCCGGGATTACCCGCCTGCGCTGCAATCTGCCCATAGGTGGTGAGCCTGCCCATGGGTATTGTAAGGAGTGCCTCCCACACTTTCATCTGAAAAGGAGTACCCTTCAGATGGAGTTTTATTTCCGGCAACCTGCTACGGTCGTTCTGAAAAATGGACAATGCATTCTGTTGCATCCGATCCTGTTGTTGCGTAAAGAGCGCATTGGGGAATCTCAGCCTCAGGTTGTTCAGTGCCTCTTCATCATCCTTATCGAAAGCCATATAGCAGATGCCTTTGTCCGTGGAGGCAACGATCAGCCTCCCGAAAGGCGTTTCGGCAAAACTATACCTGACAGTCAGGTTGCTACCTCCGTTTTTATACTCGGCGGGTGTCATCCCCTCCATGCTGATGAAGAGGTCATGCAGCCTCCCCGTACCCGAAAGACCGGTGTCGAGCGCCGTATCAAAAAGTGTGGCTTTCTGTTCAGTCAATAGTTGTTTGGCATGCTCCAGACTGATAAACTGCAGGAACTTCTTGGGCGTTGTTCCTGCCCACTCGCTGAACAAGCGTTGAAAATGAAAAGGACTCAGATGTACATGTGAAGCCACCTCCTCAAGTGTGGGCTGTTCTTTAAAGTGATCGTTGATATATCCGATCGCATCAGCGATACGTTGGTAGTTCAATGCCTGCTGCTCATTCATGATTCCTGAATTTTATACTGCAAAGGTAACTTCTTTAGTGGTTTCATAAAACCCGAATCTTGCTGAAACGGGACTTTCGATCGTTAACGGGCTAACGCTGTCGGGGAGAGCCGGATCTATCTCATCCCGAACAGGAACGGCAGGATGAATATCACAAAAATAGTCCATGCCGCATAGATTGGCAAATATTTCGCGATGGTCAGCTCAACCGTTTTTATCTCTTTTCCTCTCCATATCACTTTGTAGAGATCGATCATGATCAGCAGGAGGTGGACGAAGATCAGCAGGTTGGAGCCTATCACAGCTACCCTGTTAGGGGAGAAACCAAACTCACCCAGCCTGTAGATGATGGCGGACAATGCAATCAGGTTGACGATCAGCGTGACCGCGGAGAGGATAAAAAGGGTCCACTCATTGAATCGCTGTCTTTTGTTGACCGATGTGCCGGTCACCGAGAAGACAATGATCGCCATCACCCCCAGGAGCATCAGGTTGAACACGAGCAGGAACTCCCGGTCGTCGTAAGGATCTTTGCCGGTCACGATGATGCTTATCAGGTAGACGACCAGCGTGATCAGTACCAGGGGACTGAAGATGCCCGCGATGATCGGTGCTATTTTGTTGGTGACCGCAGGGAAGGTCCTGATGATGAACGTAGCGACGATGGGTGCGGAGACCAGCCCCACGATCGCGACATTCTCCATGTAGAACTGCTCAATGCGCATGTCGATAGCTGAGAAGAGGCCGATGGTTATCGCGGTGAGCATCCCTCCCGCTATCAGGATGATCGCCGTCAGTATGGCCAGGTCACCGTTGTACCTGATATAATCAATCCTTTTCAACTGTTTCCTGACATCGAAGTCCAGATAGATAAGTCCATAGAGACACCACATCAACAGCGGCAGATGGATATAAGCCAGCACCACCGAGTTGCTCTCCTCTCCCCCGGGTAACAGATTGATATAAAGAGCGGACAACGCGAAGATTGGCAGCGTTACCAGAAGCTGCTTCACCCTAATCTTCTCCTTCGTGAGAAAAGCATATGCCGACAACCCCAGGAAGAGGATGATGCCTCCGTTTTTCATGTAGAACTCAGATTGGTCGGGATCAAAACCAAACAGCTGCGGTAGCTTGATCAGAACGCCGGCCAGCAGGCAGGCAAGGAGCAGAAAGAGCAGCTCGCTCTTCATGAATTTACGGCTCGGTTCACCCTGATGATCATATTCCAGTCGCGCTCTCCAGAAATCAGCCGTGTGATGACTTTCAATCGTGGGATAGATCGCAAAGAATGCTTTCTCAAAACGCTTCCTGTCCGTCCGGTAGAGCTGCTCAAGCTGCCCCGGCTGATCCAGATTCTCTCTGATTGCTGTTTCCATACTGTTTATAAAATAATGATGAATAATTGAGTGTTCAAAGGTTGATACAGCTAAAAATGAGACCTATAAATGTTTTATGGGGACCCATTGACCTCGGGAACGTAAAAAGAGCAGTTGTTTGAATATTCGCGATAAGCTAAATGTGCAGAGCCAAGCATGCTTGAGCTTTGCCATAGCGAGCGAATATCTACGTTAGTGAACGTAGCAAGTTCTGCTCTTTTAGTGAATATTCGCGTTAAGTTAAATGAGCAGAGCCAAGCTTGCTTGGGCTTTGCCATAGCGAGCGAATATCTAACTTTAGTGAACGAGGACAAACATGGGTCACAAAACATTGTCAGTCGAAGTTTTAACTGTAAACGTACCATATGAAACTTGAAATAATAATACAGGTCTCTATCACACTATTGTAGAAGATTCTCTATTGCGCTGATATGTTTTCTGAATGCTTTTTTCCCTCTGGCTGTCGCCGCGTAATTGGTGTTGGGCTTACGGTCCAGGAACGATTTGCTGAAGGTGATGTACTCGCTTTTCTCCAGCGATTTGAGATGACTCGCCAGGTTACCGTCGGTGACACCCAGCAGCTCCTTCAACGCGTTAAAGTCCAGCTGATCATTCACCATCAGTGCCGACATAATACCCAATCGTACCCTGTTCTCGAATGCTTTGTCAAAATCTTTCAGTAACTCTTTCACCGCTTAACCTTTCCGTTGAATCAACAATCCGTAAATCATCTGCACCACACCGAAGCCCAGCATCCATAGGTAAAGACTCTGGCCGATAAAGAAGAAGGCAGCCAGGCCCAGCACGATCTCTGTGATTCCCAGGTAGCGGATGTGGCTCAACGTGTAATGGCTGCCATTGACCAGCGCCAGACCGTAGAAGATCAGCGTCAGCGCGGGTACAAAACCTACATACCCCCTGAACAACAGCATCAGGCAGAGTACGCCTCCGGTGGTTAATGGTATAAACAGGTTGATCAGCAGTCGTTTCGCCTGGTTATCCCATACCTGCTGATGCTCCCTCCTGCTCTTCCTGCCGGTGAACCAGATGGCACTGACAACCGACAGCAACAGCGTACCAAGGGCGACAAGCAGTAAATCTCTCATTCCCTCACTGCCGATCGACACACGCTCATAAACCAGCAAGTCGTGATGCCTGAAGATCAGCTGATGTGCCAGAAACGCGCCTGCCAATGCGATGAAACCGGTGGATACGCCGGAAAGGCCACTCAGGGAAATGAACCGGGAGGATCGGCTCATGATCCTCCTGATCTCACTCAGATCGTCTAAATATTTGTCTTTTTCCATTTTGAAAGTACTTTGAAATACAAAGTAAGATATAAAAAAAATATCCTGCAACTTTATTTCGAAAAAAAACAGGATTATTTTTAAGTGGTTTAATCATTCACCTATTTCCGGTTCCGCTATGGGACAACCTTTCTACTATCAGCCCCCCACTAGGCCGGTGCCCTTCATGATTATAACTGATAAAGATACATTCTCCGTCATATCCATGTCAGCAGGTACCCTGCCAGCGCACCGCCAATCACGATAAAGGCACTGTTCATCTTCCGGAAGTAAAACACGGCAACGATACTCATCACTGCAATAACCACCGTCCGCCAGTCGGTGAGCGTATCTTTGCCCATCTCCACGCAGACAGCCGCAATCACTGCTACCGAGGCGATGTTGATCGCATCGAGGAACGCGGCGATCACCTTCGACTTACGCATTCTCGGTATCAGCGGGTTGAGCAGGGCGACCAGGAGAAAGGAGGGAAGGAATATGCCGACCGTAGCCGCGATAGCACCCCAGAAGCCATTCAGCTGCCATCCGATAAAGGTGGCTGTCGACAGCACGGGACCGGGAGTGAACTGACCCACCGCCACGGCATCGATCAATTGCTGACGCGTCAGTATACCGGTGTTCACAAGCTCGGCATCCAGAAAAGCGAACAGCACGTAACCGCTTCCGTAGAGCAGCGCGCCCACTTTAAAGAAGGTCCATAGAATCTTCAATGTCCCGGGAGCCGTGGTGATCTGAAGGAGCAACAGCGGGGCGAAGCTGTACAGCGTGTTCGTCCTGTGGAGGACAAGGTACCAGGCCAGACCGAGCAGTCCCCCGGCGAAGAGTGCAAGGATCTCATTCACTCCCAGCAGGGCAGCGATCAGTGTCAGTGCGCCCAGCACCGCCAGCTCCCTGCTCTTGATCGCCTTCTTACCCAGCCGGTAGACGGCACCCAGGATGATGGCGATGACAGCCGGCTTGATCCCGTAAATAAACGGCTCCACGGCGGGCAGCTGCCCATACTGCTGATAGAGCCAGGCGAACACCATGGTGATGACCACCGCGGGGAAGATAAAGCTGGCACCTGCCACCACCAGTCCTCTCCACCCTGCCCTCTCATGTCCGCAGTGCATGGTCATCTCAGTGGAGTTGGGACCCGGGATCAGGTTGGTGGCGCCCACGAGGTCGAGAAAATGCTGTTGCGTCATCCACTTCCTTTTCTTCACCACCTCATCTTCCATCATCGCGATGTGGGCCGCGGGACCGCCAAAAGCGATGCTGCCCAGCTTGAAGAAGAGCAGCGCCAGCTCCTTTAACTTCTTATCCATAAGTCTCCGCCTTTACCCAGCTTTTGTTTTTCCTGCAGTGGGGACACAGACAGGTTGAGCCGGCATCAATCTCTTCTGTATGTCCGCAATAGGTGCAGGCGTACAATCCTTTCTCAGGGATCACCTCGAAATTCTCCCTCAGTTTGTGAGGCCATATGGGTAGGCCGGGCTTCACTCTTTTTTTATCGTACAGCAGCAAGCTTATCTCTCCACTGGTTTCGAAGATGGCTGATTCGATCTGACCCAGGTGAATAATCCTTTTATTGCGTAGCTCTGCAAAGAACTCATCCATCGCCAGCTCGTTATAATTCAATGATAGCTCGGTGGCTTTACCCTCATGGATGATATAGATAGGCACTCCCTCCAATACCTTCTCCGCACCCTTTGAGCGTGTGATGATGTAGGTGATGACCCGGTAACCACCAAAGACAACGATGAAAGCCATCAGCGACGACACAATACCCACCTCCTTGTATATCATCGGATCACCGGCTGTGGTACCAAGGGCGATGATAAGCAGCAGATCAAAAACTGACAATTGCTTGATCGCTCTTTTGCCGGTCATGCGCAGTCCCAGAAAAAGCAGCACCAGCATGATGAATGTACGAAGTGCGATCTCACCCAGAAAAGGCCATGACTCTTTACCTATTAATATCTCCTGCCATTCCATAATTATACGATTTCTGTTATAACACTCCTCACAATTAATAGGTTCCTGCATTATCTATTTTAGGTCATTTTTTCTGCTGTTTTTTTGGTGAACATTAATATTTTTTATAAGCGACACAGATGAACTTTCTCCCAGCAGACATCGTTACAACAAAGAGTTTCAATGAAGAAACTCATTAAAAATTTTGGATATGGATAATCTAAGAATTAAAGGAAAATGGAATGAACTGAAAGGTCGCCTGAAACAAGAGTGGGGTGACTTAACCGACGATGATCTTCTATATGTGGATGGAAAAGAAGACGAACTTTATGGAAGACTTCAACAAAAAACAGGTAAAACAAACGATGAGCTCAAAGACTGGTTCGATAGACAACTGGATGATTTGTAAACAAATAATCTAAGAATGCCCGACAGATCGTTGGGCATTCTTTTTTTATTGTGCGTTTATCTGGCTGGAGAGTGGTCACATGGTAACAATCACATCATGGATCCTCCGTCTGAAAGGATAAGCGATCTTCTCCGAATAACCCAGGCGAATCAGCAGCTGAGGTAAAGCTCCCTCTAAAGCCATTTCATTCATCATCTGAAATCTTGTCTCCGGCACCTGACAGGGCGCGTTCATAAAAGAGTGATTCAGATTCAGCCTGGTTGCTGTCAGCGCTAACCGCTGAAAGCAGATGCCTGTTTCAATCCAATGAGCAGGATCATCCTTCACAGTAGTGATCAATGCCATCGTGGCTGTCTTGCTCAACTGTTTACGCAGCCTCCTCTCTTCACTCCCGGCGGTCACCCAGTTTCTCAGCAGGAAGCTTCCCGCTGTACGCCCCAGCGAGGGCAAGCCGACGCAGGCAGCATAAAGGCCATCGCCCTTGCGCAGGGCTTCACGCTGACTGAAACGCATCCAGTGGATCAACTCACGCCTATAGGCCGGATCACTCATCTGTATGCTGTTGGCATCTAAGATATAGGGAGCCAGCACGCTTATCTCCTGCTCACCTGTATAAAACTTCACCTCACTACCTGATGTAAACACTGCTCTCTTCAAAGCAATCATATCATCATAGGGTATGGTAATATCGTCATACAGGTTGCGGGTCGTCTGCCTGTACTTGATATAGGTAAAGAGCTCGGGTTGTTCCTGATTATCATCCTTTCGGAGAAAAAGTTTTATCATGAAACGATTATCCCACGAGTCAAGGTGCAATTGAGTGCTATATCCGTAGAACCTTGCGGCAATCATTGCATTTTCGGCAGCGCAGCCCAGGCTGATGAACAGCTCCCTCTGCTGAGGGTCTGCCACGGGCAGTGCACGTTGATAATCAGGCATGATGCAGACGGCATCATCACTCCTCGAGAAGAGCCAGGGTTGGGTATTGTGGCCTGAGGGTGCCTTCACGGCACTCCGCACAATCTTCAGAAAAAGTTCATCGGGTATCATCTTGTTTGTCTTTATGATTAAAACTCAATCTTATAACCTAACGATGGGAAAGGCATGATCATCTTATCAATGATCACCTCCCTGGTAAGGAAATCGTAGTAAGGATCGCCGTAGTCGGGTTGCAGGAGCGCGTTCTTGATCGTGAAATACCATGTTCCCGTATATCTCTCCTTGTTCACACTGTATCTTATGGAAAAGTCCAGGCCTGTGGATGAAGGAAACTGTCCTTCATAGGCTTTGCTATCATCGGCGATGAACATCTTTGCAGCTATTGACTCGTCATGCAGCGCCTCGGTATATCTCAGCCCGCCCATATAGGTTACTTTGGCACTTATCCCAAGAATGTTTTTCTCCTTTATCATCCACTCTTTCCCTGCCAGCAGGTTCACCACGCTCCCCCTGTTGAATGCGGTATTGTGCTCTATCCCGTCACCACCCTTGTATTTGGAGTCAAAGAGTGAAGCAGTGAAGAGGTAGTAGTACCCATCTTTCAGAAAACGTTCAACCGTCAGGTCAATGCCGTAGTTACTGCCGGTACCCCTGTTTTCCAGCTTACGGTTCACTGCCCAGTTGGAGGTGATGTTGATGATGGAGAAGGAGCCGTCCTCATAGACCGGTATGTCCTCCAGCAACTGGTAATAAGGCTCAACCTTTATGCGCATCACATCACTCACCTTGCGGCTGTAACCCAGCACCAGATGGTGCGATTTCATAAAACCGAGGTTTTTGTTCGGCATCCCGATCACACCGTTGTTGTCTGTTTGTGAATAGTAGGTGCGCAGCTCTTCCATCTGCGTATGCAGCCCATAGGCAAAGCTCAGCTCATCGTTCTGCGTCATGTGAAGGCTCACCCCTGCCCTGGGTTCAAACGTCGCCTTATTGTTCACATCGAGGTAGATGGAGTGGAAGCCTATATTGGTAGTGAGGTTGGGCAGAAGATCGATCTTGAACTGGGTGAAGGCCTGCGAGGAGAACCCCCTGCCGCTGTTATCCACAAAAGTGATCATCTCATCGGGATCATCCCTGAATGCTTTATCAAGCCTGTTATCGAAGAAGAGGCTGTTGAGGGTCACCCCTGCCCGTGCACTGACCCTTGATCCGAACTTATGGTTCACCGTCGTCCGGAAGCTGTATTTCCCCTCGGTGCTCCTGATATAATCGGTGGGGAGCAGGTGCCTGTCGAACGTGTACTCCATCTTGTTCATGCCATACCTCATGCCATCGGCACTGAGCTGCGTGTGCAGGTAGCTGTTCGTCCCGATGGTAAGCCTGTGTGACACCCCGGCGACACCAAAGCGGCTGAAATATTTCTGTTCCGTCCGGTGATAATCGGTTTTCCAGTTCAATGTGTCCGCATCGGCTTCTTTCCTGTTCTTATCATCTGCTCCCATGGCCCAGAGAGAGAAGGTGCCGGCATGCGCTGTCGGGAACTCGAACTTGAGGGTCAGATCCTGGAAGATGGGCAGGTTCAGCGATTGGGTCAGCTTGCCCAGGAGCGCCAGGGTGGAGTAACGGTAATTGAACAGGTAGGTTGCTTTGCTCCCTTTTCTCAATGGTCCCTCCGCCGAGAGATCAATACCGCTCGATCCTATACCCACGGTGTACTCCTGCTTCTCCTCATTCCCGCTGCGCATCTTAATATCGAACACGCCCGAGCTGGCATTCCCGTATTCAGCAGGAAAAGCACCGGTGAAGAAGTCAGAGTTGCGGAGCATCTGGTTGCTCAGGACAGTGTAAGCACCACCCCCGACAAAATCGACATTGGGGAAGTGAAAGGCGGCAGGCACATCCACCCCCTCTATCCTCCACAGCACACCCCGGGGCGAATTACCGCGGATGATGATAGCATTGTTCGTTGTCTGCGTGGTGGTGACGCCGGCGAAGGCGGAGGCCAGACGTGCGGGATCATCGAGGCCGCCGGCATAGCGGCTGGTCTCCTCCACGCTGAATGAGCGTGCGCTCAGCGTGGCCATCGAGTTGACAGGCTTGTCCTTGTTCGTGTTGGCATAGACCACCACCTCGCCGAGGGAGAGTGACGACTCTTTCAGCTCGACAGGCAGGACCACCTCCTTACCGGAGACGACCAGGATCTCTGAAACGGTGAAGGGCTCGTAGCCGACATAACTCACCTTGAAATTGTACCTCCCCACAGGCATATTCTCGATACGGAACTCGCCTTCCTTGTCGGCAGTACTACCCAACACGGGGTCGGTACCCTCTGCCAGGATGGTTGCGCCCATAAGTGGGATTTTGGAGTCAGCATCCCTGATCGTGCCTCTTACCGTCTGGGTTAAATTGTTTTGTGCATAGGCGACGGACAGATTGAAAAAGATCAGAAGAGTCCATGCAGCAATGGTTGTTTTTGTGATTGAACGTGATGACATAATTTTGCTTTTAAAATTTCTTGCTGCAAAATTATGACGGTTGGCTTCTTCAGGCGTTTCACTTTACCGCCGGGAGGTATCACTTTCGGGAAAAATGCATCCCACTTTATTCTGAGACCTTTGAGATGTAGGCTGTGGGCGAGATCCCCTCGAATTTATTAAATGCCCTGTAGAAGGCCGCTTTGGAATTAAATCCACATTCATAGGCGATACCCATGATGGACAGATGGCGGTTCTCCTTGTTCAGGCACCTGATCTTGAAGTCTTCGATGCGGTATCTGTTGATGAAGTCGAAGAAGTTCTGATTGAGTGATCCGTTCAGCACTTCGGAAAGGAGCTCACTCTTCATCTGCATCAGGTGGCTCAACCCGGCCAGGGTTATCTCCGGATCGAGATAGGGCTGCTCTCTCTCCATCAACCCGGTGAGACGGTATCTTATCTCTGCGAAGCCGCTGTTATCCTCATCCACGGTTGCGGGCTGCAGGTGTGTTGACGGAGCTTCGTCCACAGTGTGATCCTGATCACCGGCGAAGATGTTTCCCTGTCCAATGCCAAAATAACCGATATAGAGCACATAGAGCGTTGAGAAGCTGTAGGCGATCTGTGCCAGCTGAAAATAACCGGCAAAGTGAAGGTAATTGTTGATATTGAAAAGCAGCACGTTCACCGTGAAGACGATCAACGAGGCGATCACCAACGTTCTCAACCATGTCAGGTTGATATGCTCGAGGTTGGAAAATTGATTCTCAATATTCTTCCGGTGCTTACGCAGCAGGTTCAACGCCCAGATGTTATACCCGATCGTAAAAACACCGATGCTGGCACCCCGTATCTTAAAGAAAACCGTCGTGGTGAATGATTCATCTTTTATCAGCGTAATCTTCTCCGCTGCCGGGAGAAAAAGAAAACCGGAAGCATGGAGTGTTAAAAACAGAAGAAAAGGCAACAGGTGGAGCAAGTGAACAGGTCTGATCCTGAAATCTTTTACGGTCAATGTATTAACATAGAGCCATAGCAACGGCCCATGGAGCAGCAGAAAGAGCCAGGCGTTGTTCATAAGGTGGGGATAGGGGAAGTCGTTGTTCCGGTTATAAATCTCTATAAACGGGCCACCGATGGTGAGGGCATAGACGGCAATCATTGCGATGAGGATCTTGTCGGCCTGCGGTTTGTTCTTTTTCCCTGCCAGCAAGACAATGAGGAAGAGAGACATGAAAAAACCAATGATTAAAACCAGGGTCATTTATTTGATGAACTTTTAATATGCATATTATATCCCTTCAGGAAGGTGTTTCTCCAACATAAAATTGATTCATATGCGTGATCAGAAACAATCTTCCATTAGAGCCTGCAAGTTTAGGCATTATTTACCAAAGATCACATCTTTTATCAGTAAAAAACAGGCGTCTCGTCCTCCCTGTGTTGAATAACAGCCAGATTCTTTCTTTGGAGACAACAGAAAAGTAAAAAAACATAAAATTATTTGCATCTGGATGAAAGGGGCTTATCTTTGTAGCAGGTATGCAATATGAACTGTTATCTACTGTGAAATATTTAATCTTTATCCTGTTATTTACGATTCTTCCTGTCTCACTATTTGGTGCGGAAGATAAAAAAGACTCCTTACTCAATGAGCTGGATAAGGTTATATTAAAACGCCCCGCTTATTTGGAACAGAAAGAGGCTGCAATTACCGTTCTGAAAAATAAAAAAAGACAGTTACAGGATGTGGATGATATCATTCAAATAAACAGAGACATCATCAATGAGTACAATAGTTTCATTTGCGATTCAGCAGAGTTTTATATCAAGGAGAATCTGGCAATTGCCCG
>Ga0209347_1004269_pt1 | contig 15097 bp, 6 predicted proteins | sample AutmiccommuBRH23_FD_187382 | JGI IMG/M metagenome (GOLD analysis project Ga0209347, IMG submission 187382) | Deep subsurface microbial communities from Mt. Terri, Switzerland - Autotrophic microbial communities BRH/23 (SPAdes) (version 2) | ecosystem: Environmental > Aquatic > Deep subsurface >... | reverse complement strand
CGATTACGCCTCAATCAAAGGTAAATTGAGATCAGAAATGGTTTATGATGAAGATGCATTTCTTTTTTTTGGTAAAGGCCATATTAGAACTCCAATAATTCAGTACAATAGTCATTTGATATGCCTTTACCCTGATGTCTTATTAAAACAGGCTACCGCTGGGATTTATTATATTGCAGAAATATATGATAAGAAATATAATCTTAATAATCAGTTTGGGAAAGGTTTTGAAAAGTATATAGGGATTATTCTTAATAAATTGAATAAGGACGGAAAATATGGTATTACATCTGAAATTGAGTATAATAAAGGGGGTAACAAAACGTCAGATTGGATAATCATTGAAGAATCGTCGTTGGTTTTCATAGAGTGCAAAACGAAGAGACAGATATTAAAGACAAAGTTATATTCCTCTGGAACACATGAGGATAGGGGGATACAGGATTATGCAGCTAACGAAATAAGTAAGATATATAAGGTTTATAATGACTATAGAAATAATGAAATTCCGGATCTAAAATATGACAGTTCCATGTTTTTTATTCCCTTGATTGTTTTTCTAGAAGATGGGTTTTATTTAGAAGTTAATAAAGAAATAGCAGCTAAGATCAAAGAAATACTTCTTTCCAAAGGTATCTCACCAGAATTAGTTGATGAATATCCGTTTCATATTTTTTCTGTATCTGATTTTGAATATAAATTACAGATAATGTTCAAAATGGGTTTTAGTACCTACTTTACAAAATTGACTACAGGGAAAATTTCCCAAGATTTTATTGAACGTTTTGATTACATCGATTATTTTTCTGATGATTTTGTTGATTTATTTATTACTCCTAACGATATCAGAAGTAGCACAAAAATAAGTTTGTAGATATGAAATAAGGTTTTTTTTGCTTCATAAAGCCTGATGATGTCGCTTATGGAAAAAGAAGTGGGAGGAATTGTCCGTCGTCTATGATGTTGTATCGCTTTAATCTGGTTGCGCTATTGCTGTTATCTTGGTGGTTGTGGTAACCGGCTCCTTTATTCCTTTGGACTTATTGCTTTTAACCATGTCCTTATACTTCGTTGGAACGGCTTTCGACTTGGAAATATACACCACCGATTTTAGCTGTTTATCACTGCTTTCTTCCCGTTAACTTTAGCTTTTTTTGTGGCTTCTGCCGGTTGTTCTTACTTTTTCTCCTTAGTTGTCGCTTTCGCTGTCTTTTCAGCCTTTTTAGAGCCTCAATACGTTCATCAAATCGGGCATTTCGCTTGTCGTAATCCTGTTTATGGGTAGCTTCGATTTTTGCCGTTTGTTCGGGCAGATGCTGTTTTGAAAATGCCAATAACATATTCTTTGGTGTTTGCTACGGAGGTAGATTTTGTCAGGTGGTAATAGAGGTAATCACATCGTATTCCAGTTTTTTGTTCTTCAGTTAGACTGGCTAATATTTCCATCTTTGCCTTGTCTGACATCCCGTAATAATCGTCCTCTTTCAATTCTCCGGTAACACTTGTATTGCCAGTAAATAAGCTGGAAGGAGAAAAAATGCAATTTGGAATAAAAACAAAAAGGAGGAAAGGAAGTTGGTCGGAATTTATTCGGGGTTTCTTTTTTTGCTTTTTCACTCAATTCAAATGCAGTGAGGCTTTCTTTCTATTTTGAAGCAAAATGAAACGGATGTGGAATGACCGGTTTAAAACAGACGGTATGTCGCAACCAAGATAACAAAGACGGTTGGTAGGAATTTGTCGAACTTGTTCACAATTCTAACATCGGTCTTTGGGTAAATTATATTGAATTTCCCTGCAATTTATATTAATTCTGGTTCTTTTTGACTTAGATTTCATGTTTGAGAGTAGAAAGGGGTGGAATATGGTTCAAAATAAATAAATCCGAAACGAAATTTTTTGCAGATGTGGGGAAAATCACCAAAAGAAAAATCCCTGATTGATGAATATTCAATCAGGGATTTGTGATCCTGGTACCCAGAGCCGGGATCGAACCGGCATGGAAATGAATCCACTGGTGTTTGAGACCAGCGCGTCTACCAATTCCGCCATCTGGGCATTGTTATTGTAGAAAAGTGAGTGCAAAAGTAAGCATATTTTCGGGATTACAAATAAGAACACTCTTTTTTTTAGCTATATCATTCTCTTTTTTTCGGCGCGTTCTCTTTTGTTTTGTATCTTTAAGGGTAAAAATGAGGAGAGACAAAACAAATAGTCAGACGAAGATGTTATTCATACAGAACCAATCCTGAAAAATGAATGTTTAGACCCAATGATAATTTCATTTTAGTAATCATATATAATCTTAGTAATGAGAAACAATAATAATTATTGCGTTATTATGAGTGGCGGTGTTGGAAGCCGCTTCTGGCCTTTTAGTAAAGAAGATAGACCCAAACAGTTTCTTGATTTTTTCAGTACAGGTCGGTCATTGCTGCAAAGCACCTTTGATCGGTTCAGTAAAATTGTGCCTGCAGAAAATATCTATATCGTTACCAACGATATCTATGCTGATATGACAAGAGCACAGCTGCCCGAGTTAAAGGAGAATCAGCTTTTGCTGGAGCCGTTAAGAAGGAACACCGCACCGGCCATTGCCTTTGCATCATTCAGGATAAGGGCTGTCAATCCACAGGCCAATATCATTGTGGCACCCTCCGATCATCTGATCATGAAAGAAGATCAGTTTGCCAGTGATATTAAAAAAGGGTTGGCGTTCGTAGCTGAAAATCCGGTACTGCTTACGTTGGGTATAAAGCCCAGCCGACCTGAAACAGGCTATGGTTATATCCAGGTGGAGGAGAAAGCCGCAGATGGCATACAAAAAGTAAAAGCTTTTACTGAAAAGCCCAGCCTTGAGCTGGCCAAGAAATTTGTAGAAAGTGGTGAGTTCATGTGGAACTCAGGAATTTTCCTCTGGAATGTGAATAGTATTATCGATGCATTTAATAAATACCTTCCTGATATTATTCAGAAATTCAACGAAGGAAAAGAGCTGTTCAATACTCCTGAAGAGAAAAAATTCGTGGATGCCAGCTTTCCTTTCTGTCCCAATATATCAATAGATTACGGTGTGCTGGAAAAGGCCGATAACGTTTTCGTGAATATCTCCAACTTTGGATGGAGCGACCTGGGAACATGGGGCTCACTGCACGAAATATCACAGTGTGATGAGAACAACAATGCCAATCTGAACTGCAAGGCACTCTTTATTGAAAGTAATGACAATGTCGTAGCCATGAGTGATGACAAGCTGGTGGTATTACAGGGGCTTGATGACTTTATTGTGGCTGAATCGGACAACGTACTCCTTGTTTGCAAGAAAAGTGAGGAACAACGGATCAAACATTTCGTGACGGATGTGAAGTTCCGTTACGGAGATGAGTATGTGTAATGCCTGTCTATTCAATTGCAATCATCACAACTGACTTGGGAGGTAATACTACTGAAAAGGTGTTCTCCGAAAGGGATAAACCCTTTAGTTCCTTAACCGACACTGTCGATGGCTGCTCAAAGCTATTGTAATCGTTGATCTTGTCTGAGGTGAGTATCTGACCCGATACTTTCCCGGCCGATGCTCCCGGCAGCTGTGCATCTATGCGTTGTTCATTTTTGGGGTCGGCATTTACCAGTGTAATGTGAATCTTACCGTTTGCATCTTTCGATGCTGAAACGCTTACAGCGTCTATTTCCCTGTCACCTTGTCTGTATTTATTACTCGTGAAGGTGATGGGTAGCAGGGTTGCATCCTGATGCACCTTGTAGAGGTAGAACACCCAGTAGGTGGGAGTGAGCACTATCTTCTCCTCATCGGTAAGCAACACAGCCTGTAATACATTCACCGTCTGAGCGAGGTTTGCCATCTGTACGCGTTCGCAATGAGCATTGAAAATATTCAGGTTGATACCGGCAACAATTGCATCGCGCATCGTGTTCTGCTGATAGAGGAATCCGGGGTTAGTGCCCGGCTCTACATTGTACCACGTTCCCCATTCATCTATGATCATGCCTACACGTTTCTGGGGATCGTACCGGTCCATGATGAGGGAATGTTTGGTGATGAGCTCATCCAAAAAATGTTTTTTCGATCGTTGTAAAGTACTCTTCTTCATCGAAATCAGTCGCGGAGCCTTTATCGCTCCAATCCTTTGGAACGGTATAATAATGCAGGGAGAGCCCCTGCATATGATGTGCTGCATTTTTCATCACCGTTTCTGTCCAGTTATAGTCACCCCCGTTGGCGCCGCAGGCAATTTTATAGAGGCGGTTGTCTCCGTAATCTCTGGCGTAAGTGGCATAATGACGGTAGAGATCGGCATAATACTCGGGTCTCATATTGCCACCACAACCCCAGCTTTCGTTACCCACACCCCAGAACCTTACTTCCCAGGGTTCATCGCGTCCGTTTTGACGGCGAAGGTGGGCCATCGGACTCTCACCGTCGAAGGTGATATATTCTATCCACTTAGACATCTCTTCCACTGTGCCGCTGCCCATGTTTGCACTGATATATGGTTCGGCACCCAGCTGCTCACAAAGATTGAGAAATTCATGTGTGCCGAAACTGTTGTCTTCTACCACACCTCCCCAGTGGGTATTGATCATTTTGGGCCGTGTTTCACGGGGACCTATGCCATCCATCCAGTGATATTCATCAGCGAAACATCCCCCGGGCCATCGAAGATTGGGTATATGAATATCTTTCAGTGCTTGTACCACATCGTTGCGTATGCCGCGTGTGTTGGGGATGGAAGACTCTTCACCCACCCAGTAACCTCCATAGATACAACGTCCCAGTTGTTCGGAAAAATGACCGTATATCTGACGGTTGATTGTTCCCCGGCTCTGATCGACTTCAATAACCAATTGGTTCTGTGTAGAGACTGAAATACTGCATAGGTGCAGAAGAATAATAAATGGAACTGTTTTTTTTAATTTCATGGTTAAATGATTTTCATGCACTGAGAAAAACAAGAAATTATAATTGTCTTTGACAGTGCAAAAATAGGGAAAATTCAGGTATAACCATGTTCATGTACTGTGCCTACCGCACGTCCCGAGGGGTCCGCATTTTTTCTGAAAGCTTCGTCCCACTCCAGCGCAACAGGCGAGCTGCATGCCACAGAAGGTACAGAGGGCACACATTGTGCAGCACTGTCGGAAGGGAACAGTTCGGAGTAGATGGTGCGATACACATATTCTTCCTTTGTCAACGGTGGATTGATAGGAAAGCGGTGGTGCACATTGGCCATCTGATCATCAGTCACCTCATTGTTCGCAATCTCTTTCAGGGTATCAATCCAGTTATAGCCCACACCGTCGGAGAACTGCTCTTTCTGTCGCCAGGCTATCTCTGCCGGAAGATAATCTGCAAATGCCTGTCGCAGTATATGTTTCTCAATTTTCCCGTTTCCGGCCATCTTGTCTTTTGGATTGAGGCGCATGGCCACATCCAGGAACTCTTTGTCGAGGAAGGGAACGCGACCCTCCACACCCCACGATGCAAGTGATTTATTGGCACGTAGGCAGTCATACTGATGCAGTTTACTCAGCTTACGCACTGTCTCCTTATGAAATTCTTCAGCATTGGGTGCCTTGTGGAAGTAGAGATAGCCGCCAAAGATCTCATCCGCCCCTTCACCTGAGAGCACCATCTTCACACCCATAGACTTGATATAGCGGGCAATCAGATACATGGGCGTGCTGGCACGCACGGTAGTCACATCGTAGGTTTCAATATGGTAGATCACATCGCGTATGGCGTCAAGGCCTTCTTGCAGGCTATATTCCAGCTCATGATGGATGGATCCTATATGGGTAGCTACTTTTCGCGCAGCTGCCAGGTCGGGTGAACCTTCCAGTCCGATGGCAAAAGAGTGCAGCTGGGGCCACCATGCATCCTCCACATTGTCTGTCTCTATTCGTTTTGAAGCAAATCTCTTAGCCACGGCCGAGATGATGGATGAGTCCAGTCCCCCAGAGAGCAGCACCCCATAGGGTACGTCGCTCATCAACTGTCGCTGTACCGCATCTTCCATTGCTTTTCTTAGTGTTGCCACATCAGAGACATTCTCTTTCACATTGTTATACTCTATCCAGTCACGCTCATACCATCTTGTCGGTTGCTCATCCTGACTGTAGTAATAGTGTCCCGGCGGGAACTCTTCAATCCTGTTGCAATAACCCTCCAGCGCTTTCAGTTCAGATGCGACATAGTAGGCCCCATCGCGATCCCATCCCTGATAGAGCGGGACAATACCAATATGATCACGACCGATGAGGTAAAGATCTTTTTCAATATCATACAGTGCGAAAGCAAAGATGCCGTTCAGATCTTCCAGGAAGCCGGCTCCCTTGTCACGGTAGAGTGCCAGGATCACTTCACAGTCTGATTGTGTGAGAAACTCATAACGCTGTTCGTAGCGTTTGCGGATCTCCCTGTGATTATAGATCTCTCCATTGACTGCCAATACCAGCTTCCTGTCCTTGCTGTAGAGGGGTTGGTTCCCTGAGGCGGGATCGACAATAGAGAGTCGCTCATGCGCTAGAACGGCTTTGTCGCATGTGTAGATACCCGTCCAGTCGGGACCGCGATGACGCAGTCTCTTAGACATCTTCAGCAACTGAGGGCGGAGTTCTTCTCCCTGCTTTTTTGTATTAAATGTACATACTATTCCACACATATATTGTTGTTTTACTGATTTGTTGATTTGCCGATTTACTGATTAAATTATTGACCGATTCCACTTCGCGGGATGTACTCTACGCTTCCATTTGCTGATTTATTGATCGAATGAACGAACGAATCATCACAATAATTGCTGATGAATATTTTCCGCTGCTTTCCTGCCTGATGCAATGGCTTTCACCACCAGGCTGGCACCCATCATTGCATCACCGGTAGCGAATACTTTGTTTACACTGCTGCTGTGTTGTTTGTCAACGGCCACATTGCCCCGCACGTCGTAGGTAACTCCCAGCTCGTTGAGCAATCCCTCCTGCACTGGATGTACAAATCCGAGTGCCAGCAATACCAGGTCTGCTTTGAGTATTTCTGTTTTTCCTGAAGAGACCATGGAGAAACGTCCCTTCTCATCCTTTTCCCAACTGATCTCCTCCACTACAGCCTCTTTTACAAGCCCTTCTTCTCCCTGAAAGGTGAGTGTGTTGAGCATCCAGCGGCGTTCACACCCTTCTTCGTGCGAAGAGGATGTTTTTAGTACCTGTGGGTAGGGGCTAGGCCACGGGGTGGCGGGATTACTGCCCACCGGTGGTTTGGGCATGATCTCAATCTGAGTCACACTTTTGGCTCCCTGTCTGTTAGAAGTACCCACGCAGTCAGAGCCAGTGTCTCCCCCGCCAATCACCAGCACATGCTTATTTTTTGCTGTGATCCTCTCCTCAGTGGGAGAGATCTCACCCTGAAGCAGTCGTATCTCCTGAGAAAGAAAATCCATGGCGAAGTGTATTCCTTTCAGGTCTCGTCCGGGAGGCGTGATGTCTCTTGGCTTGCCGGCACCAACAGCCAGACAAACGGCATCATACTCAACCATGATCTGTCTCCCCGGTATATCTTTTCCTATCTCGGTATTGGTTATGAATTCAATACCTTCTTCTTCAAGTAATGCCAGACGGCGGTCGATGATATGCTTACTCAGTTTAAAGTTAGGGATACCGTAGCGAAGCAATCCTCCGGGCGTATTATCTTTCTCATAGACGGTAACATGATGTCCTTTTCTGTTTAACTGTTGGGCAGCGGCAAGTCCAGCCGGTCCGGAGCCGATCACTGCCACCTTTTTGCCTGTTCTCCTCTTGGGAGGTCTGGCTTTGATCATCCCTTCCAGAAAGGCCACCTCGGTGACTGATGCCTCATTCTCACGGATGGTCACCGGGGCTTCATGTAGTGCAAGAACGCATGATTTCTCACAGGGTGCGGGACAGACCCGTCCGGTGAATTCCGGGAAGTTGTTGGTCTCATGCAACACTTCCACTCCCTTCTTCCATTCGCCCTTGTAGATATGATCCTGCCACTCGGGCATTTTGTTACCCAGCGGGCAGGCCCAGTGACAGAAAGGGATGCCGCAGTCCATACAGCGTGAGGCCTGAAGTTTACGATCTTCCCTGTTCAGGGTTTGCTCCACCTCACCGTGATCATGTACTCTTTCACTTACCAGACGATAACCGGACTCTTTTCGCGGTATCGTCATAAATGCTTTTGGATTTCCCATACTAACTATCTTTTGTCTCCTTCGTAAAGGCTTGTTTTTTATTCATGTAATAACAACCTCGCAGTAAAACCCAACATAAGCGGGATGGAGGATTAATAATCTCTTTCAACCACCGCTATTTTTTTGTTCAGCTCCGCAATTTTCTTCTCCTCCAGCACTTTCTTGTACTCAATTGGCACTACTTTAATGAATTTCTCCACATATTCGTTCCAGTTGTCAAGGATATGCTTTGCCTGCTCACTGTTGGTATATTGCTGATGTTTGGAGATCAGGCTTTTCAGCTCCCTCCTATCGGAAAGATCTTCCACCAGGGAGAGCTCGACCATCTCCATATTACAGAAGAAATCAAAATCACCTTTCTCATCCAGCACGTATGCCACGCCACCACTCATCCCTGCAGCAAAATTCCTGCCGGTAGCTCCCAAGACTACAGTGCAACCACCGGTCATATATTCACAGCAGTGGTCGCCTGCTCCCTCCACCACGGCAATGGCACCCGAGTTGCGTACGCAAAAACGTTCTCCGGCAATACCGTTAATGTAAACCTCTCCCGAGGTGGCTCCGTAAAGTGATGTATTTCCGCAGATAATATTCTCTTCTGCTTTAAAGATGCTTCCTTTGGGTGGTGTCACGATGATACGGCCTCCCGATAACCCCTTGCCAAGATAATCGTTGGTCTCGCCATGAAGATAAAAAGTGACCCCTTTCACAAGGAAAGCGCCGAAGCTTTGACCTGCCGATCCATCAAACCAAGCCGAGATAGTATGTTCGGGTAGCCCCTCCTCGCCGTATCGTTTGGCAATCTCTCCAGAGAGCATGGCACCTGTAGTCCTGTCAGTATTTTTGATTTTCGATTTGATACCCACAGGTTGGTGTAACTCCAGTGCCGGAAAAGCTTCCCTGATCAGTTTGCGATCCAGCACCTCCTCTATCTTATGGTGTTGAGCTCCTGTTTTTCTAATAGCGATCTCTTTAGCCTCTTCCGGGAACCAGATGATTTTAGAGAGGTCTATTTTCTCTGTCTTGGGAGCATCAGGATAGTGTTTGCGTTCTAACAGGTCGGTTCTTCCCACGATCTCATCAAGCGAACGGAATCCCATTTCCGCTAGTTGCTCACGTGTATCCTCTGCCAGAAAACGGAAGTAATTAACGAGGTACTCGTAGCGTCCAACGAATCGTTTGCGTAGCTCTTCGTTTTGCGTAGCCACACCTACCGGACAGGTGTTCAGATGGCATTTACGCATCATCACACATCCCAACACGATCAGCGCACTGGTGGCAAAACCGAACTCTTCCGCACCCAGCATAGCGGCAACCACAATATCACGTCCTGTCTTCAGCTGACCGTCAGTCTGCAGTGTCACCACTCCGCGCAGGTTGTTCATCACCAGTGTCTGCTGTGTCTCCGCCAGTCCTATCTCTAGAGGTAACCCCGCATGCTTGATGGAGCTGGCGGGACTGGCTCCGGTACCCCCTTCTGCGCCGCTGATCACGATCAGGTCGGCCTTTGCCTTGGCAACCCCTGCTGCAATGGTCCCGACGCCGCTCTCCGACACCAGCTTCACGCTGACAACCGCATTCGGATTTACATTCTTGAGATCGAAAATGAGCTGTGCCAAATCTTCTATCGAATAGATATCATGATGCGGAGGAGGAGAGATCAATGAGATGCCGGGGATGGAATGTCTTGTTTTGGCAATGATGTTATCCACTTTGTATCCCGGCAGCTGCCCCCCTTCACCCGGCTTTGCACCCTGGGCAATCTTTATCTGCAGCTCGTCGGCATTAACAAGGTACTCAGTTGTTACACCAAATCGCCCTGATGCAATCTGCTTGATAGCGCTTCTGCGAGACAATCCATCTTCCTGAGTTTTAAAGCGTAGCGGGTCTTCACCTCCCTCTCCGGTGTTGCTGCGCCCACCAATGATGTTCATCGCGATAGCCAGTGCTTCATGTGCTTCCTTACTGATGGAGCCGTAAGACATTGCTCCGGTGCAGAACCGTTTCATGATCATTTCGACGGGTTCCACCTCTGATATGTTGATGGGTTTGCGTTTGTAATCCAGCAGATCGCGGATAAATGCAGGTCTCTCCTTCTCATTGACGAGAGAGGTGTACTCCTTGAACAGATTGTAATTATTCGTCTTGGTCGCAATCTGCAGTCTGGCAACCGTCTCGGGATTCCATGCGTGATAGACTCCCTCCAGGCGGTAGGCGTAGTTCCCTAAATTCCCGAGATGGAAAGGTTCATTTTCATCATCGCTAAATGCCTCTGAGAAGGGTTGCAGCACTTCCCGGGCTATATCTTCCATGTCAATACCCTCAATCTTCGAAGAAATGCCTTTGAAGTAGCTGTTTAATACCGATGAAGAGATGCCTATAGCCTCAAAGATATGTGCGCCGCGGTAACTCCTGAGCGTGGAATTCCCCATCTTGGAGAGCACCTTCAGCAGCCCTTTGTTGACCGACTTGATCAGGTTCTTCTTTGCTGTATAGAAATCGAGTTGTAGCTCTCCCGATTTTACCATTTGCGACAAAACAGCGAAGAGCAGGTATGGGTTCACGGCGTTAGCCCCGAAGCCAAACAGCAGTGCAAAATGCATCACCTCTCTTGGCTCGGCACTCTCCACGACGATGTCTATCTGCATCCGCTTTCTTTTTTCCACCAGGTAGAGGTGTACAGCCGATGTGGCCAGTAGTGACGGTATAGGAGCATTTTGTGCGTTCACGCCCCTGTCACTTAAAACAATATAGTTCTTGCCGTCGTCCACCGCTTTCTCCACCGACAGGCAGAGCTTCTCCACCGCTTTTTTCAATCCCTCTGCACCGCTTTCAGGATCGAACAGCATGGGGATCACGGCCGTCGAGAATCCTTTGTAGCGAAGGTTAGAAAGGATATCGAACTGCGTGTTGGTAAGTATGGGACTCTTCATTTTCACAATACCCGACAGTTCGGGAATCTCCTCGAGCAGGTTCTGATGAATTGCTCCCATATAACCTGTGAGCGACATCACCAGCTCTTCGCGGATAGGGTCGATAGGGGGATTGGTGACCTGTGCGAACTGCTGGCGGAAATAGTTGAAGAGCCGTTGCGGCTTATCTGAAAAAGCGGCCAGCGTGACATCATTTCCCATTGAGGAGGTGGGTTCTTTGCCCTCCATCGCCATGGGCCTTATCAATATCTCGAGGTCTTCGACAGAATAGCCGAAAGCTTTCAGCAGCGTTTCATGGTTCTCCACGTCGTTGTTCACGCTGCGTCCAGAAGATATCTCATCCAGGTTCAGGCAGTTCTTGTTCAGCCACTGCCGGTAGGGGAAAGCGTTGGCTAGCTCTGCTTTCAGATGGTTGTCAGAATAGATCGTTCCGGTATATGTATCTACCATCAACATCTTACCCGGTTTTAATCTTCCCCGTGATTTGATATTGTCAGCGTCGAATTCGATGGTTCCGGTTTCGGAAGCAATAATCATGATTCCGTCGTGGGTGATGGTATAACGTGCCGGACGAAGTCCGTTGCGGTCGAGCATACCGCCCGCATACCGCCCGTCACTGAAGATTAGTGTCGCAGGCCCGTCCCACGGCTCCATCAACATACTGTGATATGCGTAAAATGCCTTCAGCTCGTCCGAGATAGGATTTTTGTCGTTAAAGCTCTCAGGTACAAGCATAGCCATGGCATGAGGCAGTGTTTTCCCGGACATCACAAGAAACTCCAGCACATTGTCTATTGACGCACTGTCACTCATTTTAGGCTGGACAATAGGGTAGAGTGCTGAGATATCATCAAACAGGTCCGATTTCAAAACGCTCTCACGGCTCTGCATCCACTGTCTGTTGCCGCGAATGGTGTTGATCTCCCCGTTGTGTGCCAGCATCCTGAAGGGCTGCGCCAGATCCCATGTGGGGAAGGTGTTGGTGCTGAAACGGGAGTGTACCAGCGCTATACGACTCGTGAAGCTGGGATCGGAGAGATCGGGAAAATACTCCCGGAGCTGCATGGATGAGAGCATCCCTTTATAGATCATCTGTCTGGTGGAGAGGCTCACAATATAGAAGCTGCGGTCTGCACCAATGTGAGACGACTGTATGGTTTTTTCAATTTTTTTTCTCAGAACGAACAGCTTTCTTTCCAGCTCGTCAGTTGTGCCTGGTCCGGACACAAAAAGCTGTTTTATCACCGGTTCAGTGGTGAGAGCGATCTCTCCCAGGCAATCGCTGTTAACGGGCACATCGCGGATGAAAAGTAGCGAAAGGTTCTCTTCTGTAACTTTTTCCTCAATCACGCTCAGACAAAAAGCTCTCTCTTCACTCTCCTGAGGCAGAAAGACGAGCCCTGTACCGTATCTTCCTTCAGCAGGAACGGAAATACCATGAAGGAGAATAAACTCATGCGGTATTTGCACCAATATGCCGGCACCATCTCCTGTGATATTATCGGCGCTTTCAGCTCCACGGTGCACCATATTTTCCAGCACTTGCAATCCTTTTTCAACAATAGTGTGGGATTTATCTCCTTCAAGTGTCATCGCCAGCCCTACACCACAGGCATCATGTTCATTGTTGAATGAATAGAGTGATTTCTGTTCATATTCCTGCAGATTTGGGATGATATTTTTTTTGTTCATCTTGTTTTTTAATTATACTGATTATTGCCAAAAAATAGCAGATAATCACTTACCCGCTATTCCAAAACTATTTGTTAACAGTTATCTGATTTATTGAGAATTTGGTTTAGCTGATAAATAGTAGCTCTCTGTATTTAGGTAGCGTCCACATCTGGTTATCCACGATCAGCTCCAGTTTATCCACGTGGTAACGAATGGTATCGAAATAAACGACAACACTGTCGTGGTAGGCTACTGCCTTTTCGCGGGCATCTTCCATCTTGTTAGCCGTTTTTCGGGCATCTACCATATCATCTACATTACTCTTGATTGCAGATATATGGTCTGCGATCTCTTCGATAAGTGCCGCATCCTCTTTCGACAGTTTGTCGGCTTTCTCTTTGTCGAAGACAGCCCTCATTTTAAAGAGGTTGTCGAGCAATACGGACTGATATTCTGTTGCAACAGGTATGATATGATTCATACACAAATCACCCAGTACGCGGGCTTCGATCTGGATTTTTTTGGTGTAGGTCTCCCATTTCACCTCGTTGCGTGCATGCAGTTCTTTTTCGTTCAGTACACCAAGACTTTCGAACATTTCAACCGATTGTTTCGAGGTGTAGGTATCATAGATAACCGGGACACTGGTTTCGCAGTTGAGCCCTCTCTTGGCAGCCTCTTGCTTCCACTCATCACTGTATCCGTTCCCTTCAAAGCGGATTGGTTTCGATTCCTTGATATATAGACGGAGCGTATCGAAGATAGCCTCCTCTTTTTTCATCCCCTTCTTCATCTTCGTGTCAATCTCACTTCTGAATTCGATCAGTTGTGATGCCACTACAGCATTCAGTGCCGTCATCGCTGAGGAGCAGTTGGCCGAGGAGCCTACAGCTCTGAACTCAAACCGGTTTCCCGTGAATGCAAACGGAGATGTGCGGTTTCGGTCTGTGTTATCGATCAGCACTTCGGGAATATGTGCTACTCCCAGTTTCATCTTCTTCAATTCGTCTACGGTGATGTCATCATCCTCAGAGCTGAATTCAATTTTATCAAGTACGGCCGATATCTGTTTCCCGAGAAATACGGAAATGATAGCCGGAGGAGCTTCATTGGCTCCCAGCCGGTGCGCATTGTTGGCTGACATAATGGAGGCTTTCAGCAGGGCGTTATGTTTGTAAACAGCCACCAGCGTGTTCACTAAGATTGTGACGAACAGCAGGTTCTCGTTGGCCGTTTTGCCGGGTGTGAACAGACCTATTCCGGTATCGGTGCACAACGACCAGTTATTGTGCTTGCCCGATCCGTTGATGCCGGCAAAAGGTTTCTCATGAAGCAACAGCTTGAAATTATGTTTCGCCGCAATTTTGTGCATTAGCGACATTACCAGTAGGTTTTGATCAACCGCCAGGTTGGTCTCTCCAAAAATTGGCGCCAACTCGAATTGATTGGGTGCCACCTCGTTGTGACGTGTTTTCAGAGGGATGCCATATTTATAGGCTTCAAACTCCACCTCTTTCATGAATGATGCCACACGCGGAGGGATGGCGCCGAAGTAGTGATCCTCCAGCTGTTGGTTCTTGGCGCTTTCGTGTCCCATCAGTGTACGTTCCGTGAGACTCAGGTCGGGACGGGCTGCATAAAGTGCCTGATCCACCAGGAAATATTCCTGTTCCCATCCCAGATAAGAGTATACTTTTTTTACATCAGGATAAAAAAGCTTACATACCTCTACTGCAGCTTTATCCACAGCTGAAAGCGTTTTAAGAAGCGGCGTCTTGTAATCCAGCGCCTCCCCTGTGTAGGAGATAAAGACAGTGGGAATACATAATGTGTCGTCCATAATGAAAGCCGGGGAAGAGGGATCCCATGCGGTATATCCTCTCGCTTCGAAGGTATTACGAATACCACCGCTGGGGAAACTCGATGCATCGGGTTCCTGCTGCGCCAGCAGTGTACCAGAGAAGCGTTCAATGATTCCTCCGCCGGGTCCGCTGATATAATCGATAAAGGAATCGTGCTTTTCAGCCGTCCCCTCAGTGAGCGGCTGAAACCAGTGCGTATAATGGGTAGCGCCCATCTCCATCGCCCACATCTTCATACCTGCAGCCACATGGGCGGCAATCTCACGATGAAGTGTGGTGCCCTGATCGATCGCTTCAAGCACGGTTCTCATTGTCTCTTTCGAAAGATACTTAGACATTTGTGCTCTATTAAACACACTCTTACCAAAATATTCAGATGGTAATTGTCCGGGAACCGTCA
>Ga0209347_1004268_pt1 | contig 15099 bp, 13 predicted proteins | sample AutmiccommuBRH23_FD_187382 | JGI IMG/M metagenome (GOLD analysis project Ga0209347, IMG submission 187382) | Deep subsurface microbial communities from Mt. Terri, Switzerland - Autotrophic microbial communities BRH/23 (SPAdes) (version 2) | ecosystem: Environmental > Aquatic > Deep subsurface >... | reverse complement strand
CCGCAAGGCCACTACCCTCATATGCCTGGCCACCCAGCTGCACACCATCGCCACCGGCAACATGACCCCGGCCTATACCCAGAGAGACGGAAAAATAAGGCCGGTGTACATCTACTGCGTGGATATCGCGGAATTCGCGGTAAATAAACTGAGGGACCGGGGAACCCTGGAGGTCACCACAATAGTAACCAACGTGCAGGATTTCCTGGTTAATCTAAAAAACAACCTGATTTAATTTAAAAAACGCCCTCCGGACGGTTAGCCGTCAGCTATCAGCAGTCAGTATCCAGTACCCAGAGTGGTTATAAATAAGCGGCTGCCGATACGCCCCAAAGCTATAATTTTATTTGTAAACAACTATGGTTTACTTTAGCACTTTTTAAAACGGCATATAGTTTCCTGCACCAAAATAAAGACCTCCCCATGTACCGGGGAGGTCTTTATTATATCCGCTATTAAGTTATAGCTTTAGACTGTCGGCGGCATTTTTCCTGTACTTTTCAACTTCATCGGTCAGCCTGTAGCCGTTTTTCTCAATCACTCCCAGGTAATCTGTGATGGCTTTTGAAAAATTGCTGCTGCTGTTCTTTGCCATTCCTGCATAGACTTCCTTTAACCCGGAGGCCAGCTGTTTGGTGTCATAGCTGAAAAGGGGCTTGTTATTGGTGCCGTAAAAGGAGAAATCCACATACTTGTTAAACAGCTGTTTTACGCTGCCCAGCCTTGATGAATCTTTATGTGTATTTATAAAGCTCTCCTGGCTGACGGCCCTTCTCACCACCTCATCCCAGCCTATGACCAGTGCGGCGTCCTTAGCGGGGGGCTGATCCGACTCTACGGCCATAATCTCTATATAGTCCTTCATATCAGGAGTAACATAGTCGCTGAATTTCTTGTAAAAACCGTAGTCGATCACCGGGAAAAACATCCCCTCGGCGGTATCAATCTTATAGCCCCCGTCCCTTACCTCAGCCAGCAGAGCTTTCAAATCACTGTCTTTTATGCTGTCGATCTGGTTTATTTTAAAATCCCGGGTATACACCCTGCCTATTTTCTCCTGAAAAGAGGTGCTATAGCTTATTTTTTCGTCCAGCTTCGGCAGTGCCGTCTTTTGGGACTCTTCCAGCCTGTAAATAATTATTGAGGCATCTTCCTTTGAAACCAGTGAAATATTTTTTTCTGCGAATTTTATTATGTCGGCCGGCCTGGCCTCTTTCCCAAAACTGGCGTTAAATTCATCCATGATGGCCTTTTGCCTATCAGCCTGCCGGGCCGCCTGTCCATCCTTCTCCGAAGCGGCATCCTTTGATCCGGTTGCGGAACATCCGCTTTGCACCAACACCGCTAAAAGCAATACGGCCATTATAAGGAACAGTTTTTTCACTTTTATTTTCCCCTCTCCAAAAAAATTATCTTTGGGACCCGCATTAATAAAGACTGCTTATAAAATAAAAAGTTCCTGATCTTCTTCAGGCAGTATTTCCCAGCATAAACAAAAAAGACCGGAGCATGCGCCCCGACCCTCAGGATTCCCTGATTGATTATACTTCCTGGAAGGCAATAGTCCCGGCTCTATCAAAAAGGTAAAAGCGGCGTACCGCCAGAATTAAAAAAGCTACCAGTATCAGAGGAACAATCTGTATATTTGTCAGCCTGGCGATGGGGTCGTTTATCAGGGGCATTACCCAGACAGCAAACAGGACTGCCTTTTCATACGGCAGACAGCCTTTCTTGTACACTTCCCAGCCATAGAAGGCAATAGCTGCAGCCAAAAGGGCCAGGTCATACTGAAAGGAGTACGGTGTGGCCAGAAAAATCCCGGCTATGAGCACTGAAGCCTTGAGATAGTAGGACATTTCCCTGTGCCATACCCAGAAAACAAGTATGATTACACAAAAAGCTATTATTCCCTGAAGTATATATGAAGTCTGTATACCAACCCCTATCAGACGGGAGGCTGCAAAAACAGTGGACATTTTCACCCACGGCAGGTAGCCGGACTCAGTAATATAAGAAACAAAGGGCATCTGGCCCATAAAAGAAAGCCAGGCGTCCAAACCAAAAACTGCGGCACTGGCCAGAGCGAACACCCCGGCGGAAAATGCGGCTGCCGCAAGAGCTTTCCAGTAGCGGCCCGCCACCAGGGCAATAAACACCAGCAGGGCCAGGTGAGGCTTATAGGTAAGCAGTCCCAGCGATATCCCCGCCAGGACAGGATGCTCACGCAGAAGAAATAGTCCCCAGCCCAGTAATGCCGTAGTGAGAAAACCATTTTGCCCATGTATGGCATTTTGAAAAGCCCCTGGAAATGCCAGAGCAAGACCGAGAGTTGCGGGATCCGGAGCTATTCTTCGCAAAAGGGCCGCATAGAAAACAAGGGTAGTGCTTACCCAAATAACAAGGGAGATAATATACGGCAGATAAGCAAGCGGCAGGACCAGCAGAAGAAAAGTGGGAGGATAATAAAACCCGGCCATATCGGCCTGCTCGCCGGCAAGATCCACTTCCTTCCGGTAGACCTGATTTATGTTGTAGACGCCGCTTATATCACCCTCCCGGGCAAGTTCTGAAGCGGCATAAAAGCATAGGTAGTCGCTGCCCAGGGCCTTTCCCCGGAAGTCATTTATACCCTTTCCGGAAGAGTACGATAACCCTGCCACAATAAAGTATAAGGCCACAAACGACCAGGAATAAATAACTATTCTGCGCCGATTCAGCCAGTGCACACCTATCCCCCCTCCCCCAATACCCGGCCAGAACTAAAACCCCACCAGGCTTTATGATTTGACCGCATATAGCTGGATATAGGTAATGTTGCTTACTTCTATACTTTAATAAAAGTTATAGTCTTTTACATCAGTCTTCCTGCCAATCACAAATAAGACATTTTTCCCATTTTTTACACAAGGGATATGGCACCGGTGTAAAAAAATACGGCCCGGAGAAAGTCTCTCCCGCCGCAAAAACCCGCCTTATTTCTGCTTCCCGGGTCAGCCGAGTATTTCCTGAACCCTGCCCACCATTCCGTTCTCCAGGCGGACTTTTATACCGTGCGGATGTGTGGCGCTTTTGGTCAATATATCTCTCACCACACCCTCAGTCAGCTGCCCGGTGCGCTGGTGCTGCTTTAGCACAATTTTCACTTTAACACCGGGCTTAATACCTTTACGCTCTGATCCATTCATAGCAAGACTCCCTTTTTATTCCGCTTCAGCCCCGACATTATCCTGTCTCCTGGCCTCACCCTGTTTGAAGATGGGTACAATAAGCAGCATACCGGCAAAAAAAAGCGCCCCGGACACCTCGTACATGGTCACCAACGAAAATTCTGTCTTAAGCCAGCCGGCCAGACTCATCATAATTACCATGGCCCCCATGAACATGGGGTTCAGCACCCCATTTACCCGTCCTACGAACTCTTCACGGGTGGCCTGCAGAATTAGAGTATTAATTCCAACATGAATACAGGGAAAAAACAGGCCGCTAAGGAACTGAAAAGAAAGTGTAATCATAAGGCTGGTGGACAGCCCCACTCCGGCAACCGAGATGGCGCTGACCAGAAGCCCAATGGCCAGCAGCTTCTGCGGCGCCATTTTTTTGGCAAGGCCCATGATCACTCCGCCGCCCAGCAGCATGGCCGCACCATTGACCACCATAAGCCACTGCAAGCTTTCCTTGGGCAGGCCCAGCCGTTCAATCACCACAAAAATTCCCAGCGGCTGGATTATTCCCACCGCCAGTCCGGCTGCTATAAAGGTCCCGCTAAGCACTGTCAGCACCCTGTTAAACCACACGTAGCGAAAGCCGTCGGCCAGCTCCCCCCAAAAATTTGTTACCAGCTTTTCTTTTGCATCTCTTTTATCCGGGGGCAGAAAGGTAAGCGCCCCGGCCGACAGCAGAAAGGCCACCCCCATTACCCCGATAGCTATATTAATGCCGTATCTCTGATATACAAAGGTTCCCAGGAGCGGCCCTATAATCATAAAAACAGCCATTAATGTCTGGAACATGGCCATCCCCATCTGCAGCTGGTCCCCCGGCACATGCACCTTAAACAGCTTCATGGCCGATGGCTGGGAAAACTGTGACAGTATAGCCGAAATGAAAGTGACGAAAAATACCGCTTCCCAGGTTCCATAGATTAATGTTAACAGCACCAGGAACACTGACAGGGCGCTTAAGAGGTCACACCAAATCATGGTGATTCTGGGGCGCCAGCGGTCCGCATAGGTTCCTCCGATAAAGGAAAAAAGGAAGATGGGGGCAAATTCAGCCAACGAAATGAGCGAAACGGCAAAGGGGTTATTGCCTGTCCGGTCCATAACGAACAATAGAATGGCAAAGTTACGCGTCCAGATGCCAATCTGCAGCAGCACACCTGACACCAGGATAGCCTGAACAAACCTGTTATGAAAAAAGCCTGTGGTTTTCTCCGACAATATTGAAATCTCCTTTATTTTGTAAAGTTCAAGAAAAACCTGCCTCAGCGGTGCCGGCGGGCATCTAGCGCCACCCCTGCCAGGTATCCGGGCAGTAGCCCACCGTAGCCCTGGGCCCGTTCCTCACTATGGGTGTTTTGAGCAGCAGCGGACAGGTCAGCAGCAGCTCTTCCCTGTCGTGGGCCAAATATTTTAAATTCCTCCTGACATATTCTTTTCCCTCTGTGTCGATGAGATTCTCCAGCCCCACCGCCGACTTGACCCTGTCCAGCTCACCTTTGCTTAAGCCCCGCACCGTCAGGTCAACAAAATGGTACGGGATGGCCCTCTCCTTGAAATAGCGCTCGGCCTTCCTGGTATCCTGGCATTTTTTTACGCCGAATATCTGAATGTTCATATTACCGCCCCGTTCTTCCGGTGTTTTTGAGAAATAAGAGCCTGACCCTATTATCCGGTGTTTTTTATACCGTCCTTCGGCATGCTGATGCTGAGAGAAAAATGGAATTTAAAAAGAAAAATAGCCGGAATTATTATAACACTTATTATCCCAACGCTCACACTTCCCTTTCCGAATAAGTAAAAATCCCCCTGCAGAGCTGAGCTGCAGGGGGATTTTAGTTCGAAACTTATTTTTGCACTTTAACAGTGGTTTGACCGACTACCAGATAGCCTTTGAGGTAACAGCGGAACTCAACTTTCACATCGGATGGGGTCCAGATGAAGTCCGCACGCTCAAACTTAAATTGGCCTATTTTTGCCTGCTCATAGTATCCGTTGCTGCTGGTGAGTGCCTTCACGCCGTTGAGTGTTGCTGTGTCCAGGTCAAAGCCGTCGGTGCTGTAGCCCTCTGGCAGGACAACACGCACGGTGAACACACCCTTGTTGCCTTTCATAACTTTAGGCGTCACTTCAATGGTAGCCGGGATGGTAGGGATGATTACCTCGAACTGTTTTCGGACCGTGGTGCTCAAGCCCGCAGCATCGGTTGCAGTAATTATGACGCTATAAACTCCCGGCTTGTCCAGTTGGATAGTGGTACCATTTGCCAACTCGTTACCAGTGGCTGTATCCGGGCCTAAAACGGTCATTTTTTGGGAAACCAGACCTGACAGGCTATCTTTTGCCGAGTACTGCAGCTGCAATGTGGTGCCGAGATCATATTGGTCGTTCAGATTGATTGTTATGACCGGTGCGGTCTTATCGACCTTCACTTCAGCTGTGTTCACCGCTTCAGTGTTGCCGGCTGCATCAACTGAGTAGAAAGACACTTTGCTGACGCCTTCATTATCCACAGTGAAGGTGGCGCCTTCCACGTAATCGGAACCGTTGATCGAATAGAAGGTTTTAGCAACACCGCTTAGTTTATCAGTTGCGGTTAGGTTCACAGTCACATCTTCCCCGGACCAGGTTGCCGGAACGTTGGCAGCTGTGACTGGTGCTGTTTGGTCAATCTTTACTTCAATTGTTTGTGTTTCTTCAATATTACCCACCTGGTCAACCGAGTAGAATGATATTTTGTTGACGCCTTCCTGGTTGAGCGTGAAAGAAGTACCTGCTTCAAAGGCACTGTCGTTCACAGAGTAGTAGGTGTCTGCCACACCTGTTAAGTTATCGGTTGCTGACAGGGCGACGACACAGCTTTGATTTGTCCAATCTGTTGGCGCATCAGCAGTTGTTACCGGCGGTACTGTGTCAACAATCAGCTTGGCAATAACCATATTGGACGGATCCGATTGGCCAAACGAGTTGCTGAATGAAGTAACATAGTACTGGTGGTCTCTATACGAAAGATTGGAGACCGTATAAGACAGGTTGTTCAAATTTTCCGTCAGCAGCACCGGGTTGCCATCGATTATTTCATACACGTTATAACCGTTTGCGTAGGTGACAAAGTTCCATAAGATCTGAGCGCTGGTTGGGCTTAGCAGCTTCAGGCTGGCCACCGGAGGCTGCATGATCGGATAGATGATGGTCTCAGTTAACCGGTTGGAAGGTGCTGATTCGCCGAAGCGTGTATTATACGTGGTCATTTCGTAATTATGGGTACCTTCCGACAGGTTGTAGAGCTTGTACGTCAGCGCCGTTCCCTTATAGACCAACTGCCGGCTATTGCCTGTTACTTCGTAGACACGGTATTCGTTCGCCCACTCAGCGGCCTGCCAGGTCAGAGTGATGTTGTTGACATTATAGATGGTCCATTTGAGAAGCGGCGGCTGTACCACCGGCCAAACCAAGGTGAAGTTTATCTCACTCCCTAAAGTCGATTCACCGAAGCGACTGCTGAAAGAGTGTACCTCATAGACATAATCGCCGGCAGGCATGTTGGTATACTTGACGGACGTGGCGGTTACCGTGCTTTTCAAAACTTTTTGTCCGTCGATGATCTGATAAATTTTGTAGTTCGTTGCGTAGGTGGCGGCGGTCCACTTCAAGGTTATGTCATTTCCGTTTGTAATGCTTTGCGTCAGATTGGCTGGTTCCTGCATTGCCGGGAAGACCAGAGTAAAGGAAACCTGGCTTCCATCCAACGATTCGCCGAAGCGGTCGCTATAGGAGTGAACTTCAAAGACATAATCGCCGGCCGGCATGTTGGTATACTTGACGGACGTGCCAGTTACCGTACTTTTCAGGACTTTTTGTCCCTCGCTTATCTGATAAACTTTATAAGCTGTGGCGTAGGTGACGGTATCCCATTTTAAATTTATATCATTGCCATTGGTAATGCTATACGTAAAATTGCCCGGAGCCAGCATGGTCTGTTGCTCAAGAGTCAGGGAGACCTGGCTGCCTTCCTGAGATTCACCGAAGCGAGTGCTTACAGAGTGAACAACAAAGGTGTGATCACCGGCTGAAACCTTGGAGAGCGTCGCGGTCAAGTTAGCTACCGAAGTTTTTAGGACTTCTTGCCCGTCAACGAGCTCATAGACCTTGTAGCCAGTGGCGTACTGAACCGCTCCCCAGGTCAACACCACATCATTGCCATTTTGAATCCTGTACGCGAGGTTACCCGGGGCTGCCATCACCGGGAAAACCAGGGAAAAAGTGACTTCCGCTCCACTCGGCGATTCCCCCAAAAGCGTTGAGACAGAGTGGACAGCATAGTGGTAATCACCCGCCGGACTGTTGGTGTATTTAACGGTGGTACCGGTGGTGGTGCTTTTGAAAACTTCTTGTCCGTCTATTACTTGATAGACTTTATAGCTGGTTGCGTAGGGAGCGGCTGTCCATTTTAAACTGATGTCATTGCCGTTAGCAAGGCTGTAGGTCAGGTTTGTCGGCGCTTCCATCATTTGTCCGTTCATTGTCACTGTCAGCTGGCTTCCTTCCAACGACTCCCCAAAACGGGTGGAGTAAGAGTGAACCTCATAGGTGTATTCGCCCGGCGGAATGTTGGTATACGTGACGGTTGTGCCGGCCACAGTGCTTTTCAAGACCTTTTGCCCGTTAACGACCTGATAGACCTTGTAGCTCGTTGCATATTCAGATGTATCCCAGCTCAGAGTGAAGCTGGTGGCACTTTTAATGGTCTGTATCAGATTATCCGGCGGTTGCATGGTTGGGAAAACCAGCGTAAAGGAAAGCGAGCTGCCCTCCTGGGATTCACCAAAACGGGTGGAGAAAGAGTGAACTTCATAATTATAATCCCCTGCCGGCATGTTGCTGTATTTGGCGGTTGTGCCGGTCACCGTGCTTTTCAGGACTTTTTGTCCGTTGATGATCTGATAGACTTTGTAGCTGGTTGCGTTTGATACGGTTCCCCAGGTCAGGACGATGTCATTGACATTTTGTAAATTGTACGTAAAGTTACCCGGTGCTTCCATTGTCACGGTACCCAGCGTAAAAGAGACCTGGCTGCCATTTGCCGATTCACCAAAGCGATCGCTATAGGAATATACCTCGTAGACATAATCGCCATCCGACTGGTTGGTGTACGTGACGGTTGTGCCGGTCACCGTGCTTTTCAGGACTTTTTGTTCCTCAATTATCTGATAGACTTTGTAGCTGGTTGCGTTTGACACCGTTCCCCAGGTCAGGACAATGTCATTCCCGTTTTGTACACTGTACATAAAGTTACCCGGTGCTTCCATTGTCACGGTACCCAGCGTGAAAGAGACCTGGCTGCCATCTGCCGATTCACCAAAGCGGTCGCTAAAGGAGTGAACCTCGTAGATATATTCGCCAGCCGGATGGTTGTTGTACGTGGCGGTTGTACCGGTAACCGTACTTTTCAGGACTTTTTGTCCGTCGATTATCTGATAGACTTTGTAGGCTGTAGCGTTTGACACGGTTCCCCAGGTCAGGACAATGTCATTTACGTTTTGCACCTTGTACGTGAAGTTACCCGGCGCAACCATGGTGATGGCACCGACAGTCAAGGAGACCTGGCTGCCGTCTGCCGATTCACCGAAGCGGTCGCTATAGGAGTGAACCTCGTAGACATAATCGCCAGCCGGATGGTTGTTGTACGTAACGGCTGTACCAGTCACTGTGCTTTGTAAGACTTTTTGTCCGTCGATGACCTGATAGACCTTATAGCCTGTTGCGTAGGCCACTGCGCCCCATTTCAGGTTTATGTCATTGCCGTTGGTCAAAGTAAACGTAAAATTTCCGGGAGCCGTCATGGTCGGGAAAACCACTTCTACCTGTACAGGGGTAGAGAGCGGAGATTCACCGTACAGGGAATTCACAGAGGAAACCGCATACTGGTGCGATCCTGCAGGCGCATCGTTGGCAGTGTATGTCCGCCCGGTAATTGAAGTAACTAATGTCTCTTGACCGTCTTCGGTGATTTCGTAGAGATTATAGGTTTGTGCATACTGAGACGCTCCCCAGCTCAGGGCGATATCATTGCCGTTTTTTATTGTATAGGTCAAGGTTGCCGGTGCCGCCATGTCCGGATAGACAATGTCAACCGTGATCGGTGCACACGGACCTGACTCACCGTCTGGGCTCAAGGTGGACACCACATAGCTGTACGAACCTTCCGGAAGGTTGTTCAGGGTGTAGGCAGTGGATGTTGACGAACCATGCTGTATTAGTTGTCCCTCGGTAATCTCATACACATAATAGCCCGTAGCTCCGTAAACGGGGCTCCACGTCAGTTTTACGTCATCCGGAGCAAGCATTTGGAAGGCCAGATTACTTGGAGGCAGCACGTTGTCGTTGATGGTTGCGAATGCGTTTGACAAAGGAAACACCAGTAGCAACACCAGTAGCACTGATAATAGAAATGAGCACTTACTGCCAAAAAGTTTCCCCATGATTATGGTCCCCACCTTTCATCGTGAAAAAGGAAATAAGGCCCAATAAAAAAGAGCCCCAAACAAGGCTCATAGATAAGAAAACTATGAAACCCTGTGGCAACCGGCTGCCTTTCACGTAAATACAACGCCGTGGTTTAGGCCCTTGGCTTTGCGTCTCATGGTTTCCCATGATTTGCCCTTTTCACTTGGTATATTTTACTACAATTTTATCCATAAAGTCCCTAATTTAAAATGAGTCATATTTCCTATTATTTTATTCCTAAATGGGCTATCCTGCGAATCGACAGCCGGGTGTTGGACCTAAGTTCGACAATCAGTTTTTTCCGTATGTGTGAATCTTTCAGCTTTCTCATGTCTCAACAATTACCCATTCCAGCCACAACATAACTTCCTTTAAAGCAATATGCTACAGGGGACAGTTCCCCTGTAGCACAACACATGACAATCCCAGCTTGGGCCGCTACTTGTATATGGTTCTCAGTATCAGGTTAATATTTCTCAATATTTTTTAACGAAATCATATATCACAAATCTTCAATTTTTTTCGAATGGAATTCCTCGTCCCGGCCCTGATTTCTTCACTTCCTCTTAGCCAGCTGCCGGATGATTTCTTCTTTATGCAGACTCACAAAAGTACAGCTGGGAGTTGTGCCGCATTTCCTGCAGGCTATGTCATAGGCAGAGTTTATGGCTCCACACTGGGGACATGAATAATGCTCAATCATTTCCGCGTACCATTTCTCATACCCCACTTCTTTGATGCGCTCCTGATATTTCCACAACTCAATTCTATGCGGCATTTCGGCCTGAAACAATCTCAGCTCTTCACAGGGATATTCCTTACATTCACCGCAAAAGTCCACCCCTTTTTCAGCAGCGCAACCAGTCTTTTTACACCCCGCACAGTAATAGCAGCGATTCTCAGACCGGCAGCCATGGCATCGCAAATCTTCAACCGGGCACTGCAAACGTTCCGCAAGTCCCTTAAGCCTTTGTAGGTCCTCCCGGGTTCCAATATAAACGCTGCAGGCAGGACAGAAAAGCCCGCAAACGGCGGCAAGCAACTTGTCCGGTGTATAAAGGTTCTCATCAGCCCTTTTCATAATCTGCTCCATCTCCTCCCAAAATGTTATTTAAAATAGAGGTTACTCCAGCTGAGGACCCTTACCGATCACCATTTTGCCTTGAAAATATTTTTTTTGTATAACTGGCGCATTTTCCAGCCACTTAGCCAGTCCCTGTTCTTTAATAAAACAGAGGTTGTAGACTTTGATATTATGAGGCAGGACATTGGCCCGGTCAGCGGCCGGATTCAGCATGGTGCAGGGAAATACCGGGCATTCATGGCAAAAATCAATGCCACGTCTATCAACACAGGCATAGGTTTCACAGTCACTCCCCAGAGCCGGACAATCACCCTGTCCCTTCCGGCAGCCGGGGCAGGGGAGCTTTTCACTTTTCAGACCCCTGGCAGCCAGGTATTCAACTAACTCAGGATTGTCCTTAGCCTTGTAAGCAAGGCATTCTCCGCAGTAAATACCACAGGGCGCAGCCAAAACATTTTCTTCGGTTATTACCATTAAGTTCGCCTCCTGGTTTCAGTCTAACGGTTAGACTGTATAAGGAGCCCAAAGGTTACAAGAACGTCAGGAAAAAATGTTCCATTCTTTTCTTTTGATGCCCTGACTGATTCTTTGCGCCAGGGCCTCATCCACTTTTTCCGGGTAGAGATTCTGATAAATGGAGCGCAACGTTTGCAGTTTGGCGATTTCTTCCCTGGCCTGCACATCGATCGGCTTCGGCCGGGGACCGGCTAAAGGCGGCTGTTTTGATATCCAGCCCTGCGATAGGGCGAAGCGAACCCACTGGTGGCAGTTGCAGGGATTTGACCTTTTAATCAGCTGGCACCTGTCCTCCAGGTAACCTGCCACTCTGTTTTTGGCACGGTGCAGAGTAGTCTTGACTGCCCCCGGAGAACAGCCAATAATTTCAGCAGCAGTTTTGTAAGGAAGGCCCAGGGTTACCACCAGACAGAAAAGCACCCGCTGTCCTGTGGGAAGGCACTCGGTAAAACAGTGCAGGCACTTTTGCCGTGCTTCATTGGCAAGCAGCTCGGCTTCAGGATCGTTGGCGGGATCGGAGTCAATTATTTGCTCCATGGTATAGCCGTAGTCTTCGGTCAGCACCTGGATGGGCAGCCTGGTTCTCTGTTTCAGGTAATCACGGGCAGCATTGAGGGTAATTCTGTATATCCAGGTAAAAAAGGAGCTGTCCCCGCGAAAGTTTTGGTAGGAGCGAAAGGCCCGTATAAATGCCTCCTGGGTTATTTCTTCGGCGTCACTGGCACTGCCGGTTAGTCCCAGGGCCAGCCTGTATACCTTTGCATGGCTATCCCGGTACAGCCGGTCAAAAATATCCTCAGGTTTATCGGACAGGGCGGCCACCTTCTTTTTTTAAGATAACTACCTGGCTTTCTGCCAGGCATGGTGTGCCCGGCACAGGTGGTAAGACTACTCGGCAGTGTCACCCTCATGAGCACGGGCCAGCAGGGATGGTGTCAGGTTATAAATAGATTGCAGCATATCGCCCGGCTCCGGCCGGGGGCGGTATAGCAATACTGCACAAAGTGAAAGCTCATATCAAAAGCCTCTACGGCAAAAAAATATTTTACTGCCTTCGACTCTAATCCTGAGAAGCCTTCCTTTTTTGTAGTTACTTGTGGTACGGTTCACCCCGGGCAATTTTAAAGGCCCGGAATACCTGCTCCAGAAGTATCACCCGCATGAGCTGGTGGGGGAAGGTCATTTTGGAGAAGGACAGTTTGTGGTTTGCTGATTTGGTTATTTCCTCCGATAGTCCCAGAGTGCCGCCGATGATGAAGGTGACCCGGCTCTTTCCCTGCAGGCCCAGGGTGGAGATGAATTCTGAAAGCTCCTCCGAGGTCATCTGCCTGCCCTCCCGGTCCAGGGCCACCACGAAGTCCCCCTGGCTCAGGTGTTTTAACAGGCGCCCGGCCTCCCGGGACTTTACGGACTCCTCCAGAGAGGCTGAAATACCCTCTTTAAAGGGCTCGTCCTCCACCTCCGTGACATTCACCCTGGCATAGGCCGAAAGCCTTTTCAGGTACTCTTTCTGGGCCTCCTGGAGGTATTTTTCTTTAAGCCGTCCCACCGCCAGTATGTTTATCTGCATGTAATCCCCCTCATGACCATCTTCTCAGCTGTAACTCCGTTTACAAGCCCAAATAATAAGCTATTCTGCAATAAATGAATATATTTGGACCAATATTGTTTATCATTTAAATAATAACAATATTAGGCTCTAGCGATAACTTGACAATTTACACATAATATGTTATTCTAAAAGATTATTATTGACTATTGTGCTGAAAATATGATAATAATCTATATAGCAATTGTTATTTGTTCAAATGGCCATCTTCAACCAAAAACAATCAGATACGGAGGATAAAATGAAAACAGCCGGCGGCATAGAAGCACTTGAGATATCTGTAAATGTGATGGGAAAGCCCGGTAAAATATATCCAACGCTGATTTGGGACAACAGTACGGCAATACTGGTGGATGCGGGGTATCCGGGCCAGTTGCCCCAGCTCCTGGAGGCCATTGAGAAGTCCGGCGTGCCCTTTGAAAGAATTAACAGCATAATAATCACCCATCATGATTTGGACCATACCGGCAGCCTGGCCGACATTCTGAAGGAATTGCCCCAAGGGGCAGTCGTACTGGCCCACCAGGAAGAAAAGCCATATGTCCATGCCGAAAAGCCCCCGGCCAAGATGACTCAGGTCGAGGCACTGCTTAACTCCATGCCGGAGGAGGGGGGCCGGGAAATGAAAATGTATTATGAGTATATCAGGGCCAATTATAAAAAACTTAAGTGCACAGTTGACCGGACACTGGCCGACGGAGGGGAATTGCCTTGCTGCGGCGGCATCACCGTCATCCACACCCCCGGTCATACTCCGGGGCATATCTGCCTGTACCATAAGGAGACTAAAACGCTTATTTCCGGGGATGCCCTGTTTGTAGAGGACGGGCAGCTTGTGCCCGCCCATCCCTTTACCAACCTCGATCCGGACCTGGCCGCCAGGTCCCTGAAAAAGCTCAGCAGGTACGACATTGAAGCAGTAGTCTGCTATCACGGCGGGCTTTACAGTGATGACGCCAACCGGCGTATTGCAGAATTGGCCAAGCCCTCTTAAATTCTATGGCGCAACAAAGCTTGGATCCTCCTTCACTTCTGCCTATTATCTCCCTCTGCTTAATCAAAAAGACATACCTTGGCGGGCATGTCAGCTTTTCTCAAGGAATTTCACCACCACCGAAGCAAAGTGGCTAAAATCTTTTAACCCTTTTTTCAACAGCCTGTGAACCCTTTTCGAGTCAATTTCGGTATAATCATGTACCAGTATATTTCTGAAACTGACCATTCCTTTAATTCTTCCGGCCAGTTCCCGGGGGATTATCCCTTCTTTCCCCAACTGGGCGAATATATTCTCCTGTTCGGCCGGAAAGGTCATTTTTTTTCTGGCGATAATATAGTTGGCTATATCCATGCACACCTGGATAGACAGCTGAAGGTTCCTTTCTACCACTGCCTGAATGTCCTGGTCATTGAGGTATTTGTTTAATTCAATGTCTTCAAATCTTTTCAGCCGGCTTATATTACTCATCAAGCCTGGCCAGGCGGACCAGGATTACGCTACTGTCTAACACCCAGCCCGCCCTCCTTTATCCTTGCAGCCAAATGCCTGGTGTGAAAATGAAAATATTTTTTGTAATCATAATACCTGCCGGCTATATCCATTTCAAAAAATGCCCTTTTGTCGGCGCTTCTTTCATAAATAATACAGCCCTTCTGAATAACCTGAAACTGCAATAATCTTGGAGCTTCATTCAGAATAATTACTTCTGTACTCCGCCTTACAAGCCTCCGGGTATCCTCCATTACCTCCAGGCGGTATTTTAACGTGTTTGCCGGAACTGGATCCGTTAATACAGCAATATCCACATCGCTGTCCGGCCTGGCCACCCCTTCGGCATAGGATCCATATAAGTAGGCCGCTGTAATTTCAGGCCTTCTTTGGAAGTACTGAGCCAGCAGCGGCAAAAAAGGAATATCCTTCATTTCAACCACCAAACCGTTCTTCATTTCCATATATTATAACATATATGGGTTCATTCAAAAAAATAAGTCTATTAAGACGTCTACCAAACAAAAACGGCGCTTTACGCGCCGCCTTTTATAACCTTTACATTGGCCCCAAGACCGTTCATCTTGCTTTCCAAATCATGATAGCCCCTGTTTATATACTCCACATTAGTGATCTCGGTGGTGCCCTCGGCCATCAGGCCGGCTATCACCAGCGCAGC
>Ga0209347_1004265_pt1 | contig 15113 bp, 14 predicted proteins | sample AutmiccommuBRH23_FD_187382 | JGI IMG/M metagenome (GOLD analysis project Ga0209347, IMG submission 187382) | Deep subsurface microbial communities from Mt. Terri, Switzerland - Autotrophic microbial communities BRH/23 (SPAdes) (version 2) | ecosystem: Environmental > Aquatic > Deep subsurface >... | reverse complement strand
AGGTTGGCGTAATGGGTGGTGATCACCCCGAAGGCTTCCCGTTCATAGAATACCTCCAGGCAGGCTTCGGCCAGGGCCCCGCCCAGTTCCGGATCGCTTCCCGTGCCAAATTCGTCAATCAGGAAGAGGGTTTTGCTATCGCATCGCTGCAAAAAACGATTCATATTCTTCAGCCGGTAGCTATAGGTGCTCAGGTGGTTTTCTATGGACTGGTTATCGCCAATATCAGTGAGTATTTGTTCGAATAAACAGATGGAACTGCCTTCATGTACCGGGATAAGCAGCCCGCTCTGAAGCATAAGCTGCAGCAGGCCAATGGTTTTCAGGGTAATGCTTTTCCCTCCGGCATTCGGCCCGGAGATCACTATGACCCTGTTATCGGGGGAAAGTTTTACCGTTTGCGGCCAGGTTTTTTCGCCACTCCGCTTATTGGCGAGGTAAAGCAAAGGGTGATAGGCTTCTCGCAGTTCCAGGATCCGCTCCCGGTTAATCCGGGGCAGCAGGGCGTTCATGTCATGGGCATAGCGGGCTTTTGCGGCCGTAAGGTCTGTTTGGGCCAGGTATTCCTGATAATCTCCAAGCAAGGCTGAAAAAGGCCTGATCTGGGCGGTAAGCTGTTTAAGGATCCGCTGGATCTCTTCCCGTTCTTCAAATTCGAGGTTGTTTAGTTCACGGCCGTGAGCCAGGGTGGCTTCTGGTTCAATAAAAACAATGCTTCCCGTTTTGGATGTTCCCATTACCGCGCCCTTTACTTTTTTGCGGTACATGGCCTTCACTGCGAGCACCCTCCTGTTTTCCACCACCGATTCCCGGATGTCATCCAGGTAGTCGGAAGCGTTATAGGTACTCAGTGCCGCCGCAAAACTCTGGTTGATCCTGCCCCTTACCTTCAGGATTTCCTGGCGGATCTCTTTCAGCTCCCGGGAAGCATCATCCCTGATCTCGCCAAAGCGGTCTATGACTTCATGTATGGCGGCCGGAATTTCGGTATTGATCTCAATTTCTTCGGAAAATGCGAAAAGCAAGGGGTAGTATTCCTTGAATTTCTTAAAGAATTGCTTATGCGTGGCGATGGTTTCACATATGGCCGCAATCTTCCTGAAGCCTGTAATTTCCAGTGTGGTATTTTCAATCTGAAGCAACTTCAGTTCGAGGCCAATCGCCTCGAATCCGTGGTTGGGGATCCGGTTATCCGTGGTGTGGGAAGATAGGTATTCGGAGGTTTGCCCGAGCGAATTTATGAGCTCGTCCTCGTTTATCATGGGCGCCAGGGCAAGCGCCCTTTCCCTGCCAAGGTCGGTCTGACAGCGGTCTGACAGCTGCTTTAGTACGGTTGGAAACTCAAGGTCCTGCAAGGTTTTTAGACTGATGTTGTCCATCGCTTGATAATAGGCTATTTTTAGCGGAACAAAAATAGCCCTTTTTCACATGAATGTCAGCATCCACCCCAGCTGGAAATCCCGCTTACAAAGTGAATTCGAGAAACCTTATTTCAGGCAGCTCGCGACATTTGTCCGCGAGGAGTACAAAACCAATACCTGTTTCCCGGCGGGGAAGGATATTTTTGCCGCTTTTGACCATTCAACATTCGATGCCACCAAGGTGGTGATCATCGGGCAGGATCCCTACCATGGGCCGGGACAGGCCAATGGTTTATGTTTTTCAGTGGGGGAGGGCATCCCGCATCCTCCTTCCCTGGCGAACATCTTCAGGGAACTGGAAAGCGATCTGGGAAAACCTTACCCGGCCAGCGGAAACCTTGAACACTGGGCAGGGCAGGGGGTCTTGCTGCTAAATGCCACCCTGACGGTAAGGGCACACCTTGCGGGCAGCCATCAAAACAAAGGATGGGAAATTTTTACAGATATGGTAATCAGTAAACTGAATGTAGAAAAAGAGGGCCTTGTATTCCTGCTTTGGGGCGGGTATGCGAAGAAAAAAGCAGCGCTGATCAACCCGAACCGGCATTATATCCTGAGTTCGGGCCATCCTTCACCCCTAAGCGCCAACCGTGGACTTTGGTTTGGCAACAGGCATTTCAGTAAAACAAATGCCCTGCTGCTTCAGCAGGGGAAAGCGCCTATTGAATGGTAATCTTCCCTAAGGGTAAAGAAATCTTTCGGCGGGGATGTTATTATTTATCAACTTTAAATGAAGCAGGCTATCCAAAACATTATCAATTACTTCGACAGAAATTTGGTTTTGACTCCATCGTGTTTTTGAAAGCCATTTCCGGATATCGGTAACCTCCAGGTCGTAGCGGTTTGCAAGGGTACGGTCAATACTCGGGATTTGCCTGAATTCCGCTGTGTACAGGTTGATTATGTCCAGTACATGTCTCAGGATTCCGGCCTGTTCCTGCAAAAAACCCTGCCGGGCAGCGATCACAAAACACGGCCAGGGGGTTGGAAAGTCACCCAGGCGCCTGAATATACCCTGGTCTACCAGGGGTTTTGTGGTAAAGTGCTCCCACATAAAATACGCCGCCGCGCCTTCTGTTAGTGCTTTAACCGCCCCCTCCAGGTTATTTACGGTCTCGAAGCCCAGGCCTTCCGTATCCCAGCCCATACTTTGCGCATGCAGGAAAGCCATGAGGTGGCTGCCGCTACCCGGCCGGCTGATGGCTGCCTTTGCATTTCGCAGATCGGATATGTCCTTGTAAGCGGAGCCGGCACCAACATGGATGCCCCAAAGGAGGGGGCTCGACACATATTCCTGTACGATCCGTACCGGGTTGCCCTCGCTGATGCTCTTGACAATCCCTTCGGTGAGGATAATCGCCACGTCCGTTTGGCCCTCGCGGAGCATCTCGCACATCCTGCCCGTACCTTCGGGCACATCGGTCCATTCGGCAACTATGCCGCGATCTTCAAAGGCACCTTCTTCCATGGCCATATGCCATGGAAGATTAAAATGTTCAGGAACCCCCGATAGGCGTATTTTTTTCAAGATTGGGTGAGTTTATCCATGGTATATTGGATTAGCTTTTCCATAGCGGCTTTCGGATTCCCTGAAAATTCGCCCGTTGCCCTGTTGGCGAGGATGCTGTTGATGGAAACGGCCCGGTGCCCCATGAGTGAAGCCATGGCATAGAGGGCGGAGGTCTCCATTTCCAGGTTGGTAATTTTCAACCCATTGTATTCGAAAGCGGCTAATTTTTCAGACAGGCCCGCATCTTTGGGTTCCAGGCGCAGCTGCCGGCCCTGCGGCCCGTAGAAGCCCGAATTGGTCCCGGTAAAACCCCGCTGTACGGAACCGGATGCAAGCAGTTCGAGCAGGGCAGGATCCGGCCCGGAGACATAAGGCCTCGATTTTTCCTTTTGCCAGTTGAGTTGCCGGATAAAAGCATCTTCCACATCAGCATATTCTGAGGGGGGGTGCTTGTAAAAATGCAGGAGGTTGTCGAGCCCTATGGCCAGTTCGCTTACCAGCATGGAATCAATCGGGATTTCAGGCTGAATGGCCCCGGAAGTGCCTATCCGGACCAGGGTCAGGATCCGCTTTACGGGCTTCACGGTCCTGGAGTGCAGGTCGATATTAACCAAGGCATCGAGTTCGTTAAGGACGATATCTATATTGTCTGTCCCGATCCCGGTTGAAATTATGCTTATCCTCCGGTTGTTCAGGTAGCCGGTATGGGTTATGAATTCGCGCTTGCCCTTGCTGACTTCAAGATGGTCCAGGTATTTTGAAACCATGGCTACCCTGTCCGGGTCTCCCACAGTAATGATGGTATCCGCCAGTTCTTCCGGGTGAAGGTTCAGGTGGTAGATAGTCCGGTCCGCGTTAAGGATCAGCTCCGAGGCACCAAGCTGCATACTAAAGCTTAAGGATTCTGCCGGATTCTGTGTTATAGAGGAAGTTATACTTTAAGGCACCTCCCAGATACGACTCGTTATCACGAATATGGGAATAATAACTGGTTTTTCCATCCAGGATTTCCTTCCCTTTTTTGGTAAGGCTTACCGGGTTAAACGAGGAAAATAATGGCTTCAGGCTGGTAAGGATGCGTTCGTACTGGCTATCGCCGAACCCATAGCGTCCCTGATTCCTGAGGATGCTGCCAAGGAGGGCTTTTTTGTTTTTGGGTTTGTCTATGAAGGAAAGCTCCAGCAGGCGGTTTTCGAGCTCGTTCAGTCCGTTTTTAATACTCGGGAACCGCTTCAGGTGGGCAAGAAGGGCCTCAGAGAGGTAGTCGAACTGGTAGTTCTCAAAATCGGTCAGGTTTTCTAGCCGGATTGGGTTATCACTGCAATAAAGCTGCCATACATAATCGGCGTATTCCATGTCATCCTGGGTGAGGATCCGGCGGTTTGTATAACGGTCGAGCAATTGCTCATCACTCAGATCATTCAGGCCGTAAAGCTTTTCGCTATCATCTTCGTTCCCACTGCAAATAAGGGAGATTTCGGCATGGCGGCGGTAGGTCTTCAGCCAGCTGATCACCGCGAGCATGTTGATCTGGCAAAACAGGTCGTACTCAAACCATAAAATGATCTGGTCCTGTTGTTTGTGGTTACAAAGCGAGCGGTATTCCTTCAGGGTCTTTTCTACAAACCAGGATTTGCTCACATTGTAGTTCTTATGCAGGAAATCGAAGCGGGTTTTCCAGAATGATTCGCTCCCTACATTGGTTTCGGTTTTCCCTTCGCACAGCATCTCCCTCCAGGTAATAATATCGCCCTTTACATTTAAACTTTGAAGTCGTTGGGTAAAGTTATCCCCGTTGGTAATGTGCAATTGGGATCTCATTTTCAGTGTAGTTTAGGTTCTAACCCCTAAAGGTAACATTTAATCAAAAAAAACAAAAGATTATTAACACAATTTACCCGCCTACCCGTTTGGTTTTGAAGCCCTTTTGCTTTAGTATGTCCATAATGCGGTCCCGGTAATCGCCCTGGATGATGATGGTGCCATCCTTTACGCTCCCACCAACTCCAAGGGTGGTTTTCAGCTCCCTGGCCAGGGCCGAGAAATCGTCTTCCGCCCCCGTATAGCCCTCCAGGATTGTAATGGGTTTGCCCCGCCGTTTTTCATATTTGCACAGGATGGGGGTTTCCTGCACCCAGATCCCCCCCGGCGCTTCCCCGGTAGTATCCTCCTCAGGCGGCTGATGGTCGGGGAATAGATTTTTCAATTGATCCTTGAGGTCCATGGCTTATAATTTAGTTCTGATGATGAAAGTGTTAGTAAGGCTGTCGGGTGCCCGGATCTGCATCGCCTCCTGGTCTAGCTTTTCCAGCTGGCTGTTGGCAAGGATGTAGGCATATCCGTTATGTATCGCGAAAGTGGTGGGGATATCCATATTTTCATGCCCAAGCAGGATAGGGGTAACCTTTCCCAGGCTGTCGCCGGCAGCATGGAGCGCAATACGTATGAGCCCGTGGCCGGATTTATCCCTGCCGCCATTGCGGATGGCATAAAGGTTCCCGCGGTAATACTTGAGGCCGTCTATTCCGGATCTGGTGGTTGGGGCATGCGGGCCATTGAGGATTTGCCAGCTGCCTGTGTCTACTATCCGTATCCCGTGGGTCCAGGAGTCTACGTAAAGCTTCGACCCGTCGTCGGAGATGGCAATGCCGTTCGGGTATTTCAGGCTTTCGTCCTGCAGGGCGGTTATAATGGTACCCTGCGGATAGCGCAGCCGGTATACCAGGTGGCGTTCGGTATCGGTAATATAGATGTTGTTGCCGGGTCCGATTGCCAGGTCATTCATAAAATGGGCCGCGGTATCCTGCAGGGTATAGCTATGTAACAAGCGGTTGGCAGCAGGGTCAAAAACAAGCAATAAGGAAGTACTGTGGGCAGGGGTTTTCTCACTTGAGAGGGCAAAAAGCAACTTATCGTGCATTAATATCCCGACACCCCCTTTAAAACCATATTCCCCGCTTTTTATAAAATCTTCGGCAGTGCCGCGGGCCGGGTCGTAACGCACGATCTTGTCCTTATGATAGCTGCTCAGGTAAAGCACCCCGTTTTCGGGGTTTATTGCGATGCCCTCCGGAATCAGGTCCTTATCTGCCTTTATTTCATATACAACTTCCTTCCCCTTGCATTGCAACAACAGGAACCAGACAAGGATGAGGGCAGGAAAACGACTAAACTTCACGGAATCTGGATTGTATATAAGACAGTAGCTGAACCTGAATACCCGGATTTTATTTTTTAATAAGGCCCAATTCTACAAGCCTTTCGTTGAGGAATTCCCCTGCGGTGACATCACTGAACTGTTTGGGATGCTTCTCGTCTACACAATTTTTGAGGCAGTTAAGCGGCATTTCGCTGACGGGGTGCATGAAAAACGGGATGGAATAACGTGATTTGCCCCATTCGGATTTAGGGGGGTTCACCACCTGGTGGATGGTAGATTTCAGCCGGTTGTTGGTAAGCCTGGAGAGCATGTCGCCCACGTTGATCATCAGTTCGTCGGGCCTGGCGATGGCATCCACCCATTCTCCCTTATGGTTCTGTACCTGCAACCCTTTCCCATGGGCGCCCATCAGCAGGGTAATGAGGTTTATATCGCCATGGGCGGCGGCACGTACCGCATTTTTTGGTTCTTCGGTGATAGGGGGGTAGTGAATGGGCCGGAGGATGGAATTCCCGTTTTTAATATAATCATCAAAATAGGTTTCCTCAAGTTTCAGGTGCAAAGCAAGGGCACGCAGCACGTATTGTGCCGTTTTCTCAAGCATTTTGTAGGCTTCGCGCCCCACTTCATTAAACCGTGGGAGTTCTTCAACTGTCACATTATCAGGGTATTCCGCTTCCAGCCTGGGGTTGTCTTCAACGTATTGCCCGAAATGCCAGAATTCCTTAAGGTCGCCAACCTTCCTTCCCTTGGCGTGCTCCTTGCCGAAGGAAGTATAGCCCCGCTGGCCGCCAATGCCCGGAATTTCGTATTTATTCTTAACCTCCTGTGGCAGGTTGAAGAACTTTTTTACCTCGGCATAGAGTTCTTCTACCAGGTCATCTGAAAGAAAATGGCCGCTCAGGGCAACAAAGCCGATTTCCTCGAAGGCGGTGCCAATTTCCTTGATAAACATTTCCTTTTTTACAAAATCCCCGGAGAGGTAGCTTTTAAGGTCAACACTCGGAATTGCGCTCATAGATTCTGATTTTCACAATTCCAAAGGTAATAAAATATAAAGCAATCCTTATCCCGCCTCCGCTAATTCAGGCAGCAGGGATTCCGTTCTTTTTACATAATTTTACCGCCTAATCTTTAGCCGCCACATGCACTATAATAATGCAGGATTATCCGCAGACCTCCAGCTTAGTTTGTACCGCGACCTCTTAAAACCCCGCATGATCGAAGAGAAAATGCTGATCCTGCTCCGGCAGGGCAAAATTTCCAAATGGTTCAGCGGGATAGGGCAGGAGGCTATTTCCATCGGGGTAACCAGGGCACTCCGGCCGGAGGAGTACATCCTGCCCATGCACAGGAACCTCGGGGTCTTCACTGCCAGGGAAATCCCATTATCCCGTCTTTTTGCCCAATGGCAGGGAAAAGCATCGGGGTTTACCAGGGGGCGCGACCGCAGTTTTCATTTTGGCACCCAGGAATACCGTATTATAGGCATGATATCCCACCTGGGCCCGCAACTGGGGGTGGCTGACGGCATAGCATTGGCCGACCTGTTAAAGGAGAATAAGCGGGTAACGGCAGTCTTTACCGGGGAAGGCGCCACCAGCGAGGGAGATTTTCACGAGGCCCTTAACGTTGCGGCGGTATGGCGATTGCCGGTACTTTTCTGTATAGAGAATAATGGATACGGACTATCCACCCCGGTTAACGAACAGTACCGTTGCGAGAACCTGGCAGATAAAGGCAAGGGTTACGGAATGGAAGCCCATATCATCGAAGGCAATAATATCCTGGAGGTGTATAAACGGGTCGACGCCATTTGCAGGGATATGCGTGAAAACCCCAGGCCTGTATTACTCGAGTTCAAGACGTTCCGGATGCGGGGCCATGAAGAGGCCAGCGGTACCAAATACGTTCCCGCGGAATTGATGAAGGAATGGGAAGAAAAAGACCCTATTGCCAACTATGAAACCTTCCTGCTGAAGGAGGGCTTGCTGGATGATAAGGCCATTCGCAGCATCCGGGAGGGGATCCAGGTAGAAATAGAAGAGCACCTCCGGATAGCCTTCGCCGAAAAACCTATAGGCCTGAATGAAACAAACGAGTTAAATGATGTATACTATAAATATGATTATGAATACATTAAACATGGAAATGTTGTAAAAAACATCCGCCTGGTTGACGCCGTCTCACAGGGATTGAAACAATCTATGGAAAAACATCCGAACCTGGTGCTGATGGGGCAGGACATCGCAGGTTACGGGGGGGTTTTTAAGGTCACGGAGGGCTTTTTGGAGGAATTCGGTCCGGGCAGGGTAAGGAATACCCCGATTTGTGAGTCGGCAATTGTAGCCGCTGCCATGGGCCTGTCTATCAACGGGATGAAGGCGGTGGTGGAAATGCAATTTGCAGACTTTGTCAGCAGTGGTTTTAACCCGGTTGTAAACTACCTGGCCAAGGTGCATTACCGATGGAATGAAAAGGCCGATGTAGTCATCCGAATGCCCTGTGGTGCGGGGGTGGGGGCGGGGCCCTTCCATTCCCAGACCAATGAGGCCTGGTTTACTAAGACCCCCGGCCTGAAAGTGGTGTATCCCGCCTTCCCCTATGACGCAAAAGGCCTCCTGGCCACAGCCATTAATGACCCCAACCCGGTTATGTTTTTTGAGCATAAAGCACTTTACCGCAGCGTTTACCAGGATGTCCCGGCAGATTATTACACCTTGCCCTTAGGGAAAGCCGCGTTGCTACAGGAAGGCAGCGATGTAACCATAGTCACCTATGGGGCAGGGGTACACTGGGCGCTGGAGGCCCTTAAGCCAATGACGGAGGTTTCTGCAGACCTGCTCGATCTCCGGACGCTCCAGCCGCTGGATACGGAGGCTATTTTCACTTCCGTGAAGAAAACAGGAAAACTCCTTATCCTACATGAAGATACCCTGTTCGGTGGGATTGGCAGCGACATATCAGCCATGGTCACGGAACACTGTTTTGAATACCTGGACGCCCCGGTAAGACGGGTTGGCAGCCTTGAAACTCCCGTGCCCTTCGCATCCGTCCTGGAAGGCAATTACCTTCCTAAGAATCGCTTTGCAAAAGTTCTCTCAGAATTGCTCGCTTACTGAGATTTGCATCAATAAAATAATATATAGGGCACAGGATTTTAAGCGTTTTTAAGCACCTTAGCATAACGGGAGTAAAATATTTCCAGGCAGTGGCCATGGGCTAAATTTCAGGATTTAACGTATATATAAATAACTAAAATCAAAAATTTAAATCCAATGAGAAAATCAATTTTTGGGGTGCTGTTTTGCAGCCTGCTCCTGTATTCCTGTTCCGTTTCCAAAGGGGCGAGGGAACAAAGGGATAACCTGAGCGGTACCTGGAGCCTGGACGACGTCTCCTTTGAAAACAATCCGGGATCTTTTAAGGCCGTACTTTTCAACGACGCCGATGCCGTCTGCTTCGAGGGGAGCGAATGGTACTTCCGCGATAACAACAGTACCGGGAGGTATACCCTGAGCTCCGGGAGTTTATGCACCGGCGGTGACCGATATATCCGCTGGTCTGTTGTGGAACAGCCACAAAGCTATTCCAGCCAGCTGCAGTTTAAGTTTATCGATGAAAAAAACAACGACATCGGGGGCGGCCAGGGATACCGCCTCAATATTACAAGCCTCACCCCAGAGAGCATGATCCTGAAATCCAACACAACAGTCGGGGGCGAAAACGTCACCATAGTTTATGAATTCACCAAAAAAAGTAACAACTGATGAGAAAGTTCCTGATTAAAAGTACAACCGGCCTGCTGGCCCTGAGCCTTTTGCTTGGCTGCAATGCCATTCAAAATGCCAATAACAAGCAAAAAGGTGCCGTCATAGGCGCCACCGGCGGCGCGGTTATCGGCGGTGTCGTAGGAAATAACGTAGGTAAGGGGAACACGGTCCTTGGTGCCATTATAGGTGGTGTGGTAGGCGGTGTTGCCGGCGGGTATATCGGAGACCGTATGGACCGCCAGGCCGAGCGGATAGAATCGGAAGTCCCCGGGGCCGAAGTTACCCGCGTGGGGGAGGGGATCAATGTAACCTTCGACGAGGAGAGCGGGGTGTATTTCGACCTTAATAAAAGTGATATCAAAGGCCCTTCTGCGGTTACCCTGCAACGCCTTGCCGGGATTTTTAAGGAATATCCTAAATCCAATATCCTGATTGAAGGACATACCGATAGCTCGGGCAGCGAGGAATACAACATGAACCTGTCCAGGCAACGCGCACAGGCAGTTACCGATTACCTGGTATCCCAGGGGATTGATTCACAGCGCTTTACCACCAAGTGGTACGGTGAAGTACAGCCCCGTTTTGACAATGGAACCCCGGAGGGTCGTACCAAGAACCGACGGGTAGAACTTGGGATCGTTGCCAGCGAAGAGCTCAAGCAGGAAGCCATAGAGCAAACCAAAGGCTAAACGAGCCCTTTAGGTTGTTAGGATGTTCCGGGCATAAATGTCCTTCTACGGCCGGTTACTCGTAAACGGAAGCCGGTTATTAGGGGAAAACGGAGCGAAATTGTTTGCGCAGGACAAACTTACTAAAAGTTTGTTATGAAATAAAAGAATTGATGGTTTTGCCATCCGGAGCTAAAAGTCGTCTCACTTCTCAATACCGGCGATTTTCGATGCCGCTTTTTAGGGGAAAATGGAGCGGTAGAAATATGCAATGGATGGCATTTTTTTGTGCCTTCCCCATTGGCATCCCATTGCCTTAAATGTTATCTTCCCATGGTGAATGACTACCATGTTATTGTTATAGGAGGCGGCCTGGCCGGATTAACAGCGGCCCTGGCACTCGCGGGCAAGGGGTTTGACGTGATGCTGCTGGAAAAGCACCCCTATCCCAGGCATAAAGTGTGCGGGGAATATCTTTCCAGGGAAGTACAACCCTATTTGCAATCCCTGGGCCTTCCTCTCAGCGAAGCGGTGGTCATTAACCGCATGCAACTCACCACCATCAATGGCCGTAGCCTGCAAACCTCGCTTCCATTGGGCGGGCTGGGCATAAGCCGATATGCCCTGGATGCCAGCCTTTATAACAAGGCGAAAGCCGCCGGAGTGGCATTTAAATTTGAAACCGTCACCGGTCTGACTTCGCATAAAAGCGGATATACGGTAACAACTTCAGGTCCCGGGGAATACCGGGCCGCACTGGTTGTTGGCGCTTACGGCAAGAGGGCGGCCCTCGATAAGGAACTTGGCCGGGGATTTATAGAAAAACCTTCCCCCTGGCTGGCCGTTAAGGCACATTATTCGATCGCCCACTGGCCCGATGAACTGGTAGGGCTCTTTACTTTCAGGGGGGGCTATGCAGGCCTTTCGAAAACCGAAACGGGGGCGCTCAACTTTTGCTACCTGGCGAGTTACAGCAGTTTCCGGCAGGCCGGCACTATAGAGGCATATAATGAGCAGGTGGTTTCCAGGAATCCATATCTCAGGGAATTTTTGGGGACTGCCAAAATGATCTTTGAGAAACCGCTGAGCATAGCCCAAATCTCCTTCGGCCCGAAACAAGCGGCCGGCAACGGGATGTTGATGTGCGGCGATACGGCCGGGATGATACATCCGCTGTGCGGAAACGGGATGGCCATGGCCATACAATCGGCAAGGATCGCATCGGAGCTCATTACCCAATACCTGAACCAGCAATCCTCAGACCGCAAAACCCTCCTGACGGCCTACAGCCGGAACTGGCAGCAGGCCTTTGGCCGCAGGCTTTCAACCGGAAGGCGCCTGCAAGCGCTGTTGCTTAATGAATCTCTGTCTGAACTGGCAGTGTCTTCCGTGGCGCGATCCCCCTGGCTGATGCGGAAAATAATCAGTGCAACCCACGGAAAACCTTTTGGCGCATGATACATTTCAGGGAACGCTGCCGGCAGGAGGAAGCCATGGACGACCCAGGCCTTGGGGCGGCGCAACTCGATACGGTATTCCGCGACCTCAACCGTACCAACCTTTTGCTCGGCGGGCAGCGGATTACCATGAATGCCCTGAAGGATCTTATGAACCGCTATCCCAGGGAGGAATACAAGATCACAGACATGGGTTGTGGCGATGGCGACCTGCTCCGGAGGATTGCGCGGTATTGCAGGAAAAAGAACATAGCCGTAACCTGCCTGGGGATCGATAACAGCGTGGCGGCCCTGAAGCTGGCTGTTGCCCAATCTGCCGGCTTTCCGGAAATAATGTACAAGAAAGCCAGTGTCCTTGATCCGGATGCTGAACATCCTTGCCACATCCTCCTTTGTACCCTGACGCTGCACCACTTTAAAGACCGGGAAATTACCGGCATTCTGAACAGGTTTGGCCGGATGGCTTCCCTGGGCGTCATTATTAACGATCTCGAAAGAAACAGGCTGGCATATTACCTTTTTCATGCGTTTAGCCTTATTTTTATAAAAACAAAAATTGCTAAACAAGACGGGCTGATCTCCATCAGGCGGGGGTTCCTCAGGGAAGAATTGCAGGGCATGAGCCGGGCTTTTCCAGACCTTGAACACAGGATCCACTGGCGCTGGGCATTCCGCTACCTCTGGGTGATGCAAGCCAAAGCAGTAGCTTTACATGAATGATACAAGGATAGTTACGGTAGCCAAAGTCCTGCCCCCCTTTTGCCGGGATACCAAAGATATCCTGCCCTATATCGAGCAATGGCTCGGGGGGCAGGAAACACGCTTTAAGAGAAAGGTCCTGAAAATATTCGAGGGGGCCGCCGTAGATAAACGCTATGGCATCATGGATATCGGGGAAGTGTTTACCCAAACTTCCTTTGAAGATAAGAATGCGATCTACAGCAGGGAAGTGAAGAAACTGGGGGAAGCTGTTCTGGAAAAAGCCCTGCTGCAGGCCGGCTGGCAGGCTTCCTCCCTGGATTACATCATTACCGTTAGTTGTACGGGGATCATGATCCCATCTTTGGACGCGTACCTGGTGAACACCCTCGGGCTGCGACAGGATGTGCTGAGGCTTCCGGTTACCGAAATGGGATGTGCGGCGGGGATATCGGGGCTGATCTACGCCCGTAATTTCCTCCGATCCGATCCCGGCAAAAGGATTGCCCTGGTGGCAGTTGAAAGCCCCACGGCAACCTTCCAGCATACGGATTTCTCCATGGCCAATATGGTGAGTGCCGCGATTTTTGGTGATGGGGCTGCCTGTGTCCTCCTGTCTTCCGAGGAAAGTGCGACCGGGCCACGGATCGTCGGGGAAGGGATGTACCACTTTCCCGAAGCCACACACCTGATGGGCTTCGACCTGACCAACCTTGGGTTGCGGATGATCCTGGACCCCGCAGTACCTGAAACAATTTCGGAGCATTTTGAAGATATTCTTTTTCCTTTTCTGGAAAAAAACGGATCTTCCATCGAACAGGTAAACCATCTTATCTTTCACCCCGGGGGACGAAAAATTGTTCAGACAGTGGAAGAAAAATTCAGCCCTTTGGGCAAAAATATAGAAGATACCCGTGAAACCCTCCGGTTATACGGAAATATGAGCAGTGCCACCGTCCTTTATGTTCTGGAGCGATTTATGCAAAAGAACATTCCTCCCGGGGATCAGGGCCTGCTGCTGAGCTTCGGGCCGGGGTTTACCGCTCAGCGGGTACTGCTTGAATGGTAAATGGAAAATACAATGGAGAAACAGCGGGGATTATCGGGGGATACGGCTAAATGGGCCCTGATCCTGGGCGGAAGCAGGGGGCTGGGCCTGGCAACGGCCCAAAAACTTGCCCGCCATGGGTATGGCTTGTTTATCGTACATCGCGACCGCCGGACTGATTTGGAGGGAATCGGGAAATCTTTTGAAGCCATCAGGGCTAGCGGGGTTCCCTGTATAACCTTCAACACCGATGCGCTCCATGCGGAAAAACGCGAAGACATCCTCAGGGAAGTCAGGAAAACCCTGGGGACAGTTGGGAAGATCCATGTCCTGGTTCACAGTATAGCCAAGGGACATGTGAAACCGATGGGAGGGGAAGGGCCACATTTGTCGCACGAAGACCTGCAGCTTACCATAGGGGCAATGGCGGTGAGCCTTTACGACTGGAGCCGGCGCCTTATTGATATGAAGTTATTCGCCGGGGATACGCGCATTATTTCCTTCACCAGCGAGGGGAGCAGCAAGGCCCTGCCTTATTACGGGGCTGTCGGGGCAGCAAAGGCAGCGCTGGAGGCGATAAGCAGGAATATGGCCCTGGAATTTGCCCCCCTGGGGATCCGGGTCAATTGCATACAGGCGGGGGTCACAGAAACCGATTCTTTCAGGATGATCCCTGGCAGTGATAAAATTAAGGCGTATGCCACGAAGAAAAACCCCTCAGGGAGGCTTACCAGCCCTGCCGACGTCGCCAATGCGGTATACCTGCTTACCCTGGAGGAAGCGGCGTGGATCACCGGTACGGTTATTAAGGCAGACGGGGGCGAAAGCCTGAGATAACGGCTACCCCGGGAGATCTGCGGATAGCCTTCCGGAACACCGGATCAGGCACACGCCTCGAAGGCCGGACAGGACTTAACCTGAAATAAGTATAAACAAAGAATGAAACGACCGGAAGACATCATCGCGAAACTGCCATACGGGCCGGTTTTCCTTTTTGTCGATACCCTCGAAAAGGTTGACGAAGACAGCGCAGCAGGCACCTATACCTTCCGGGAAGACCTGCTTTTTTACCAGGGGCATTTCAAAGGGCAGCCGGTTACCCCCGGGGTCCTGCTTACCGAGTGCTGTGCACAGATAGGCATGGTTTGCCTGGGAATCTACCTTGCAGATGAACAGGGGATAAAGGCCGGATCGTTTGCGCTCAGCAGTTCTGAAATGCAGTTTTTCCTGCCGGTTTATCCGGGGGAAACGGTATCGGTAAGGTCTCAGAAACACTATTTCAGGTTTAATAAACTTAAATGCGCGGTCAGGATGTATAACCACCGGGAGGAGCTTGTATGTAAGGGGATCCTCGCAGGAATGCTTATAAATGGGGGC